>QWCY01002225.1_pt1 | contig 25813 bp, 19 predicted proteins | sample 1972631 | NCBI WGS metagenome assembly QWCY01 (sample SAMN09866696, study PRJNA288562) | Human gut metagenome isolate pre1_stool, whole genome shotgun sequencing... | isolation source: gut | host: Homo sapiens | place: USA: California
TCAAAGGAACCAACTTATAAAATTTGAGCTTCTAACTCAATCAATAAGGCAACCAAAGTTACCATCAGCGGCAGTGGACCCGGCTGTCCGTATGGCCTTGACCCCAAAATGGAGTGGTCCAAAATAATTGCTTTGAAAAGACTCTTTCTTGTCCTTCAAAATCTTCATAATCATAGCATATCTGAAAATTCATGTCAACTATCAAAATCGTTTAAATACTTATAGTATGAACCATTTATAATAATGTCAGAAGGATATTCTTTTCTTGAATCCCTCATATTTTCATGCTAATATGTATAATTAGGTCAAAAACTACAAAATACAAAATGGAGGAAATATGAATCAAAAAAGTACATCTGCTCCCATAGCAGAAAACAAAATGGGGACCATGCCCGTAGGAAGGCTTGTACTAAACATGTCTCTGCCAATGATGATCTCCATGCTGGTGCAGGCATTGTACAATATTGTAGACAGTGTTTTCGTTGCCATGCTTTCCGAAAATGCTCTGACGGCAGTTTCCATGGCTTTTCCACTGCAGACACTTCTGATCGCAGTAGGTGCAGGTACCGGTGTGGGTATGAACGCACTGCTTTCCAAATCCCTTGGAGAAAAGAATTTTAAAAAAGCTGATCGGACAGCCAGCAATGCTGCTTTCCTGTATGGCTTAAGCTATCTGGTTTTCCTGATCCTTGGATTTACAGTAGTAAAACCATTTTATGCCAGCCAGGTACATAACGCAGACCCTGAGATCCTTAAATTTGGGATTGAATATCTGAGCACAGTTATGATATTCTCCTTTGGTCTGCTTGGACAGTTTTTCTTTGAACGTCTGCTCACATCCACAGGAAAAACCATATTCAGCATGACTTCTCAGCTGTGCGGTGCCATCACCAACATCATCCTTGACCCGATCCTGATCTTTGGTCTGTTCGGTGCTCCGAAAATGGGTGTTACCGGAGCTGCTGTAGCTACTGTGATCGGACAGTGTGTAGCCTGCATCGTTGCAGGAATCTGCAACCATAAATTTAATCATGAAGTCCGGCTCAGCTTCAGGGGCTTCCGTCCTGACCTTAAGATCATCGGCCATATTTATGCAGTAGGTATTCCATCGATCATCATGCAGTCCATCAGTTCTATCATGACCTACTGCATGAATCTGATCCTGGTACAGTTTACAGTCACTGCAACTGCAGTATTTGGTGTTTACTTCAAATTGCAGAGTTTTTTCTTCATGCCTGTATTTGGACTTAACAACGGCATTACACCGATCATTGCCTATAATTATGGTGCACGCCACAGAAAGCGTATGCTTAAAACTGTCAAAGTCAGCATGTTCATCGCATTCTGTTTTACATTCATTGGTTTTCTTGCCTTTGAATTTATTCCGAAAACACTGCTGGGGCTGTTCAGTGCTTCCGAAGATATGCTTACCATCGGAATCCCTGCACTTCGTATCATAGGAATCCACTATCTGATCGCATGGTTCTGTATCATTGCGGGAACTGTATTCCAGGCACTCGGAAAAGCTGTATTCAGTATGATCGTATCTATCATGCGTCAGCTGTTTGTCCTGGTACCTGCTGCTTATATCCTTGCTTCCATCGGCGGACTTCACGCAGTATGGTGGTCTTTCCCCATTGCGGAGATCATTTCTCTGATCGTGTCCGTAGCTTTCCTGGTTGTCATAAACAGAACGATCATTCAAAAAATTCCGGAAGCCTAAGGACATCAAAGCTTCCCATTCCAATTTATACAAAAAGAAGACAGAAGATTTCCTTTTTTCTCTTCAGGATATCTTCTGTCTTTTTTATTGTTATTTATAGATCCGGTAGCCATCCCTTCCGGAGCGTTTTACCTGATAAAGGGCAAAATCTGCTTTTTGATACAGTTCCATAAAGGTATCTCCATCCTGTGGTGCAAAAGCAATTCCTGCACTAAAAGTAAATGTATGCTCTCCCATGCCTTCCATACGGATCTCCCTGAGCTTTTCATGAAGTTTTTTTATTCTGCTCTCCATATTTTCCCGTGAACCGATATTACAGAGCAGGATTACAAACTCATCCCCGCCGATACGCCCAATCACATCCTGTTCCCGGAACTGCTCTTTAAGAAAACCTCCCAGCATTTTTAATACATTATCTCCCATGACATGTCCGTAAACATCATTCACTTCTTTAAAATGATCCATATCCAGGATCAGGAAGCCATGAAAGTCTTCCGGAGCTTTTTCTCTCAGAATAGCATCGATCACCTTCTGCGTATTCTCTCTGTTATAAACGCCTGTAAGCGCATCCTTCTGGGCAGAACGCACCAATTCCGCTTTCTCCTGATTATTTCTTACAACAATATACAGGAGCAGGAGAAGCACCAGAATACAGAAGCTTCCCATAAATAGGATTTCATAACCGGAAATGAATTCATAAGCCTGCTGTGCACTTTTTACAGGAATTGCATAACAGATCATCCAGTCGTTGTATCCAAGAGGCATATATGCCAGATACCGGTCTGCTTCTTTTCTCTCTTTGAGACTAAGCTTCACCAGACCACTTTCGCCAACTTTAAAATCTTCCTGAATATCCTGAAGAGCATGCTTTCCTTTGAGATTTTTTTCTCCGTAATATTTAAAAAGATTGATTCCATATGTGATCTCCGTACCAGACGCCGAACCACTGTCAAAGGCAATAATCTCTCCATCACTTGTAGCCAGAAGACTGTTTCCCGCTCCATCAAAAAGATCATTAAAAAGCATATGGCTCAGCGCTGTAACATTACAGAATCCGCCCAACACACCGATCACTTTATGGTCTTTGTATACCGGCACACCTAAAACCACCCGCACCTTATGGTCCACACTGCTTTCCAGGGGATCGCTGATGGTCTGCGCTCCACTGATAGCCTCCTGAAAATATCTGCGATGAGAAACATTCTTGGTTACTCCATTGTCGTAGTATGCATCTCCATTCTTATCAATAAGAGCAGCCCTCTCCAGGTCTGTCTTTTCATAAATGGATATCAGTCGTTCTTTATTTTCTTCTGAAAAAAGTTCTTCTGATCTTCCCATTGCAGAGGCAATCTCATTCAGATATTGATAATTAATATCCAGTATCGTCCGCAAATGTTCACTTTGTCTCTGCACATTTATCTTCAATGTATTCTGAGAATTCACCTGTACAGCCCTCTGCACACACTCGAAAAAAATAAGAATCCCTGCTATAACCGCCAAGATAAAAACGCCGGTTGCCATAACATAATTTTTTAATTCAAAGTGATTCTTTTTCATACGTTTTCTCCTGATCTAACCTTTTTTGTCATGCATTTTTATTTTACCATGATTTTTGTTTTTTCTCTATAACAAAAAATCTGCAGATTCCAATCATAAGATTGAAAAATGCAGATTTTTTACAACGATATCTGATTATTATGCCTTATTATGCTGCCTTCCGCAACTCACGTCCGGCTTATATTGCTGCAATAAGAACAACGTTATTTATTTTTCTTTGTGTTTACGATCAGCGGAACAATTTCTCCTTTTTTTACATCCACCAGTCCCTTATCAGTCAGCTTCAGTGCCGGGCTTACCGGTAATCCAAGTGTTGCCACTGACATGATCGGATTATTATGCACATATCCCAGATCTGTAAGGCTTTTTCTTACCGCCTTCAATGCAAGGCCATTCTCCCTGATTGATTTTTCGGATAAAAGCCCACATACCGGAAGTGCAAGTTCAGAAAGGATCCTTCCATCTTTTACTGTCAGAAATCCCCCCTGCAGTTCCCGGATCCTATTTACAGCAAATAACATATCATCCGGAGAGCTTCCTGCCACAAAGAGATTATGATGATCATGAAAATATGTTGTTGCCACAGTTCCCTTTTTCAAGCAGGAGCCTGTAAGAAATCCATAGCCGATATTTCCGTTCTTCCCATGACGTTCCACCACCATAGCCAGAAGACATCCGCTGTTTTCCCAACAGATCTTTCCGGCTTTCACCGGCATTTCCACCAGTTTTTCAGTAGTGTGGGTACGATCCGGATTGATCTCTATCACACGAACCGTTGCATATCCTTCCTGAAAAGGAGCATTCACCTGAAAATCTTTCAGAAAAATCTCCGGAAGCTGTACACTCCGGTAAAAATCTGCCGGAAATTCATATGTGGAAGCAGACAGCGGCAACTGCGGTTCATCCTTTGCATAAATCGGAACACCATTTTTGAATACAGCTTCCGGTTTAAGAACGGACGGATCTTTAAGCAGCATAAAGTCCGCAAGTTTTCCCGGTGCGATAGCTCCTCTGTCATAAAAATGCATCCGCTGACATGGTGTATATGTGGCACAGTAGATTGCCTGTTCCATCGGAAATCCCATATCGATCGCTTTCTGTACCACTGCATTCAGCGGTCCCTGCTCATACAAAACATCTGCCATAGTATCATCTGTTACAAAGGAACAATACTCGTAGAGCTGGTTCTGGCAGATATATTCCAGGATTTCCGGTTTCAACATTTTATCCTGGATCTCAAAAAACATTCCGTTTTCGATCCGCTGCTTTACTTCCTCAAGAGTATGTTCTGTATGATCACCATTAATACCCAGATAAAGAAACTTTGCAAGATCCAGATCCAGTAATGACGGACAGTGTCCCTCGATCACATATCCCGGATGGTCTTTTTTCAGATATTCCAGAAACCGGCTGATCTCCAGATCATTTTCCCGGATGATCTGCCGGTAATTCATGATTTCGCCTACACATACCACATCTTTTTCTTCCAGCAGATGCTTCATTGCACTGCAGTCAATGATCCCGCCTGTTGTTTCCAGCTTTTCACTGGTTGACGGAACGCTGCTTGGAATCCCGTAAAAAATATCGATAGGTGCATTCTTTGCCGCAGAGATCATTTCCAGAATCCCTCGGATCCCTTTGACATTGGCCATTTCGTGAGGCTCTGAAACCACCGTCGTCACCCCATTTTCTCCTGCACATTTTCCAAAAAAAGCCGGTGTGGCCATAGAACTCTCAATATGCATGTGAATATCTGTCAGTCCTGGAATCATGTATGATCCCTTTGCATCGATCACATTGTCAGTCTGAAGATCCGTATCCTGTTTTCTGTCTATGTAATAAAATTTTCCATCTTTCACCGCAACATTGGCAGATATGAATTTCTTAAGATAGGAATTAAATACCTTTGCGTTTTTGATCAGCAGATGAACCTGCTCCATACCATTTCACCATCCTTAGATAATTGAATAAAAATACAACAGACAGACTGCTACTAGTACATACATGACCGGTTCAACCTTTTTGATCTTTCCTGCTGCGATCTTCATAACGAGATAAGCCGGAAGCGCCACGCAGATACCATTTGCGATATTATTTGCAAAAATCGTAAAGGTTACACATAAAAATGCCGGAATATACTCTGTAATATCCGAATAATCAATATTTCTCATAGCACCAAGCATATTGATGCCGATATAGATCAGCACCGGACCGGTTGCCGCAGATGGGATCACAAGAGCCAGTGGTGCCAGAAACAGCGAAAGTCCGAAGAAAATGCTTGTAAAAATAACCGTAAGTCCCGTTTTTCCTCCTGCTTCTACGCCTGCAGATGACTCCAGATAAGTAGTAAGACTCGGCATTCCAAACAATGCTCCAAAGCTTGTTGCAATCGCATCTACCTTAAAGCATTTATCAATACCCGGAAGATTTCCATCCTTATCCAGATAGCCTGCCTTTGCTCCTACTCCCAGAACTGTTCCGAATGTAGAAAAGAAATCCGGTACAAACAGAGCGATCAGAAATGGAATATAAGCAAAATTCAGCGCTCCCATAAAATCAACTTTCAGGAACTGATGGCCGATACCTGCCGGAAATGCAAAAATGGATTCCGGAGCATGTGTAACACCGAAAGGAATTCCTGCCAGAGTGGTCAGCAGGATCGCAAGAATCATACCACCCGGAATATTTCGTACCTTGATCACCAGAAGAATCAGAAATCCGATCACTGCTACGATCACAGATGGAGATGCAAGATCTCCAAAGGAAAGACAGTTTTTTGCATCATTTGCCACGATCAGTCCACAGTTTTTTGCACCAAGAAGTGCGATAAACAGACCAATACCGGCACTAACCGCTTGTTTCAGGCTTACCGGGATCACACGTACCACGGCTTCTCGCAGACCAAAGAATGAAATTATGATAAAAAGAACACCACTCCAGAATATCACACCTGCTGCGATCGGCATACTTACGCCTTCATTGGTAATCATAGATGCAATAATTCCAACGCTTCCAAGTCCCGGAGCCAGAGCAAACGGTCGATTGGTAACCAATGCCATTGCACAGCTGGTCACAATGATCAGAATGATCATAGCTGTCAGAGTCGTGTGTTTATCATAACCGGCGCCTGCCAGAATATTTGGGATCGTAGCAAGCACATACGCCATAGTTACAAAAGTTGTCAGTCCTGCCAGAAGTTCTGTTTTTATATTTGTATTGAACTCAGACAGTCTGAACTGTTTTTCCAGCCAGTTTTTCATTTATTTTTTCCCCCTTGATATGATGATAGGATGTATTGTAAAATATGCATATCAGGAAGTCAAATTCATATTATACATAAAAATTATGCCAAAATGGAATAGTTGGAGGAAAACATGAACTATCATGAACTGAAGTACATTCTCTGCATTGCCAAATATCAGAATCTTACAAAAGCCGCACAGGAGCTTTATATTTCCCAGCCAACCCTGACCAAGCATCTCCAGAAACTGGAACGAGAAATGGGGACCAAGCTGTTCAGCCGCAGCGGAAACAGCTATACACCTACCTTTGCGGGCCGCAAATATATGGAGTATACCCGAAAGATCCTGCAGATACAACAGGACTGGGAAAAAGAGCTGAAAGATCTTACAGAAAATAATGAAGGAGAACTGAACGTTGCTTTCCCACTGATGAGGAGTACCTGTATGGTTCCTCAGATCATGACCTCTTTTTTTCAAAAATATCCTAAAGTAAAGGTCAATATCCTGGAAGAGGCATATTCTATCCAGGAAAAACTTCTGCTCAATGATCAGCTTGATTTTGGCATTTTCAATGAAGTACATAAACACCCCAAGCTGGAATACGAACTGCTGAAAAAAGAAGAAATCCTTCTGATCATGCCTCCGGAGCACCCATTGGCTGCTGCCGGCAGTGTATCCACTCACGGCATATACCCGAAGCTTGATCTCTCACTTCTGGCAGAAGAGCCTTTTATCCTGCATTTTCCGGAACAGACTACCGGACAGCTTTCGCTGGAAGCATTGAAAGCTGCCCATATCAAGCCTTATGTGCCAATACAGAGCCGCAACACAGAAACCTGTGTCAAACTCTGCATGCAAGGACTTGGTATGTGTTTCACCCCGGAAACCTATGTTCAAAATATGGACCTCCCTGTAAAACCAGCCTGTTTTTCCATTGGTGAAGATGGCGTCTTCAGCACACTGACAATTGCATACCGAAGAGGTACCTATCTCCCACAGTACGCCCGGGATTTTATATGTACTGCGAAGAAGGTCCTGTAGTGTTTTGATCAACATATATTGAAGCAAAAAATCTTCTGTTCAGAGGGAATATTTTTATTGCATTATTCTGAATATTCCTGTATAATTGACACAATAATCAAAACTTAAGAGCGTAACGTACAAGGGCGTACAGCACATATTTCCTGTGTCTGTACGCCTTTGTGTTATTTCTGCAGTCCTGCGGATATTTCGCTTTGAGAAAGGGAGGAGATTTCTATGATGAATGCAATCGGAAGTGTGATAAACCAGATCGACAGTCTGGTGTGGGGCTGGTGGATGATCATTTTACTTCTGGGCACCCATATTTTCATGACCATCCGTACCGGTGTGATCCAGCGTAAGATTGGTACCGCCATTCGCCTGTCTGTCACCAAAGATACCAATGCGGAAGGTGAAGTAAGCCAGTTTGGCGCCCTGACAACAGCCCTTGCTTCCACTATTGGAACCGGAAATATCATCGGTGTCGGTACTGCCATTGCTCTTGGCGGTCCCGGTGCAGTCCTCTGGTGCTGGCTTACCGGTGTCTTCGGAATCGCCACCAAATACAGTGAGTCTCTCATCGCTGTAAAATACCGCGTCAAAACCAAAGACGGCCGTATGCAGGGTGGTGCTATGTATGCCCTAGAGCGCGGATTAAATATGCGCTGGCTTGGTCTGATCTTTGCCTTTTTCGGTGGCTTTGCTTCCTTTGGAATCGGATGTGCTACCCAGGTCAATGCCATTGCAACGGTATGTAATGAGAACCTTCATATTTCGCCGGCAGCGATCGGCATTGCTGTGGCAGTTCTTACTGCCCTTGTTATTTTCGGCGGGATCAAATCCATCGCCAATGTATGTGAACGTCTTGTTCCGTTTATGGCATTTTTCTATGTGATCGGATGTATCATCATCCTGGGGATCAATTTCGATTTTATCATTCCCGCAGTAAAAACCATCTGCAAATTTGCTTTTACCCCTGGTGCTGCTGCAGGAGGTCTTGTAGGACGTGGTATCATGATGGCCATGCAGTATGGAATCGCAAGAGGACTTTTTTCCAATGAATCCGGTATGGGTTCTGCCCCCATCGCCGCTGCTGCCGCACAGACAAGAAATCCGGTTCGTCAGGCTCTCGTTTCCAGCACCGGTACATTCTGGGATACCGTTGTGGTATGTCTGATGACCGGTCTTGTTCTGGTAACCAGTATTATGAAAAATCCTTCGATCGACATGGGAAATATCACTGATGGCGGTGTTCTTACTACACTGGCTTTTCAGCAGATCCCGGTTCTTGGTCCTGTGATCCTTGTAGTGGGTATCATTTCCTTCGCATATTCTACAGTCCTTGGATGGGCATATTATGGCGAGCGGTGCGTGGAGTATTTCTCCGGCAAAAAGGGACTCATCCCCTATCGTGTGCTGTATATTGCGGTAGCTGCCATCTCCCCTGTTATTTCTCTGAACCTGGTATGGACCGTAGCGGATATCCTGAATGCACTGATGGCTATTCCAAACCTGATCGCAGTACTACTGCTTTCCAATGTGATCGTAAAAGAGACCAAAAAATATATCAACGATCTGGATGCACGGGATGACACACCGGTGGAAGTGATCGATAAATAAAAAAACGATAAATATAAGCATTTTATATAACAAAGTTACAGCTCCGACTGCTTCTCATATTACAAAGCAGTCGGAGCTGTCCGTTTACAAATGTCTTCTTCACTTTTTTATAATACATCCTGTGCTTTCATCTCTTCGGACACAGCAAGATATTCTTTGCTGTTTTCCACGATACCAAGCTTCTCTTCCCAGGTAAGATTTCGTTTGATCCTGGCCGGACTTCCCATTACCAGAGAACCATCCGGGATCACCGCATTTTTAGTCACAAGACTGCCGGCTCCTATGATACAGTCGTTTCCGATCTTTGCACCATCCAGGATCACGGCTCCCATTCCGATCAATGTCCGGTCTCCGATGGTACATCCATGGATCACCGCATTATGTCCCACAGTAACGTTGTTTCCGATATGGACCGGCATGTTGTGGCTCACATGAATGGTACAGTTTTCCTGGATATTTGTTTCTTCTCCGATCACTACCGGCGCATCATCCCCGCGGATCACCGCATAATATAATACACAGCTGTCACGGCCGATCGTTACATTTCCAAGGATCACAGACTGCTTTGCGATCCTGGCACCTTCTGCGATCTTTACATTTTTATAATTCATTTTTCCTCCTGAATCTGCTTTCCCTGTACAGGATTCTGCCATATGATATTTCTGATCATGGGTTCTATACGCAACAGCAATTCCTTTTTAACCCATATTATATTTCGTCCGGATCACAATATCTGTATACTGGTATTCCTTTTCCGGTGCCTTGCTGTCAAAGAGAAGCTGGAACAAAATAATCACCGGAGAATGTCCCTGTACAGCCGCATCCTGACCGATAAGGAAATTGATCGTCCCCTCTTTCAGCCATTTCAGATTTTCTTCCAGGAAATCATTGGCGATCACATGCATGGTTTTATCCTTTCCAAGCTTCTGCAAGGTCTGGCAGACACCCTTTACGCCATGACCCGTAATATAGATCCCGGTCAGCTCCGGATATAGCTCCAGAAATTCTTCCACGATCTTGGATGCCACCCATTCGTCATCATAAGAATACCTTATATCCACGATCTCGATTCCCGGAAAGCTTTCTTTAATCTCTGTCGTAAATCCTTTCTGCCTGCTGATCAGACCAGGATTGGCAACCTGTCCGGAAATTATGGCAACCTGCCCGTTTCCGCCTGTCATCTCCCCCATCAGGCCTGCTGCCGTACGACCGGCCTGAAAGGTATCCTGTCCCACAAAGCATAACCTTTTTGTATCTTCCAGATCCGCATTAAAGGTAACTACCGGAATTCCATACTCTTCCTGATACTGATTGATCCTCGCTCTCAAAAGCTGATCTTCTGATGGAGTCAGCGCGATTCCATTAAAGCCCTCTTCCCGGAGTTCTTCCATTGCAGCCATTACTTTTTCTGGTTCCACGCCCTCGATCTCATAGATCTTTACTGTTCCGCCAAAGCTCTCCACTTCTTCTTTTGCTTCCAGGACCCCATTTAAAACCTGCTGCATAAAAGGAGTCTCCATATACTGAAGGATCACACCGATACGGATTTTCCTCTTTGCCATGGCAAGGGCACGACCGGCACGGCTGGGCTGATATCCCATCTCCCGGGCGATCCTTTTGATCCTTTCCTCTACTTCCGGGCGGATACGGCCTCTGTTGTTCAGTGCCCTGTCCACAGTGCCTCTTGAAACTCCTGCTGCTTCCGCAATCTGTTGTAATGTTACTGCCATATTTTACCCTCCAAAACCTCTCCTGTGTGCTTTGTGTTCACGCGCACGCTCTTTTATCCCATTATACACATTTACACTTTCTCAGGCAATCCCTGATTTCATTATTTTTATAATTTTCCTTTACGATCAGACAGGCCCGGCATAAACAGGTGCATTCCCTCAGCCAAAAATGCTTCCGAAAAAATCTCCGGAAGCATTTTTATCATTGCAAAACAGATCCCTTTGTCAGTCCAGAAGCTCCTGTACCATCTCGGGGGTAAAGGTTACAGCCTTCACATGATCCACCTCGATCTGATACAGGGCATTGGCCGCAATATGCTCCGCAGCCTGCTCCAGATCACGGATTCCTGTGGTATCTTCAAATTTCTTAATTACTGCGTCCAGCGCCTCATCCGTTACGATACATTCTTCCTGTTTCAGACTCATACGTTTCAGAACCTTGGGAAGCGCAAATCTGGAAAAGATGATCTTCTTTTCCTCCGGTGTGTAATCCGGAATATCGATCACTGCAAAACGTGACATCAGAGGTGCGCTGATCTGTGCCTTATCATTGGCTGTGGCAATAGGATAGACACCAACTGTCGGAACCATACATTCCATATAGTTATCTGTAAAACCAAGGTTATCCAGCAGTGTCAGAAGCACATCTGCCGGATTTCCGTTTCCTTTACCTGATGCAGCCTTGTCAAGCTCATTGATGATAAATACCAGATTGGATTCTCCTGCCATGGAAAAAGCCTCCATGATGATTCCAGGCTTGGCATTTGCATAAACACGAGAGCTTCCTGTAAGCTGTTCCGGATCATTGATCGAACTCATATCCAAGGTTGTCCACGGCATTTTCAGGATTCTTGCAACTGCATAAGCGATCTGAGATTTACCGGTACCTGCAGGTCCTACAAGAAGCAGTCCGTAGGCAGGAAGTGTATGAGTACGATTAATCTGAATGATCGTCTCAATGATCCTCTGTTTTACACGCTCCATTCCATAAAGCTCCTCATCCAGGATACGACGTGCTTCCTTCGGATCAATAGACTCAAAATAATTATGCTTCCACTGAATATTCATCATGATGGAAAGTGCTCTCTGGGCATGGCGTCTTTCCTCCTGAGAAACCTCATGAGAACGGGCAACTGCCAGATTTCTTCTTGCCCAGAGACGGATATTATCCGGCATAGTCTTTCCGGCACAGTTCATAAAGTCGGTGATACTCTGAATACTGGTAAGCTTCATATCGTCACCGTCTTCTTCCTCCTCATCGTTCTCATTTTCTTCTGCCGGCGCACTGCTTGCAAACAGACGCTCGATCATAAACTGAAGAAATCCGTCCTCAGCAGAAAGCTTGGTGCCTCCGCCAAAAGCGATCTCACGGATTTTGTAAACAGCATATCCTTCCTCTGTATTCTGTCCTGAAAGACGGATGTTGATATGATTTTCTCCGAGCCATTTGATCAGGCTTGTAAAACGGGAATCGATCTTCAGGATGTCTGCCGGAAAAACACCGTCCTCTTCCTTAAACTCAAATGCAGTCTGCTTCGCAGGATTGGAAAAATATCCGCAGGAATGATGTTTCCACTCTCTTTTGCTGTTATCCAGGATCAGCATCGGTTTCTCCGGTGTGGCTTTTGTTTCATTAGAACGAAATGTTGTATATGTGCACTGGCTTTTTGTCTCTTTTTTATCTGCCGGCGCTGCGCTGAAATCAAAAACTGGCATATTTTTTACTCCTCTTTCTCTGAAAAATATCTTCATTCAGTTTATCATGGATTGGAAATCTCAACAACTGCTGATATAATTTTTTATGCATTTTTTGTATTCGTCATTTTTCCGTAAGTTGTTTAAACAATTTTGCAGTTTGCCGATTGACACTGCCTGTAAACTATGTTATCGTGCAATCATGTCTGCTTTCACTTTTACGAAAGCTGACACAGTTACCATGTATGTGATTTACTGTTTTTCACGTCATTGTAATTGTATTTTTTTGGAGGAGGAAATGAGAAATCAACTTTCACAGCAGGATGATTTTTATCCACAGATCGTTAAGCTTGTCATCCCCATCATCATTCAGAATCTGCTAAGTGCAGCGGTCAATTCCGCCGATGTTATCATGCTGAACTTTGTAGGTCAGTCATCCATCTCCGCAGTATCCCTGGCAGCGAATTATTCCAATGTCCTGTTTATGGTTTATTACGGTCTTGGTACGGGAGCCACCCTGCTTTGTGCCCAGTATTATGGAAAGGGAGATTACAAAGCCATTCAGATCATCGAGGGAATCGCTCTTCGTTTTTCCATGATCATCTCTGTTCTCGTGGCACTCGTTGCATTTACCATGCCACAGATGATGATGAGACTGTTCACCAACGATCCGGAGCTTCTGGCCATTGGTTCTTCCTATATCCGCATTATGGGTATCACCTATATCTGCTGGGGTATGACGGAGGTTTATCTGGCTGTCCTTCGAAGCATTGGCCGGGTAACTACCAGCATGGCGATGAATATGCTGGCATTTGGACTGAATATCCTTTTGAATGCGACTTTTATCTTCGGATTGTTCGGAGCACCCAAGCTTGGTGCTACCGGTGTGGCTATTGCTACTGCACTTTCCAGAATGATCGAGCTGATTGCCTGTTTTATTATTTCTGCTTTCAGCAAAAATGTCCGACTGGATCTCCGATGTATGTTCACAAAAAACAAACTGCTGTTCAGTGATTTCGTGCGGCTTTCCCTGCCGGCTCTTGGCAATGATATTTCCTGGAGTATTGGTTTTTCCATGTACTCTGTGATCCTGGGGCATCTTGGTACGGATGCGGTTGCTGCCAATTCTCTGGTTGTAGTAGTCCGTAATATCGGCTCTGTTTTCTGTTTCGGTATTGCCAGTGCAGGAGGTATCCTTCTAGGCAATGTTATGGGGCAGGGCGATCTGGAACGTTCCAGGCGTTATGCTTCCAAAACACTGAAGCTTACTGTTATTGCAGGTTTTTTGGACGGACTTATCGTTCTTGCCATCACACCGTTCGTAATGAGATTTGCGTCCCTGACACCCACTGCCATGCATTATCTGAAATATATGCTTCTGATCAACAGCTATTATATTATGGGGTCTGCCGTAAATACAACCCTGATCGCCGGTGTGTTCCGGGCAGGTGGTGATACAAAGTTTGGTCTGATCTGTGATACCATTGATATGTGGGTATATGCAGTACCCCTTGGATTCTTCGCTGCTTTTGTACTGAAGCTGCCGGTTATGTGGGTGTATTTTCTGCTCTGTACGGATGAATTTGTGAAGTGGCCATGGGTGATCAAAAGGTATCTTAGTGGGAAGTGGGCTAAGAATATTACCCGCGAGAATATATTTGAAAATAAATAGAATACAGAAACATTTTAGACGGCTGGAATCTGCGTTATTTTTCAAAAATTCGCTGTTTGAGCGAAGAAAGTCTCGGACTTTTGGAAAATAACTTTAGCAGGTTCCAGCCGTTCGTTACTCAACTACCGCTGCAGTCCTTCTATCACCATCTCCGTCAGACGCACAACACTTCCCTGTACCTCCCGGATCTCTTTCTCCGAAATACCATCCTTATGAAATCCCCCGGTGCAAACCACTCTCTTTCCCAGCTCTTTCGAAACCTTCTCCGCCATCCACCGGCAGATCACCTCGTCCTTATGTCCCGGAAAATTCAAAACTGAAGAAGTCGCACTCACAGAACCATCCCCTGTCAGAGACACTCTCGGTTCCGTCTGCACCACACATCCCAGATGAGGTCTCTCTCCGCCTTTCAGACAGATAAGCACATCCTCTCCGACAAATGCAGCACTGACCTCCAGCTTACAGCCTGCAGTCTCCACACACTCTTTTACAATCCATTCCATCTGCGATACTCCTTTGCTTCGATCCCAAACGGTTCCAAAAGCTTTGCCGCAATATGATACACCATATCATCAATGCTCTCCGGTTTATGATAAAACGTCAGCATCGGCGGAATGATCCGTACTCCCGGAAGCATGGATAGCTCATAAAGATTTCGGAGATGAATCCCGCTTAACGGTGTTTCTCTGGCTGCCAGCACCAGTGTTCTCTGTTCCTTGACCGTCACATCTGCCGCACGCAGAATAAGATTATCCGCATAGCCACTGTGGATCCCCGCGATCGTCTTCATGCTGCAGGGCACGATCAGCATCCCCTCTGTTTTGAAAGAACCACTGGCCGGTTTTGCCCCGATCTCTCCCGGTGCACATACATGATCTGCCAATCGTTTCACATCCTCCGGTTCCAGCTCCGTCTCCTGGCGAAGAGTCATCTCTGCACTGGAACTCATGATCAGATAAGACTCAAAATCCGGATTCTCCCGGATGATCTCCAGACATTTTACAAGGAGCGGCAGGCCGCTTGCACCTGTCGCACCAACTATAATTCTCTTTTTCATTTTTTCAGCCATTTCTCCGGATCCAGTTCCATAAAACGGGCTCTGTGAAAATCTTCCTTCAGATCATAAGACACCGTACAGTCAAAAATAGTCTTGCATGCAATTCCATGATCACGGATACTTGGAGAAAATGCAGGATCATTGGACGGATCAAGAGGATGACAACGGACACCCGGAATGGTGATCACATCCACATCCCCCTGGAATCTCGTATTCATCGCCCAAAGTACATCATTCATATCAAAGCAGTCCACATCTTCATCTACCAGAAATACATTTTTCAGCTCACTAAAGGCGGAAAATGCAAGAAGTGCAGCCTGACGCTGTCTTCCCTCATCACTTTGAGAAAGCTTTTTAAACTGAAGGACAGCCATATACTTTCCACCTCCGGCACTGCTGCAGTATACGTTCTGAAGCCTTCCAGGCATTGCTTTTTCCACCATGCCATAGATGCTGGCCTCTGTAGGGATTCCCGCCATGGATACGTGCTCCTCACTTGGCCCGATACAGGTCTGCATGATCGGATTTTCACGATGTGTCACTGCTGTAACCTTGATCAGCCAGCACTGATCACTTGCAGGCCCTGTATATCCCGGAAACTCCGGCATGGCGTATCCGGTATTGCTGTTCTGATCTTCCTTTACACGCACACCCGGGATCACTTCTCCCTCGATCACGTATTCCGCATTGGCGATGGCACGCTCGTTAACGGTTAAACATTTACAGAGTTCCACCGGCTCTTTGCGCAGTGCACCGGCTACAGACAGCTCATCATACCCCAGTGGTGTTGTAGGCGGCTCAAAACAGGAACCGATCTCAATAGCAGGATCAACTCCGATACTGATAGAAATCGGCAGCCTTTGTCCCAGCTCCTCAGCACGCTCTGCCATTGCTCCGATATGTCTGGCACCAGGTGTAAAGAAAATGGAAAGCTCATCTTTTCCCTGAATGCAGAGACGGTGAATGGTCACATCGTGAACTCCAGTATCCGGGTGTGTGGCGTAGCACATGCCAAGTGTGATATACGGGCCCGCATCATCCGGTGTGTTCGTTGGCGCAGGAACCAGCTTATAGAGGTCAAAATCCGGATCTGCTGCCTTATGCACCACCTGCTGACACGGTGCATCGCCTTCAAGATCGACCGGTGGAATTGGATTCTCCACGCTTTTGCAGAGCATCTTTCCAAGATTTTCCGGCTGAGTGTCAAGTAAAGCAGCAACTCTTTTTCTGCTTGCCAGAAGACCGATAGCTACCCTTGCATCCGGGTGTCCTTTTATACGATTAAAGATCATGGCAGGTCCTTCCTTTGTGGGACGCTTCACCGTTCCACCGGCTCCTACATAACGATATACCCCTGCAAGCTCTGCCATCGGATCAACTTCCACCTCTGTTTCAATCAGCTGATCTGGCATCTGCTCCAGAAGTGCCAGAGCACTTCTCAGATCTCTTACTTTTTCTGCCATAAAAAACCTCCTGCGTTATCTTTATATTACTGTTCACTCCGTTCTCAGTAACATCTTTATTTTCTTATGTTATTTTATCTCTTTTTTACATGGTGAATCAATTCTTTCTATGATATAATTGTTTCCAATATGGAATGATTCGTCACTATTTTCTAAAAGGCAGGTGTTACCATGACTCTTGAACAGATCGACTATTTTATCTGTGCAGCTCAATCCCGGACTTTTTTTGATGCTGCAGAAGCTATGCATATCTCCCAGTCCTCCCTTTCCAAGCAGATCATGAAACTGGAAAAAGAACTGGAGCTTACCTTATGGGACCGCAGCAAGCGTACTGCTGTGCTTACTCCTGAAGGAGAGTTTTTTTACAAAGAAGCACTTAAGATTTCCAGACAGTATCATCGTTCTCTGGAAGCAGTGTACCATTTTAAGGACAGTAAGCTCCAGGCACTTCATATTGGAACACTTCCTTTTCTTTCTCAGTACCATCTTACTTCTGTGATACACAGTTTTTGTGATACACACCCGGAGCTTTCTTTTTCTCTGAAGGAGGTAGAAGACGAAGAACTTCTTTCCGGTCTTGAAAAAGACTTTTTTAATCTGATCTTTGTACGAAAACACATGATAGACCCGGAGCTTTATACTTTTCATGCTCTCACAGAAGATCGTCTGGTTGCTGTTTTTCCTGAAGCGCATCCCTCTGCGTCCAAAAAATCGGTCTCTCTTTCCGAACTGAAAAAAGAATCTTTTATCCTGATGCCTCCGCACACCTCCATTTACCGTTTCTGTATGCAAAGTTTTCATAATGCAGGGATCCACCCTCAGCTTCTGCGTACTGCCCGCGCAGAATCTATTGTCAGCGCAGTGGAAATTGGCGAAGGGATCAGCCTTCTTACAGAAAGCAGCTTTCAGTTCTTTCGTCAGCCTTCGCTTGTTGCTGTCCCGGTTAATGGACTAGAAAAGCTATCTGTTGGAATTGCCCATAAAAAAAATATGGCTCTCACAGCCTCTGCAGAATGTTTTCTGCAGTTTGTGAAAAGCCATATGTAAGGTATTTTTTCTATAATCCAAGCATCATTCCCACACCGTGTACCGCAAACGCAACGATCCATGCAGTGGCACACTGTACTGCTACAATACCAGCGGCAGCTCTTACAGTTCCCATCTCCCGACGCACAGTTGCAATAGCTGCAACACAGGGTGTATAGAGCAAGGTAAAGATCAAAAATACGTAAGCAGTAAACGGTGTAAATAAAGTCTGAAGCAATGCCGTATTTCCGCCCAGAAGGACTGTCAGCGTAGACACAACGCTCTCTTTTGCCATAAAGCCCGTGATCAATGCGGTGGATACTCTCCAGTCACCAAAGCCCAGCGGAGCAAAAAGTGGTGCCACGATGCTTCCGATCCTTGCCAGAAGGCTCTGATCTGTGCTGGTAACAAGGTTAAGACCTGCATCAAAGTTCTGCAGGAACCACACGATCAGCGTTGCCGCAAAAATAATTGTAAACGCTTTCTGGATAAAGTCCTTCGCCTTTTCCCAGATCAGCTGTCCTACACTTTTTGCAGAAGGAAGTCGGTAATTGGGAAGCTCCATGACAAACGGAACCGGCTCTCCCTTATATTTCGTCTTTTTCAGGATCAGCGCATACAGGATCCCGCAGAGAATTCCTGCAAAATAAAGGCTGATCATCACAACTCCTCTCCACTGCTTCGGGAAAAATGCACTGGTGAGAAGTCCGTAGATTGGAAGCTTGGCACTGCAGCTCATAAACGGAGTAAGCAGGATCGTCATTTTCCGGTCACGTTCACTGGATAATGTTCTGGTTGCCATAATGGCCGGCACCGAACAGCCGAATCCGATCAGCATCGGCACAAAGCTTCTTCCGGAAAGTCCGATCTTTCGAAGGAGCTTGTCCATAACAAAGGCTACACGAGCCATATATCCGGTATCTTCCAGGATTGACAGGAAGAAAAACAAAGTAACGATCGTAGGAAGAAATCCGATCACGCTTCCGATACCGCTTAAAATTCCATCCACAACCAGTGACTGCAGTACTGAGCTGACACCCGCTGACTCCAGTCCCCTGCCAATAAGTGCAATTACCCAGTTCACGACCATAGTCATTCCGTCTGAAAGCCAGGCTCCCAGATAATTGAACGTCATCACAAATACAATTGCCATAATTCCTACAAAACAGGGAATTGCTGTATATTTTCCGGTAAGGATACGATCTATGGCGACACTTCGTTTATGTTCACGGCTTTCTGCCGGTTTTACCACAGTTTTCTCACAAAGCTTTTCAATAAAATTGAAGCGCATGTTCGCAAGAGCTGCCTCACGGTCCAGACCGCCATCCTTCTCCATAACATGTACCAGCCCATCAAGAACCTTTTTTTCACCTTCAGGCAAAGCCAGACGTTTTTCGATCAGAGAATCTTTCTCTACGATCTTCGTAGCTGTAAAACGTACAGGAAGTCCTGCTTTTTTTGCATAGGGTTCGATCAGATGAACGGCTGCATGGATACATCTGTGAAGTGCGCCTACCGGATCCTTCGGTGACTGATTGTCAGTACAGAAATCAATTCTTCCCGGTGCTTCTCTGTATCTTGCAACATGGACTGCATGATCGATCAGCTCATCAATTCCTTCATTCTTCGCTGCTGAAATAGGTACAACCGGAATTCCTAAAATCTCCTCCAGTTCATTGATCCGAACAGAGCCTCCATTTGCCCTTACCTCATCCATCATATTTAAGGCCAGCACCATTGGGATTCCAAGCTCCATCAGCTGCATGGTAAGATAAAGATTTCTCTCAATATTGGAAGCATCTACAATATTAATGATTCCTGTCGGCTTCTCATTCAGCAGAAAATCTCTTGTTACGATTTCCTCGCTGGAATACGGGGAAAGTGAATAGATTCCAGGAAGATCCGTTACCGTTGCCTCCGGATGCCTCCGGATGCTTCCTTCTTTCTTGTCAACAGTTACACCCGGAAAGTTACCAACATGCTGATTGGAACCTGTCAGCTGATTAAAAAGAGTTGTCTTTCCACAGTTCTGATTACCTGCCAGTGCAAACGTGATCGGTTCCCCTTTGGGAATCGTATCACCGATCCGGTTCTTACGATAATCTCGAGCCTTTCCAAGTTCTCCCACACCAGGATGAGCAATCGGCTGATGCCGTTCATTTTCTTTCTTCGTTTCCGTCATGGATTCGATCGATACGATCTCAATCTTTGCAGCTTCCGCCAGCCGCAATGTCAGCTCATATCCGCGCAGCACAAGCTGTACCGGATCTCCCATAGGAGCTGTTTTACGAAGAGACACTTCTGTCCCCGGTGTAAGCCCCATATCCAGAAGATGATGTCTCAGCTCCCCCTCGCCACGAACACTGATGATTCTGCCACATTCTCCAGTCTTTAATTTGTCCAGTGTCATATTGTCACCTCATCTTAAGTACAATTTACATGGTCAATACATATATCTGTATTATCCACTGTTACATCGTTTCGTAAATAACTATATCAATCGGATTCACAGACAAGTGAATGGTATAGTTATTTCAAAAACGATGTACTAATATAAATGTAACACAATTTAAGTTATTTGACAATAACTGATTAATCTGATAAGTTTCATATAAATAATACCAATTCAAAAGTTATTTATCATTAACATTTATATTTTTTCTCATTTTAGCACAATTCCTGTTTGATAAACAAACATCTTCATATTTTTTTTGCAGACATACAATAACATCCATGTATATTCCCGCAATAAAAAAGCGCAAACGACATATTATCTGTCGTCTGCGCCTTTTTATTGCGAGAACCGCTTCGGTGAATCCTTACTCACCAATTAACCAATTGTACATTTCCTCATACTGACGTGCGGAATTGTTCCAGGAAAAATCTGCAGCCATCGCGCGATCTACCATTTTATTCCATTCACGTTTCTTGTCATAATATACACTCTCTGCATAACGGATCGTAGCAAGCATTTCATGTGCATTATAATTTACGAAGGAGAATCCTGTTCCGGTTCCCTCGAATTCATTGTACGGGACAACTGTATCCTTCAGACCACCGGTCTCTCTGACGATCGGAAGAGTTCCATAACGAAGGCTCATCAGCTGGCTTAAGCCACATGGCTCAAACAGTGACGGCATCAGAAATGCGTCAGATGCTGCATAAATTCTGTGAGACATTGCCTCATCATAGTAGATCTGTGCAGATACCTTGCCATGATACTTCCAGTCAAAATGACGGAACATATTCTCATAACGTTCCTCACCGGTACCAAGAGCAACGATCTGAACCGCATCCTGACACAGTTCGTCCATGATATAAGCGATCAGATCAAATCCCTTCTGATCTGTCAGGCGGGATACAATACCGATCATCATAGCTTTCGGATCCTGCTCAAGTCCAAGATCTTTCTGAAGCTGGATCTTGTTCTTGATCTTCTCCTTGCGGAAGTTCTTTGCATTGTAGTTCTTGGTGATATTCGGATCTGTCTCCGGATTGAATTCATTGTAATCAATACCATTTACAATACCACGCAGGCTGTTGGCTCTCGCATTGAGAAGTCCGTCCAGCTTCTCACCATAAAACGGTGTCTTGATCTCTTCTGCATAGGTATTACTTACTGTGGTAATGGCATCTGCAAATACCATACCGCCCTTCAGGAAGTTTGCGTCCTTGTATGCTTCCAGTTTATCCGGCGCAAAGTAGTAATCGGAAAGGCCTGTGATATCCTTAACAGTCTTAACATCCCATACACCCTGAAATTTCAGGTTATGTATTGTCATAACAGTCTTGATTCCACGGAAGAATTCATTCTCCTGGAAAGAATCGTGAAGGTAAACCGGAACAAGTCCTGTCTGCCAGTCATGACAGTGGATGATATCCGGTCTGAATCCGATCACCGGAAGAACCGATAACACAGCTTTGGAAAAGAAAGCAAATTTCTCAAGATCCCATGGTGCACTGTCATATGGTTTCGGACCGCTGAAATAATATTCATTGTCAATGAAGTAAAACTGGATCCCGTCATACTGCATCTGCATAATGCCTACATAGCAGTTCTTAAATCCCAGATCCATATAAAAATGGGTCACATACTCCATTTTGTCTTTCCATTCCTGTTTCATACAGGCATATTTCGGTAAGATCACGCGTATATCAAAATATTTTTTGTCAAAGCACTTAGGCAGTGAGCCGGCAACATCAGCGAGTCCTCCTGTTTTGATAAAAGGTACTGCTTCTGATGTAGCAAACAGAATTTTTTTCATCTGTATTCCCCTCCCTGGGTACACCCGTTTTTATTTATGATTATACTCCAAAATTCATCTAATTTAAAGACCGATTTTTATATTCTAGTCTGATTTTATCTGCGATCAGTGCTATAAATTCAGAATTCGTGGGTTTCCCTTTTCCGGTGCTTACAGTATATCCAAACAATTCATCAATGGTATCCATCTTTCCCCGGCTCCATGCCACCTCGATCGCATGTCGGATCGCCCGCTCCACTCTGCTCGGTGTTGTCTGATGGCGTTTCGCAATGGTTGGATATAATACCTTGGTAATGGAATTGAGCATTTCCATGTCATTGACAGACAAAATGATCGCATCCCTTAAATACTGATACCCCTTGATGTGTGCCGGAACTCCGATCTCATGAATGATATTCGTCACATCGGTTTCCAGATTCCTCTTCGGCTGAGGCTTTTTGGTTTCTGTGATACCTGGCCTTGCAATCTCCCGCACTCTTCTGTCCCCAATCTTCCGAATATGTTTGATCCGGTTTAAAAGTGTGGTGTTGTCAAAAGGCTTCAAAACATAATAGTCTGCTCCAAGACTGAATGCATCCTCTGTAATCCTCTCCTGTCCAATTGCAGATAATACGATAAACACTGGAACTTTTTTGACATTTGCGTTATGGGAAAATTTCTCCATAACGGAAAGGCCGTCCATCTTCGGCATAATGATGTCGAGAATCACCACATCCGGCTCCTTATCTTTGATTATGTTACAGATTTCTTCTCCGTTGTGTGCTTTTCCGACCAGTTCAAGGTCTTTATCTTCTTCGATCATCTGACCGAGCATGTCTGTCATTTTCGCGTTATCATCAGCAATTGCAACATTTAATTTGTCCATGAGGACCCTCCTAACTTCTATCTCCTTGGGTTTCCAGACATACCCCCTGTCACCACGGCAGTAACCGACACTGTTAGCTGCCTGCGCTTTCCCCTTGCTGGCGACAAAATTATTATAGTGGAAATCCTGTAGTAAAATCAAGATAAAAGTAGTTATTTTATCACACTTTCGTACGATATTTTTCGACATTTTTTCTCTTATATATCACAAAATTCACTAAAATGCAGGTATTTCAATCTGTATCCGGCATTTTTCCCCATATAAAAAAGAGGCACTTTTCCCGGACTTTTTCCATGTTTTTGTGCCTCTTTCCTCAACTGCAGATTATGCATTGCCTGTCATATTTTCAATAAAAATCCCATATCCGCCGGTAGAATCCTGCACAAATACATGAGTCACGGCACCAAAGAGTTTTCCGTTCTGAAGCACAGGACTTCCAGACATTCCCTGAACGATCCCACCTGTTTTTTCCAGGAGTTCTTTATCTGTGATCTGGATCACGAAGCTCTTATTAGAATCCTCATGGTTCATATCGATCCTGGTGATCTCTGCGGCATATTCTTTTACTTCGCCGTCTGTGCAGCAGAGAACAGATGCGGGTCCAATTTTCAGATCCTGTTTGTAACCTACAGGAATCTTCTTCAGATCCAGATTTTTCACCTGATCAGCATCCACAGTTCCAAAAATGCCGTTTTTACTGTTTTCGGAAATCTCACCCAGGATATTGTCAGCTTCGTATCGGATCAGACCAGATAGTTCTCCGGGATTTCCTTTTTCTCCTTTCCGGATCCCCAGGATCTGGGCGTTGTAAAGATTTCCATCTGCGATACTTAAAAGTTTGCCGGTATCCACATCGCTGATCCCGTGGCCAAGAGCACCGAACCCTCCATTTTCGTCCACATAAGTCAGGGTTCCGATTCCCTGTGTATCGTCCCTCACCCAGATTCCAAGCTTGTATTTTCCTTTTTCATCTTTCACAGGCGTTAGGGACAGGGGAATCGTCTCTTTTCCCCGGCGGACCTTCAGTGTTACAGATTCTCCGCAAAGATCTGCAAGATCCTCCAGAAGATCCTGCTTGCACTGGATCCGGTTCTGATCAAAAGCCACAATATAATCTCCCGGCTTTACAATGTCCCGGGCCGGTTCTTCCATCTCACCACTTTCCGAAAGGATCTCGCCTGTATCAATGATCAGAACTCCTTTCGTCTGCATATAAATACCTACTGCATCTCCGCTTGCATATACTTCTTTTGCAGTTATATTTTTTACCTTCACATCCTTAAAAGGGATCACTCCCAAGAGTCTGCAGTGCAACTTATAGCTGTCTTTTCCTGAAACGGTGATCGCATCATCAAAGCTGATAAAAGGGCGTTTAAGAAGATTGGCTACTTCCCGGCTGTCCTCATGATCCACCAGGATCTGATCCGGGATCTTTCTGTCCAGAAGCCGGTAGCCCAGCCATCCCATCAGAATCAGATCCAGCGCAAGAAATACAAGGAGCCAACATCGGTATTTTCTTTTTCTGTTCATCTTACGTCACATCCTTTGTAATTTTCTGATACAAGCAAATCCCCACCCACTGCTTATTGCTTTTCGCAACTGAAGCAGGAAACTGACTTGATTCGGTTAAAAAAGAGGACTGACCTTTCGGTCGTCCTCTCTTAGTATGTAACGTATAAATTATTTCAGTCTTGTATTTTTTTGTTGCTGTGCCAATTCCTTCATCTCTCTTGCATTTCCAAGAACAGCCGGCGTGATCTGGGCACCGCCCAGAAGTCTGGCAAGCTCACGAACAGATTCCTCTCCTTCCAGAGGATGGATCTGGGTGATGGTTTCTGTTCCTTCTACATGTTTCTCAATCTCAAAATGGGTATCTGCCATTGCTGCGATCTGTGGAAGATGTGTGATACAAAGCACCTGCCTGTGCTGTCCGATCACTGCCATTTTTTCAGAGACCTTCTGTGCAGTACGCCCACTGATCCCTGTATCGATCTCATCAAAGATCAGTGTATCGATTTGATCTTTATCTGCAAGGATCGCTTTGATGGCAAGCATGATCCTGGAAAGCTCACCACCGGATACGATCTGTCCCAGCGGTTTTCTGCTTTCACCTGGATTTGTGGAAATCTCATATTCCACCGCATCATAACCATTATCTGTATAATTTTTTCTGCGGTCAAAACGGATAGAAAAATCCACATCCTCAAAATTCAGTTCCTTCAATCCTTCGATAATCTTTTCATCCAGCTGTTTACTGTATTTTTTCCGGATCTCTGAAAGTTCATGCGAAGCTTCCTCAAGAATCTTTTCTGCCTGCATAAGTTTTTCTTTCAGTAACCGGAAATTTTCTTCGAATCTTTGAAGTTTTTCTAATTTTTCCTGCTGTTCCTTCTGATAAGACAAAATTTCATGGATCGTCTGTCCATACTTTGCCTTCAAACTATTGATCAGATCCAGTCTTTTTTCTGTTTCAAAAAAAGTTTCTTCGTCAAAAGTCAAACTATCCATATAAGAGGACAGATCACGGCAAAAGTCACTGAGAAGTGAATCGATTTCCACAAGAGCTTCCTGTAAAGGTGCAAGATCCTTATCGTAATCTGCAATTCTTGAAAACTCTTTCAGGGCATTTCCGGTCATATCTGCGGCGCCCTGTTCATATCCGGTCATCCCACGGACCATTTGTGTTGTTTCCATGATTCTTCTGGCATTGCTCAGCTTCCGGTAGCGATCCTCCAGTGTTTCGTCCTCTCCCGGAATAAGAGCTGCCTCCTCGATCTCATTGATCTCAAATTCCAGAAAGGCTTTTTCCCGGTTACGCTGTTCCTCATCCATGTCCAGCGCTTTCAGCTGATCCATACAGTTCCGATACTCCCGGTAA
>QWCY01002233.1_pt1 | contig 25760 bp, 19 predicted proteins | sample 1972631 | NCBI WGS metagenome assembly QWCY01 (sample SAMN09866696, study PRJNA288562) | Human gut metagenome isolate pre1_stool, whole genome shotgun sequencing... | isolation source: gut | host: Homo sapiens | place: USA: California
AACACCCGTCTGATACGCCCAGAGGACTGCGTCCTTGTACCAGTTTTGCGTCAGGTCGGTAAACGGCGTGGTGCCGCTCACCTTCGGCTCACCCTCGAGGTTATAGAGGATCTGGACGATCTGCGCGCGCGTCGTCGTCATCTTCGGTGCGAACAGATTGCCGCCGACGCCGGACATCAGCTGATGCGTCACGCAGTACTGGATGCCGGGGTATGCCCAGTTTTTCGTCACGTCGGTGAACATCTCCGTCACATCGACTTCCGCCTTGTCCTTCCACGTCGCCTTGAGGGTGTCGTCGTGATAGTAGTATGATGGTGTACCGGCGGGGAATATTTTACCGGTCGACGCGAGCCAGCCGGCAAACTCCTTGCCCTCGGGCGGGGTGAAGGTACATTCGGGGAGCGTGAAGTTCTCGCCCGACTTGACCTTCATGGGCTGCATCGAGCCCGTGCCGCCGTTGGGCTCAAAGGTGATGGTGATTTCTGCTGCTTCCTTGTCCTTCCATGTCGCCTTGAAGCTTTGGTCGTAGGAGGAGATTACCTTCGTACCGGCGGGGTACACTGTGCCGTTTACTGCGAGCCAGCCGGCAAACTCCCTGCCCTCCGGCGGCGTGAAGGTACATTCGGGGAGTGTGTAATTCTCACCTGCTTTGACCCTCATGGGCTTCATTGTGCCGGTGCCGCCGTTGGGGTCGAAGGAGATGGTGATATACTTTGCGGGCACCTCGGTCTTGAGCGTAAACGCCACCTTGCCGATCTTGGCGTTTCCGGTGTCGTACTTGTAGGTGACCTCCTTGACGTTGCGGTTATCGAGCGTCAGGACGTCCCAACCGTCGACCTTGCTGACCGTGCCGCCGGTCCAGTCGCTCGCGCGGGCGGCCGTGAAGTATGTGCCCTCCGTCGCGCCGTAGCACGGCAGGTCGGGATAGACCCTATACTGGAGGTTTTTATCCACCTTGATGTCGTAGACGTTGCCAGAGCAGTCCACCTTCGCCGGATCGAGCGCCGTGTTGCTGCTCAGGTCCAGCCACGAGAGGCGGTTATTCTGGCACTTGAGCGCTTGGAGCTTTTTGTTGCTGCGCAGGTCGAGCGTCTCGATCTGGTTGTCGTAGCAGTACAGCAGCTGGAGCTTGGGGCAGCGGTCCACATCCAGCTTCTTGAGCTGCATTTTCTGACAGTAAAGCGTCTTCAGATTGCTCAGCGGGTGAAGATCGAGCTCGGCGATCGGATTTTCGCTGACGCCAAGATACTCGAGGGCGCCATTGTAGCTCAGGTCGAGCGAGGTGATCTGGTTTTCAAAGCAGGCCAGATCCTTGAGCAGATAGTTGCTGCTCACATCGAGCGCGGTGAGCTGGTTACAATAGACATTGAGCTCAACCAGCTTCCGGTTGTTTTTCACATTGAGCGAGGTCAGACCGGTCTGGGCGACATTCAGAAACTCCAGCTTGGGGTTTTTGCTGACGTCAATGGCTTTGAGGTCGAAATTGGCCTGAAGATTGAGATACGTCAGCTCCGATAAGTGCCGGACGTCGATGGCTGTCAGCTTGTTGCTGCTTGCGCCGATTTTCTGGAGCTTTTTGTTGGCGCTCAGGTCGAGCGCGGTGAGATTGTTCCCGCTGCAGTACAGCTCGGTGAGCTCTGGGTTCTTGCTCAGGTTGAGTGCGGTGAACTGGTTTTCGCTGCAGTCCAGATACCGGAGCGAGCTGCCCGTGTGAAACCACAGATCGGTGAGCTGGTTGAAGCGGCAGTTGAGCCTTTCCACTCTCGAGTTCTGCTCCAGATTGAGTGTTTTCTTCAGTTTCTGGCCGCTGCAATTGAGATCCTTCACATATCTCAGGTATCGGATGCCCATGAGACTCGTGATGGGGGCGCGGTCGCCGAGCACCTTTTTGATGTTATCCTTGCTGACGTCGAGCACTTCGATCTGCTGGGCCTTCTCCTCAGTCAGGACCGAGCTGCCGACGATCTTGAGCACGTATTCCCGGAACACCGGGTCGGGGAAGGTCTCTTCGTTGATCGGCATGGCGCTTGCCGCGCTTGCCGTGAACGGCAGCAGGCTGAACACCATGACCAGACACAGGACGATGCTGAGAATGCGTTTTTTCATCTGTTTCCGCCTCCTTGGTTTGGAATATGTGGGGGTGGGCTTTCGTATCAGAACGAGCCGCTGCGTCCGTGGCCGCCGCCGCCGGAAAAGCTGCTCGAATCGCTTGAACTGCTCGAGTCGCTCTGGCGCTCGATCTTGCGGCGCGCCGTGGTCGTGTGGGTGAAGACGTCCTCGCGCCGGGTCAGCTGCAGCCCTTCGGCCGTGACGTAGGCCGAGGCCTCAGCCTGGCGGTAGACGGAGCGCATCTTCATCTTCAGCAGCTGGCACACGATCAGCGCGAGCAAGAGCCCGATGCCGAACGAGATGCCGAGGTGGCGCAGAAACTGCGGCCACGTGAATTCGCCGGAGTCGACGCTGAGGATCCCAGCGCAGCCCTCAAGATAGTCCGAGAAACCGTCGTACCAGTCGTTGTCCGCAAAGTCGTCGAGAAAGGCGTTCTCGAGCTTGATGAGCTTGCCGTCCGGGAAGATGGGCTCTGCCTTGTCGCCGTAGACAAAGGTGGCGTACTTGCGGTTCGACATACTCAGCAGCAGGAGGATGCCGTCGCGCCCGCTGCCATAGCCGAGCGACTGCGCATGGTAGATCGAATAGGACGCAGTCGCGGCGTCGGGATAGCCATAGTCGCCGAAGTCATCGACTATGCAGATGTACACGCCGACACCGTAGTGCTCCGAGATCTCGGCGGCGCGCGCCTCGAGCGTTTCGACCTCCGAGAGCGTGAGGATCGCGGCTTCATCGTCGACATAGGGCGCTGCCGCCATGACGGGCAGCACGAGCGTGACAGCCAGCAGCAGCACGAGCAGCAGCGCGGTCAGTTTTTGTTTCATGGTGTCCGCCTCCTTACATAAACTGCAGGATGACCGTCAGCGCGACCGTGACCACGCCTGCGATCGCACCGAACGTGCCCCAATAGCGGCCGCGGTCGGTCGGCAGGTCGCCGACGAGCTTGCCGGTCTGTCCGTTCATGGCGAAGAGGAAGCTTTCGCCGTTCCACTTCGTGCTCAGCATCCACACCGGCAGCAGGGCGTAGTGCACCTTGCCGCGGTGCAGGCGGATGTCCGTGTGGTCGGTCACGCACGTGCCGTAGCCGGTCACGGTCTCGCGCAGGGCGTTTTCGAGCGTCTCTCTGCTGCGGCGGTCGGCGCGGGCGCGGCTGTCGTCCACGGTGACGTCGTACTTGTCGGCCAGATAGCCGGGCAGGTACGCCGTGGAAAACGGCTGCATCTGCGTGTAGTCAAACGGCTCGATGGAGTCCATGTGGTCGTCGGGCATCTTGGAGGATGCGTCCACCGGGATCTTCTCGAACGCGATCGAGCCGCCGCGGTGTACGTCGTAATGGTCGGTCTCGGTGACCTCGTAGTCGTCGTCCTTATAGGTGCGGGAGTTGGCGGCCTTGTAGTCGACCTCGCCCTCCGCGCCGCCGTCAAACAGCCAGAACGGGACATACACGCCCTGGATCTCCTCGATGTGGTTGCCGGCCGTGAACGAGCGCGGCAGGAAGGGCTTGCCCCGGTAGTGTGCGCGCAGCGCACGCACCGCGTCGTCCTTCGTCATCTTGAACGGGAGCACGAACTCCGGCTTGAGCGCGCCGGAAAACTGCCCCGGCACGACCGTCGGGTTGCCGCAGTAGGGGCAGGAGGTGGCGGCGGTGGTCTCGTCGCAGATCAGCTCCGCGCCGCACGACGGGCAGCCGTAGACCCGCAGACCGTCGGCGTCCGCGCCCCAGTCGCTGCTGAGGTCGGAGGTGTCCCAGCCGCCGTCGGCGGCGTCCGCCTTCGCCGCCTCCGCCTTTGCGTCGGCCGCCTCCTTGGCAGCGGCGGCCTCGGCCTCCTTTTGCGCATAGAGCGCCTCGATCTCCGCGACGTCATACGCAGAGCTGCAGTAGTCACAGATGAGCTTGCCGGTCTCGGCCGAAAAATGCAGGGGGCCGGTACAGGCCGGACACTGATAGTTGGTTACCTGGGTGGGCATGTGCGCGCCTCCTTTCGTTGTGGGTCAGGAAACGGTGTCCCCGTCGTTGAACGGGTCGCCGCACTCGGGGCAGAACTTCGGCGGGTTGGTCGGGTCCTCCGGCTCCCAGCCGCACTTGTCGCATTTGAATCTCTTCACGGCGGCCGGGCGCGGTTTGCCGCACTCGGCGCAGAATTTGCCCTTGTTCACCGCGCCGCACGCGCACGTCCAGCTCTCGTCCGCAGGTTTGGGCTGGCCGCAGTTGCCGCAGAACTTGCCAGTGTTGCCGGTCTGACCGCAGGCGCACGTCCAGCCATCGGCCGCCGGCGCTGCCGCCGGGGCGGTGGGCTGCGGTGCGGGCTGCGGCGGGGCAACGGGCTGCTGCGCCGCCTGCTGGGCCGCCTGCTGCTGACCCATGGCGTAGAGATTCTGGGCGTTGATGCCGCCCATCTGACCGGCCATGCCCATGCCCATGAACGCCATGGCCGGGCCCGTGGCCGTGTTGGACGCGGCGGCCTTCATCGCCTCGCCCTGCGAGCGCGAGAGCATCGCCGCCGCGCGCGTCGGGTCCATGTAGGCGGCCTCGCGCTGCATCTCCTTGATCATCTGCTCGTCTTCCTCGTTCGCCTTCACGGACGAGACGCCGAAGGCCACGATCTCAAGGCCGCGGCGGTCACGCCACTGCGCCGAGAGCTCCTCGTTGAGCGCCTCGGCGATCTCTCGCGTGTGGCCGGGCAGCGACGAGTAGCGGATGCCCATATCGCTGATGCGCGCGAACGCCGGCTGCAGCGCCGTGAGCAGCTCGCTCTTGAGCTGACCGTCGATCGTGTCGCGGGTGTAGGCCTCGGTGACGTTGCCGCAGACGTTGGTGTAAAACAGCAGCGGGTTCGTGATGCGGTAGCTGTACTCGCCGAAGCAGCGGATGGCGATGTCGATGTCGATGCCGGCGCGCTGATCCACCACGCGGAACGGAACCGGGCTCGGCGTGCCGTACTTGTTGCCGGTCAGCTCCTTGGTGTTGAAGTAGTAGATGCGCTGATCCTTCGGTGCCTCGCCGCCGAAGGTGAAGCGCTTGCCGATGTTCTGGAACACCTGACCGATGCTCTCGCCGAGGTTTCCGGCAAAGATCGTCGGCTCGGTGGACGCGTCGTAGGTGTACTCGCCCGGCTCGGCGCAGACCTCGACGACCTTGCCCTGCTCGACGATGAGCATGCACTGACCGTCGGCGACGGCGATGCGCGAGCCGCTGGTGATGATGTTCTCATCGCCGTGCGTGTTGCTCGAACGGCGGGTGGTTTTCTTCTGTCCCTTGACCGCCAGCACATCGGCCGGCAGCGCCTCGCAGGTGAAAAATTCTTTCCACTGGTCGGCCATGACACCGCCGGCGGCTCCGGCGATTGCTTTGATAAGTCCCATAAGTATGCTCCTTTACGCAGATGTTTTTCATCATATCTAACCGTTTCTGATGATTTTTCAGCTATGCTGATAGTATAAGGCATCGGGGCCGGGAATGCTACGTTTGCGGCGCAAAAACCCCGCCGAAACCGCAAAATACGACTGAGTAGTAGACAAGGTGCACAGCCTGACGACGGTCAGGTTGTGCACCTTGCAGTATCCTCTGCCTGCGGCGCGGCGATCTCATCGAGACGGCCGCAGCGGCGGAAGAGGTCGATATACAGCATGAGCTCCTCGCGTGAGGTCACGCCGAGCTTGCGGTTGATGTTCGTGTTGTGCTTTTTGGCGGTGGCCACGCTGATGTACGCGCGCGCCGCGACCTCCTCGAGCGAGCAGCCGTCGATGTAATACTGCAGCACGGTGCGCTCCATGGGGGTGAGCGTCTGCACCCGGTCGCGGAAGCCGGCGAGCAGCTCCTCGATGTTCGGCGGCAGACCTCCGGCCGTGAGCTGCTCGGCCGCGCGCGAGCGCACGAAGGCCAGCAGCTCATCGATCTCCGAGATGCCGGACGGATGCTCGCCGGGGGCCTGCTCGCGGATGGCCTGCAGGCTGCGGGAGATCGGCGTCACGAACCGGCGCGACAGGTATGTCGACAGCAGCAGCATCGCCGCGAGGAACACGAGCGAGCCCGCGATCCACACCATGCGGCTGCGCGCCTCGAGCGTGCGCAGCCCGATCTCCGGCACGAGCACCACGGCGGCGAGCTTCCGCCCTGCGGCGTCGGTCGCGCCGATCGGTTCGTGCAGACCAAGATAGGTGCGGCTGCCGTCGGAATACGTATTATAATACCGGCCGGTCTTGCACGTGAGCGTGCCGTCGGCCGTGAGATACGACCCGCCGGGGCTGCCGATCATGGCCTGTCCGAGCAGCAGCCGGTCGCCGTCTATGGGGGCGAGCACCGTGACCATGCTGCCGTAGGCGCTGTCCACGGCGGGATAGGTGAGGCGAAAATACAGATCGCTGAGCTCCGCGCCGCAGATGCCGCGCACATTGCCGGCGCTGTCGAGCATCGGCACGCACAGCAGCGTCACCGACTCCCATGTGTCGGGCAGGGTGACGCGCCCCGTCCACAGGCAGCGCTCGGCGAGACGGCCGTCCGATCCGCGCAGCAGCTGCGTGTAGCCGGGGACGGCCTGCACGTTCAGCTCCGGATTCCAGCGGTTGTGCATCTGCACCTGCGTGCTGCGCGCCGTCTCCGCCGTGCCGCGAAAGCACGTGATGTGCTGGTCCGTCGCACCGATGGCGCGCAGCGCCGAATAGCGCAGGTACAGCCCCGCGCGCGAGGTCGCCGCGCCCGGCAGCGCCGTGTTGGCCGTCGCGTCCAGACAGAAGACCGCGCCGCTGCACGCGCTGGATTTCAAATAGGTGTTCAGCGCGGGATAGAGCGCCGTCTCGACGGCCGCGATCGCGCCGGGATCGTCGTTGAGCGCGGAGAACGTCCGCCCACCGGCGGCGAGCTGCTTGTCCAGCTCGCGCGTGAGCTCCTCCGACAGGGCGATGCTTTGCGCCGTGAGCTGGTCCATCTGCCCGGCAAGCGCCGAGGCGGTGTTGTGCTTCTGGATCGTCAGCGACTGGCCGAACTTTTGCGCCGTGTTGGAAAACACCCCCGTCAGGCTCACGACCAGCAGCACGGCGGCCAGGATCGCCAGCGCCATGCTGAACCAGTACAGCACGAGCCGCCGCTGCATGCTCACGCCCTGCGTCTTTGCCTTTTCCAGCACCGAGCGCATTTCCCGTAACCGGAGCATGGCTGTCACCGCCTTTCTGCCGCCTCAGCGGACGTAGGTTTTTTCAAATTGGTCGAGCGTGGACCAGATCAGCCCCTCGCGCGCGCCGTCGCCCTGCTGCTCGCAGAGCACGCGCCCGGCCGTGAGCTGCAGGCGCACCTGCTCTTCAAAGCGGGTCTCGAGCTCGAGATAATCCCTGCGCTGCGGCGGGGTGTAGAACGTGTAGCCGCTCTGCGTGTCGAGATACGCCTGATAGAGCGAGATGTACATGGGGTCATCGAGCGTGCGCACAGCGCTGGGCAGCTCATTTGCAAACGCCGTCTGCGTGACGGGCATATAGCCAAGCCGCGTCACAAAATCGACGTTGCGCTTGGGCGCCGTGAGCCACTTGAGAAACGTCATGCACGCGCGCTCGCGCTCGGGCGTGGACCTGACCGTGCAGATGCCGGCGCCGCGCTGCATGACGAGCTTTTCCCCGTCGGCAAACGTCGGGCACGGCAGGGAGATGATCTCCACCGGCTCGGACGTGTTGTCCGGATAGGTGACGGTGTCGGCATAATACAGCACGCTTGCCGACGAGGCCACGGACACGATCGCGTCGCCCGTGCGCAGGGGCTCGGTGGCGTAGCCGCTCTTGAGCCAGACGCTGCCGGCAAGCGTCGCGCGGGCATACGGCTCCCACACCCGGCGGAACGTCGGGCCGAAGGACACCTGATCGCCGTCGAAGAAATCCCCGCCGAGGGATTCGACACCGACCTGAAAATAATTAAAATGGTAGTCGTGCACGAAAAACACCTTGCCGTCGTTCGGCGTGTCGGGGGTCTGCGCGTCCGTCCAGGCGGTGTAGGCCTCCGCCGTGCGGTAGAGCCCCTCCCACGTGGACAGATCGTCGAGCGTCGCGCCCGTCGCGGCGGCGAAGCGGTCAAAGAGCGTCTTGTCCACAAACAGAATCTCCGTGCTCTTGGCCACCGGCAGTACGGTCAGGTGTCCGTTCACCTCGCCCTCGTCGAGAAACGCGGGGATGAAATCATCCAGCTCCGCGTCCGAGAAATAGTCCCGGTAGTCGACGAGAATGTCCGCGTCCGGCAGGGCCAGCACGGTCTTGGGATAGGACACGAACATGTCCGGCAGCGCCGTGGCGCCGGGCTCGCCGTAAGCCGAGGCGAGCACCGCCTCGTGGATGGTGTTCGTGTTCGTGACGCTGCCGACCTGCACGCGGATGTTCTGCTCGCGGCCGACGGTGTCGTTGAACGTGTCGATGAGGTCGTTGAGCGGGGACTCGGTCTCACCGCCGTAGACGTGCCAGATCGTCACGGTCACGGGCTCGCGCCCGCCGCCGCAGCCGGCGCAGCCGAGCAGCAGCGCAAGGGCGAGCAGCAGCGCGGGGATACGCGCGCGGTGGTTCATCCGGGCACCTCCTTACAGGGTGTTTTTTTCAGTATAGCGAATTTTTGCCGTCCCGGCAACCAAAATCGGCATATTTTTTACACGTGTCTTGACACGGGGCGCGTCCCGGCGCTATCCTGACGGCGGACTCTACGGAGCGTCGGTTGCATTCCGGGCGAAAATCCGTACAATATATCTGCACGGGAGGTGCGAGACATGGATCAGACACGCACAGGGGCGCTCATCCGCGCCCTGCGGCAGAATAAACAACTGACACAGCGGCAGCTCGCCGACGCGATCGGTGTGAGCGACAAGGCCGTCTCCAAGTGGGAGCGCGGCTGCGGCGCGCCGGACATTTCCCTCCTCCCGCGACTGTCACAGGCTCTGGGCACGAGCGCCGAGGCGCTGCTCCGGGGCGATCTGGAGGAAAATGATTTGACAAACGGAAACATGAAGCGCGTGCGCTTTTGCGTCTGCCCGCACTGCGGCAACCTGCTGCTGGCGAGTGACGCGGCGGACGTGACCTGCTGCGGCCAGACGCTGCGGCCCTTAACGCCGCAGACGCCGGACGCCGACCACCGCTTGACGGCGGAGCTGAGCGACGGCGAGTGGTACCTCACATCCGACCACCCCATGCAGCGGGAGCACTACCTGTCGTTCGCGGCGCTGGTCAATGAGGACACGGTCGTGCTGCGGCGGCTCTACCCCGAGTGGGGCGCGCAGACGCGCCTGCCGTACTTCGCGCACGGCACGCTGCTGTGGTACTGCACGCAGCACGGGCTGTTCGCGCAGAAGATCGACGCGCACAAAAAGTGAGCAGAAAACAGCAAAGGCGTCCCCGAGAGGGGACGCCTTTGCTGCGGTTTTGGAGGCATTACGCGATGCCGGTGACGGTGTAGTCCTTGGCCTCAACCGTGCTTTTGAGCACGGCGTCGTCCACCGGGGCGCTGAGCGTCACGACGGCGGTGCCCGCCGTGTGGCTGACGGCCGCCTCGGTGACTTCCGGCAGCGCCTCGAGCGCCTTCTTCACGGCCGCCTCGCAGTGAGTGCACATCATGCCTTCGATCGAAATGGTTTTTTTCATTGTGGTTTCCTCCTTGATTTCGGTGGTTTCTTTGAGATGGTTTGCACGTTTATGATCGTGGCGCGTATCGCGCAGCTTGAACAGATTCAGGCGCAGGGCGTTCGTGACCACGCAGAAGCTCGACAGGCTCATGGCCGCCGCGCCGAACATGGGGTTGAGCGTCAGGCCCAGCGGGACGAACACGCCCGCCGCGATGGGGATGCCGATGGTGTTGTAGAAAAACGCCCAGAACAGGTTCTCGTGGATGTTGCGCAGCGTCGCGCGGCTGAGCCGGATGGCCGCCGGCACGTCGCTCAGGCGGCTGTTGACGAGCACGACGTCGGCCGCGTCGATGGCCACGTCCGTGCCCGCGCCGATGGCGATGCCGATGTCCGCGCGCGTGAGCGCCGGCGCGTCGTTGATGCCGTCGCCGACCATGGCGACCTTGCCGCGCGCGCTCAGGCGGCGGATCTCGCGCTCCTTGCCGTCGGGCAGCACGCCGGCGATCACCTCGTCCACACCGGCCTGCGCGCCGATGGCCCTGGCCGTGCGCGCATTGTCGCCCGTAATCATGACAACGCGGATGCCCATGTTGCGCAGCTCGCGGATGGCCTGCGGGCTGTCGGGCTTGAGCACGTCCGCCACGGCGATGATGCCGAGGAGCTGCCCGCCGCGGGCGAAAAACAGCGGCGTCTTGCCGGCCTCGGCCAGCGCCTGTGCCTGCGCCTGCATGGGCGCGGGGATGTCGGCCGCGGTGCGGACGAAGTCCGCGTTGCCGCCGCAGAGCGGCTGCCCGTCGAGCGTGGCCTTGAGCCCATTGCCCGGCAGGGCCTGAAAGTCCGCGACCTCGGCGGCGGTCAGCCCGTCCGCCTCCGCGCGGCGCAGCACGGCCTTGGCCAGCGGGTGCTCGCTCCTGCGCTCGAGCGCGCAGGCCAGGCGCAGCAGCTCGCCCTCCGTCACGCCCGGGGCGGGGCAGAGGTCCGTCACGGTCGGGTCGCCGGAGGTGATGGTGCCGGTCTTGTCGAGCGCGACGATCTGGATGCGGCCGGTCTCCTCGAGGGAGGCGGCCGTCTTGAAGAGGATGCCGTTTTTCGCGCCCATGCCGCTGCCGACCATGATCGCCACCGGGGTGGCGAGACCGAGCGCGCACGGGCAGCTGATGACGAGCACGGAGATGCCGCGCGCGAGCGCATAGCCCACGGTGCGGCCGAGCAGCAGCCAGACGACGAACGTCACGAGCGCGATGCCCATGACCGACGGCACGAACACGCCGGACACCTTGTCGGCGATCTTCGCAATCGGCGCCTTCGTGGCCGCCGCGTCGCTGACCATCTGGATGATCTGCGAGAGGGTCGTGTCCTCGCCGACGCGCGTGGCGCGGCACTTGAGAAAGCCCGACTGGTTCACCGTCGCGGCCGAGACGGACGCGCCCGGCGCCTTGTCGGCCGGGATGCTCTCGCCCGTGAGCGCCGCCTCGTTGACCGCGCTCGTGCCGGCGAGCACCACGCCGTCGACCGGGATGCGCTCGCCCGGGCGGACGACGAACACGTCGCCCTTCTGCACCTGCTCGACCGGGACGGTCACCTCCGCGCCGTCGCGCTCGACGGTGGCGGTTTTCGGCGCAAGCTCCATGAGGCTGCGCAGCGCGTCGGTCGTCTTGCCCTTCGAGCGGGCCTCGAGCGTCTTGCCCACCGTGATGAGCGTGAGGATCATGGCGGCGGACTCAAAGTAAAAGTCCATCATGTAGTTCATGACGGCCTGCTCGTCGCCGCGCACCTGCGCGCCCGTCATGGCGAAGAGCGCATAGGTACTGTACACGAACGCCGCCGTCGCCCCGAGGGCCACGAGCGTGTCCATGTTCGGCGCGCGGTGCCAGAGCGCCTGGAAGCCGCTGATGAAAAACTTCTGGTTGATGACCATGATGATGACCGTCAGCAGCAGCTGCGTCAGGCCCATGGCGACGTGGTTGCCGTCATAAAACTTCGGCAGCGGCCAGCCCCACATCATGTGGCCCATGGAAAAGTACATCAGCACGAGCAGAAAGCCCAGCGACCAGAAGAGTCTGCGCCGCAGCTTCGGCGTCTCGTGGTCGGCCAGCGCGTCGGCGCCGGCGGCGGGGTTCGCGCTCTGCTGCGCGCCCTTGACCGACGCGCCGTAGCCCGCGGCCTGCACTGCGTCGATGACGGCCTGGTCCGCCGCCGTGCCCTCCACCCCCATGGCGTTGGTCAGCAGGCTGACCGAGCACGCCGTCACGCCCGGCACGTTCGACACCGCCTTTTCCACGCGCGCCGAGCAGGCCGCGCAGCTCATGCCAGTGACATGGTATTGCTTCAAAGTGGTTCCTCCTTTGCGGTGCGGCTCATTTCATGAGCTTCTGCAGCGTCGCCACCAGCTCGTCGATCACCTCGTCCTTGCCGTCGCGGATGTCCTCGACGACGCAGGTGCGGATGTGACTGGCCAGCAGCTCCTTATTGAATGCATTGAGCGCCGCACCCGCCGCCGCCGACTGCACGAGAATGTCCGGGCAGTAGGCGTCGTTCTCGACCATGCCGCGGATGCCGCGGATCTGGCCCTCGATGCGGTTGAGCCGGTGGATGAGCCGTTTGTATTCCTCCGGCGTGCGCTCCTTCTTGCGCTGCGAACAGCCGCAGCAGGTTTTTTTCTCATCGTCCATGGTCAAATACCTCATTGTTTCCCATATACCCCTTGGGGGTATATTTGAATATATACCCCCCAAGGGTATTTGTCAAGAGGGCGCGTGCATGTTCTTGACAGCGGGCGCGCGTGTGCTTATCATAAGGGCACAACGAAAGGAGTGTTCCCATATGAAGGTATGGTTACCCCGCAATGCAAAGCGCTTCGCGGCGCTCACGCTCACGCTGGTGCTCGTGCTGGCGCTGGCCGCCTGCGGCGCGCAGACGGACGAGCCCGCCGCGACTGCGACCCCGGCCGTCGAACCCCCCGCCGTCGCCACGCCGACGCCCGCTGCCACGGCGCAGTCCGGCCAGTCCGGCGCGGCCACCGGCGCGCAGGCGCTCACGGATGTGCTGGCCGACATTGCAAAGAATGTGCAGGTCGGCGCGGCCGGCAGCTCGCTCAAGGCGGTGCCTTACGCCGTGAAGCTGCTCGACTGGGGCGCGGCGAGCACGATGACCCTGAGCGAGATCAAGACCGCCGTCGCCGCGTGGCTCAGCGACAAGGGCAACGACGCGCAGGTCTCCTTCAGCCAGCAGATGGACCTGATCGACACGACCTGCCAGACGCTCATGGGCAGCGGCGCGCGCGATCTGCTCGATTCCGCCGGCTGCCAGAACGTCAAGGGCGGCTGGCCGGTGCAGGCGTCCGACCGCGTGGAGGCCATCCTCGAGGCCGTCGGTCTGCGCGGATAAACCGCGCGGAAAGCCGAAAAACAGCCACGCCCCTGCGCGCCAAAATGGCGCGCAGGGGCGTGGTTTTTGTTTTGCCGCCGGTGCTCAGCCGTGGTAGTCGCCGGTCGCGGAATCGACCGTGACGTAGGGCACGACTTTGCCGTCGATCTTCACATAGACCTGATAGATGCCGTTTCCGAGATCCTCGTAGTGGTCGGGCGTGACGCCGTAGTTTTCGAGCAGGCTCCGTTCAAACTCGGCCTTCCAGCCGTCGCTGCCGGCGTCTTTTCCGGCGGCGGGCGTCGGTGTCGCGGCCGGGGCGGCGATGGCGGGCGTCTCAACGGCCGGGGCCGCAGGCGTCTGTGCGGGGTCGGATGCGGCGGCGGTCTGCCTGCCGCAGGCAGTCAGCGCCAGCAGGAGTACGGCGGTCAGCAGCGCGGCCGCGTGTTTGCGGTGGGTCATGGGCAGTCCCTCCTTGGTGATAGTGTTTTCGCAGACATTTTACATCAAAATTCGCAGAAATACCCCCCTGGGGTGCAAAATTCAGATGTGAATTCAGATGTGAATGTTGCGCCCGCCGGTCATTCTTTCAGCGTTCGGACGGAAAACGGGCAGGCGCAGGTCAAGCGGGACCAGAACTCCGGCGCGGTTTTTGCCGGATCGTCCGCCGTCGCGATGACATCGGTCCCGTCCTCGATGATGTTCTGGAAGAAAAATGCGCAGCCTCTCTGCCACTGCTCCGTGCCGCAGACAAACGCCTCGAGGTCCTCCACGACCAGAAAGCCGGCGTTTCCGCGCAGCGATCCCGCCGTGTCGTCGAGCGCCCCGGACGGTGTGGCGCACCGGCTGCGCAGCTGCGCGCCACTGGTGCGCACGATGTGCGCGCGGTCGAGCCGGTCCACAAGCTCGGCGGCGAACTGCGCGCGGTCCGCCATGCTGAGCACCAGCAGGGAGCAGGGCAGCGCATGACGCGTTTGCGCGCGGCGCAGCAGGCAGCGCCGCCGCAGCGCCGCGAATGCCTTCCGGCAGAGCGACAGGAACTGCTGCAGGCTGTATGTACCGGCCAGAACGCACAGCAGAAAGGTGCCGGCCCACGAGAGCACATACCGGAAGATGCCGATGCCGCCGCGGTAAGTCAGGTCAGCGCGCACCAGGTTTTCATACATATGCGGCACGTGTACCCAGCCGCTGTCCAGCCGGCAGAGCATGTGCAGATAGTTGTTGTGCAGGCAGACCAGCGCCGTGGCGATCAGCGCAAAGACCGCCGCCGGCAGCCAGCGGAGCCGGGGCCTGTGGATGCGCGCCAGCAGCCTGCCGCAGCCGTATGCCGTCAGGGGGAAAAACAGGGCGTAACCGGCCAGCTTCAGGAAGCGGAACGCGGGCAGCCGGTCGGGATACGGGCCGATATCGAACAGCGCGCGATAACCGGGCAGCAGCGGCAGAAGCAGCAGCGCCGCGTCCAGACAGATCAGCAGGATCAGAAATACGGTATGCCATGTTTTTTTCATGTCTCGAGTCCCCTCTCTTTTTGCGGATTCTGTTCCATGATAGCATAAAAAGGCAGCCGGAGCAAACGGACGATAGACGCCATCCGGGCACAACACCCGCGGCGGGCGGATTTTTTGCGCTTGACAGGGCCACCGGCGCAGGATATTCTGTCAGCAGAACGGAGGGGACGCGCGTGCCGGAGAAGTATGTTTTTCCTATTTTAATGCTAGTGATTTGGCCCGTCCATTTTTTCTATGTTCGTAGTGCGATTTTCAGCATCTTGAGAGCCGCCATGAGCAAGACGATGATGCAAAAGCAGCGAAAGGCGCACCCCGGATTCTGGAACTGGCTGACCTACCGTGGCGTCGCATCGGCAATTCCGCTTCCGATCCGAATTTGGTACTATTGTGAACTGCTCAAATATCCGCTTGCGGCGCTCACGTTTTATGTGCTGATGTGGCTGCTCGGTGTACCGCTCGATCCGCTGCGGAAGTGGCCGGCAATCGTTGTCATTTCTTCAGAACTTCCGTTAGCCATATATTTTTTCTTTTTTACTGTGCCGGAGGCAGGAACAGGAGATCGTTTGCCTGCGTGGACGGTCAAGCACTTTTCCCCCGACCGCAGCGACGACAGAAAGCCGCGGTGATGACATGCGCGGAAAACAGAGTTCAAAAATCAGTCTGAAAAAGCGGCTGCTCAAACGGCGGCAGGCGCTGACTAGGCGCTGGAACAAGCAAAGCACGCGCCGTCATCTGCTGGTGTATCTGCTGTGTAACTTGCTTCTGGTCGGCAGCCTGTACGGCTGCATTTTTGCGATTCCGAATGTGCGGGATGTCCGCACCGTCCGCACAAAAATCACGGATGTGCACTATGAGGCCGTGCGGTGGGCGCAGTGGATCGCGTTTACAACGCCGGACGGAGAGCGATTCTTCCTGCGCAGAGATTGGCACGGCTATGACGCAGCGCGGGAAGATACTGCGCGCCTGCAGGCGTTGGCAGCAGGTGGGACGGAGCTGGAGCTGACGGGCTCCGGCCGCCGGTTTTCCTTTCTGGATATGCACAGCGGTGAACAGCAGGTCGTCGGGGTACGTGCGGAACAGGAAACATTTCTGCCGGTGTCCGAATGGGTGGCAGATGTGTGCCGCTCCCGCGTGACGGACAGCGTCCTGCTGGGTGTTTATGCCGTTATAACGCTGGGCGGGCTGCTGTACCTGCTGCTTCTTAGCAAAACGTAAAAAACACCGCCGCAGGTTTTTTCCTGCGGCGGTGTTTTTCTGCCCGCGTGCGAATAAAACAAAAAATTGAATGAATAAATACTAATGAGCGCCGTTTCTCCTCAATTGCCTGCAAGCTGGAAAAACGCTGGAATATATGTGGTTTCAGACCTATAATAAGCACATATAACCGTATCAAAAATAATTCATGTATGAATATGCTAATAATACGACGAATAATGAAATTAAATTCACCAAAAACCTTGTATGCTTTGTCAATTGAAAAGTTCACATTTCAGACGTAAACTGCACATAAGATTTTTTCCGTCTGCGGCGCACTCCTGCCGCTCCGGCGGTGAAGGATCCAATCTCATATAGAAAGAAGGCTTATCATGAAGAGGAGAATCTTGACTCTGCTGCTGACGCTGGTCATGGTGCTGTCGCTTCTGCCCGGCACGGCGCTCGCCGTGAACGACAGCAGCGCACCCGCCGTGACGTATGCCGATCTGGCAGACATCAACGGCACTGCGCTCGTCCCCGACGGCGCAGGCGAAAACACGGAACTGACCGTAGCGGACGCAGTGCGTGCACTGCTGCTGTGGACGGGCATGACCGAGCAGCAGCTCGGCTCGTTCCCGGATGACTATCTGGCGCAGGCCCGCAGCATGGGCATGATCGACACGGACACCGACGCCGACGCGCCCTGCACGCTCGCGGCTTACCGCCAGATGAAGGCGGTCGCCGACCAGATGTATGACGCGCTGCACGCCGACAAGCTGCAGCCGCTGTACATGAACGGTATGGCGCAGCCCATCTTCCCCTACACGACCGGCGAGGTCACGGAGGGCTACAGCAACGACGAGAGCGACATCATCCGCTACTGCGTCTATGTCGAGACCAACTACGACACCGACGACGACGGCAAGCTCGACCTCGTCAAGGCGCTCGTGCAGATCCCGCGCGCAGCGATGGAGGGCAACTACAAGGCGGCCACCATCTACGAGGCGCGCCCGTACATCACCGGCTGCAACGAGAGCATGAACCCCGGCGAGAACCTCGGCAGCGAGGGCTATGACATCTCCAAGCTCTACAGCCAGCCGGACAAGCGCGTGCCCGCCGGCACCGCCACGACCGCTGAGGCTGCCGCCAAGGCCAACAGCGCCGACTGGTACTACTGGAACCCGTCCGAATGGATGTACGACTACGAGGACCTCAACTGGTATGACTACTATCTTGTGCGCGGCTTTGCCGTGGTCGAGTGCGGCGGTCTGGGCACGAAGGGCTCCGACGGCTTTGAGACCTGCGGCACCGATCTGGAGATCGATGCGTTCAAGTGCGTGATCGAATGGCTGCACGGCGACCGCGTGGCCTACACCGACAAGACCAGCAACGTCGCCATCTCGGCCGACTGGTCGAGCGGCAAGGTCGGCATGACCGGCCGCTCCTACGCCGGCACGACGCAGTTCGGTCTGGCAACGACCGGCGTCGCCGGCCTTGAGACCATCGTCCCCGTCGCCGGTATCGCGAGCTGGTATGAGTACACCAACTCTCAGGGCATCTCCACCAACAGCCTCGTCAACTACTCCGAGCGGCTCGGCTGGTTCTGCAACGGCCGCTACCTCGATCCGGACGACTACGCGACCATCGCCGAAAAGTACGGCAACTACATGTACCAGATCCAGCAGGATCAGCTCAAGAGCAACGGCGACTACTCCGAGCACTGGGCGACCCGCGACTACACGCTTGACGCGGAAAACATCAAGTGCCCGGCGCTGATCGTGCACGGCCTCAACGACGACAACGTGCGCACGAAGGAATTTGACCTCATGTATCAGGCGTATCAGAAGGCCGGCGTGAACGTCAAGCTTCTGCTGCATCAGGATGCGCACCTGACCCCGAGCTACCCCGCCGGCAACCTCGAATTCTACATTGACGGCGAGAGCTACAACAATGTCCTCAACCGCTGGTTCAGCCACTACCTGTGCGGCGTGGAAAACGGCGCCGAGAACATGGCCGCCGTCACCGCGCAGAGCAACGTCGACGCCTCCGTCTGGAACACCTATGACAGCTGGACGACCGACGAGAGCATTGTCCTCTCCGCCGCCGACGACACCGGCACGACCACCATCAACAGCGACTACGCCACGCAGGGCATCAACCGCAGAAACTGGCGTGACGCGCTGACCGCCGGCTCCACCGACGTGAGCGCCATGTACACCATGGATGTCGACGCCGACACCGTCATCAAGGGCAGCGTGGCCGTGAGCTTCACCGCCAGCGCCGATAACTATGACGCGCCGGAGACGACCAGCCCGCGCGGCACCGTCGACCACGACAACTATGTCGGCGACGAGACGAACGCCCTTGACCACGACAACTACGTCGGCGCAGCGTCCACTGACGGCGCTGTGACCGTGTCCCTGCCGGACGGCGCCGATCTGATCGACCGCGACGCGCTCATGGTCAGCGCCATGCTCGTCGACATCGCGCCCGAGGGCACGACGTTCCCGGCCTACAACACGCAGGGCAGCTATGTGCCCAAGACCCTCACCGCCGGCGGCGCGTGGATGGGCGGCGGCCTGAACAACTATGACTACGCCGAGCTCAACGCCACCGACGTCAGCTACAAGATCATTGCGCGCGGCTGGATGGACCTCTGCAACCCCGGCGCTGGCTATGACTCCGCCTCTGCCGGCACGAAGGTCGCCCTCAAGGTCGGTGAGAACCACGACTACACCATCTACCTGCAGCCGAACCTCTACACCGTCAAGGAAGGCCACAAGCTCGCGCTCGTGATCTACACCTATGAGCCGGGCAAGGCCAACTACAGCCAGGACTACCAGATCACGCTCGAAAACGCTTCCGTCAGCGCGGAGATCCCCGTTGATGAGATCCCGGCCGTTCCGGCGCTTCCGTTCACGGACGTCCCCGCAGACACCGAGCTCTACGCCGCTGTGGAGTGGGCCTACTTCAGCGCCCCGCAGATCACGGCCGGCGTGACCGAGACCACCTTTGCCCCCGCCAACATCTGCACCCGTGCCGAGATCGTCACCTTCCTGTACCGTCTGGCCGGTGAGCCGGATGTGTCCGGCACGGCGCTTCCGTTCACGGATGTGGCCGAGAATGCCTACTATACCGACGCGGTGAAGTGGGCGGCAGCCAACGGCGTGACCGCCGGCACGAGCGCCACCACCTTCAGCCCGAACGACACATGCACGCGCGCACAGGCCGTCACGCTGCTGTATAACGCAGCCGGCGCACCGGCCGTGAGCGACACGGTGAGCTTCGCGGATGTGGCGGCAGACGCCTACTACGCCGATGCTGTTGCATGGGCGGCAGCCAACGGCGTGACCGCCGGCACGAGCGCCACCACCTTCAGCCCGGACGACGCATGCACGCGCGGCCAGATCGTGTGCATGCTCTACCGCGGCGACACGCAGGCCTGAGCAAGACACAGAAAATCACCCCAAAAGCGGCAGCGCCCATTGCGAATGCAATGGGCGCTGGTTTTTTGTACAGACGGCTTGCCGTTTGAGGATCACGCCGGAAGCTCTCTTGCGCGCTGTGTGCGCCGCCGCGCGGGCACAGCGATGCAGAACGTGAGTGCCTGTGCCGCCGGGATCGCCAGCCACACGCCGGTGAGCTTGAACAGCTGCGGCAGAATGAGCAGCACGGCAAACGTCAGCACCGGCTCGGAAAACACAAGCACGTATGACAGCGCGGTCTTTTCCGTCGCGTAGAAATATGCGATCGTCACGCGCGTGTATGCCAGCAGCGGCAATGTCACCAGAAACAGCGGCAGCCGGGTGGTGACGCCGGCGTTCGCCTCCGCAGACGCGCCGAAGAGCACGCCGATGACGCTGCGCGCGAGAAAGAGCGCGACAATGCACACCGCCGTGATGCCGAAGGCCCGCGCTCGGCCGGGCGGGGGAGCGGGGGAGCGGCGCCGCGGCCCGCCGGTCCCCAGCATCCGCCGCGGCGGGGAAAGCGCCGGGGACCTTGCGCCGGGCGACAGTTTTTGACCCGGAAGTTGCGTTTCGCCGGACAGTTTTGCGGGACAACCCGGCGCCGCTTGACAATGTCCACCGGTTTTATGCTATAATAACTCTCCTGCTTTGCGGCTGCGGCCGCAGCGGGAGCGATCCGTTATGCTGAAAATCCATAAGGAGGTCAGAAATGACGAAATACAATCAGGTCACGCCGGAAATCGCCGCGCAGCTTCAGGCCATCGTGGGCGCGAAGCGCTTTTTCGCAGGCGACGCGGTGAAGGACGACTTCAGCCACGACGAAATGCCCATCTACGGCAAGTATTACCCTGAGGTGGTCTGCGAGGCAGAGAGCACCGAAGAGGTGTCCGCGATCATGCGCGTGTGCTATGACAACAACATCCCCGTCACGCCGCGCGGCGCCGGCACGGGCCTCGTCGGCGGATGCGTGCCGCTGTGCGGCGGCGTGGTGCTGTGCACGACGCGCATGAACAAGATCCTCTCCTATGATATGAACAACCTCGTCGTGCACATCCAGCCCGGCGTGCTGCTGTGCGACCTCGCGGCCGACGCGCTCACGCACGGCCTGATGTATCCGCCCGACCCGGGCGAAAAGACCGCGACCGTGGGCGGCAACGTGTCCACGAACGCGGGCGGCATGCGCGCCGTGAAGTACGGCGTCACGCGCGACTACGTGCTGGCCATGACCGTGGTGCTGCCCGACGGCAGAGTCATGGAGCTCGGCAAGACCGTGTGCAAGACCAGCTCCGGCTACAGCCTGCTGCACCTGATGATCGGCTCCGAGGGCACGCTCGGCGTCATCACGGAGCTGACGCTCAAGCTCATCCCCAAGCCGGAAATGAATGTGAGCCTCATCCTCCCGTTTGCCGACGTGGAGACCGCCATCGCCTCCGTGCCGCAGATCAAGCTGGCCAACCTTGACCCGCAGTCGATCGAGTTCATGGAGCGCGACATCGTCGATTCCTCGGCGGCGTTCACCGGCAACACCATCTTCCCCACGGTCGTGGGCGGCAAAGAGGCGGGCGCGTACATCCTCGTCACCCTCGTCGGCGACAGCGAGGCCGAACTGACCGCGAAGATGGACCGCCTCGGCGCGCTTGCCGAGCAGTGCGGCGCGTACGATACGCTCGTCGTCTGGACCGACGGCCTGAAAAAGGACGTCTGGGCCGCGCGCAGCGCATTCCTGACCGTCATCGAGGCGGACACGAAGCTGCTCGACGAGATGGACGTCGTCGTGCCGGTCGACCGCATCGCGGAGTTTCTCGTCTACACCCGCGCCACCGGCAAGGCGGAGGGCATCACCATCCGCAACTTCGGCCACGCGGGCGACGGCAACCTGCACATCTACTGCTGCGCCAACGACATGGCGCTCGACGAGTTCAAGCGCCGCAGCAAGGCCGTCATGGACAAATGCTATGCCAAGTGCACCGAGTTCGGCGGGCAGGTCTCCGGCGAGCACGCCATCGGCCACGCAAAGAAGCAGTACCTGGTGGAGTCCGCCGGCGAGACGGCGTTCGGGCTCATGCAGGCGATCAAGCAGGTGTTTGACCCCAAGGGCATCCTCAACCCCGGCAAGGTCTGCACCAACGTCGAGGAGGACTGAAGCATGCTGAATATTCTTGTTTGCGTCAAGCAGGTGCCTGACATCAACCTCGTGAAGATGGACCCCGTCACGGGCAGCCTGATCCGCGCGGGCGTGCCGGCGATCCTCAATCCGCTGGACGCCAACGCGCTTGAGGCGGCCGTGCGCGTCAAGGAGGCGCACGGCGGCACGGTCACCGTCATCACGATGGGGCCGGACATGGCCAAGGAGGCGCTGCGCGAGTGTCTCGCCGCGGGCGCGGACCGCGCCGTGCTGCTGTCCGACCGCGCGTTTGCCAACGCCGACACCCTCGCCACGAGCTACGTCATTGCGAGCGCGGCAAAGCAGCTCGGCGATTTTGACCTCATCTTCTGCGGCAAGGAGTCGCTCGACGGCGCCACCGGTCAGATGGGCTCGCAGCTGGCCGAGCGCTTCGGCGCCAGCCAGATCTCCTCGACGGCGAAGATCGTCGAGGTGGACACGGCCGCGCACACCATCACGGCCGAGCGCGACCTTGAGCGCGGCACGGAGGTGCTGCGCGCGAAGTATCCCTGCCTGCTCACGGTCGAGAAGGCGAACTTCCGCCCCCGCATCCCGAACCTGAAGCGCTGGAAGGCCTCGCGCACCGCACCCATTGCGATCTACAGCGCGGCCACCATCCCGGGGCTCGACCCCGCGCAGATCGGCGACCCCGGCTCCCCGACGAAGGTGCCGCGCACCTATCCGCCGGAGGTCGGCGCGAAGGGCAGCATGATCGACGAGGGCAGCACGGAAAAGAACGTGGACCGGCTCTTCGAGCGGATCGCGGACGTGCTTTGAGGAGGTGCAGGCAGTGAATAAGACAGATTACAAAGATATGTGGGTCTTTATCGAGCGCGACGGCGACAGTGTGCTGCCGGTCTCGCTCGAGCTGTGCTCGGAAACGCGCAGGCTCTGCGACGCGAGCGGCGAGAAACTGGTCGCGGTCATCGTCGGCAGCATCTCGGACGGCGAGCTGCAGCGCGTGCTCGACTGCGGTGTGGACAAGGTCATCCACGTGACCGGCACGGGCTATGACTACTTTAATAACGATGCGTACACCAACCTCTTCACCGTCCTGTGCCGGAAGTACCGGCCCACGGCGGTCATGGTCGGCGGCACGATCAACGGGCGCGACTTTGCGCCGCGCTTCGCCGCGCGCCTCGGCACCGGCTGCACCTCGGACGCGACCGAGCTCGTCTGGGATCCCAAGACGACGGACATCGAGTTCGTCGAGCCTGCCGTCGGCGGCAAGATGATGGCCGTCATCACCGTGCCGGTGGCGCGCCCGCAGGTCGGCACCATCCGCCCGGGCACGTTCAAGTGTGTGCCCTGCGGCGCGCGTGCGCACGAGGTCATCGAGGAGCGCATCGACTTCCCGGTCGCGGACATCCGCACCGAGATCCTTGATTTCCGCGCCGACGATGTCGACGAGAGCCTGAATATCGCAGACGCGGACGTGATCGTCTGCGTCGGCAACGCGATCAAGGGGGCGGACGCTCTGCCGCGCTACCGCCGCCTGGCCGAGCGCCTCGGCGGCAAGGTCGCCTGCACGCGTCCGGTGTTCGACCGCGGCGTGCTGCCGTTCAAGCTCGTCATCGGGCAGTCTGGCGCCGTGGTCAAGCCAAAGCTGCTGCTGTCGTTCGGTGTGTCGGGCGCGGTCAACCACGTCACGGGCTTTTCGGACGCGGACGTGGTCGTCGCCGTGAACACCGACCCCGAGGCGGCGATCTTCAACTACTGCACCTACGGCATCGTCGGCGACATGGACGAGGTCTGCGAGGCCATGCTCGCAAAGCTCGGCGAGTGAGCCGGGACGAAAAGGCAAAAAAGCACCCGAAAGGGTGCTTTTTTGCATATTGTCCGTGTGTCCGCAGATACTGCAGCGGCGCGTTTGACAGGCGGCACACCGCCGCGTATAATGTTGACACGACATGATCGGCAGCCGGATGCCGTGGGGGTGCGTATTTTGCGGCGGAATAAAGCAAACTGCGATATCATCGGCCTTGCGCCCGGTTTTAGCGGATGGGCGGGGGTGATCACGGCAATCGTTGGAATGGTCATTCTCGTTGTCGTATTTGTGTTTCATCGAGACGAGCTTAGTGAATATGGCATCAGTATGGGCGCTGCATCGGCTGTTGGCGTGGTTTACTTTCTGTGGAGTTGTCCGGTGACATATCGGGTTGATTTTTCCGGTATTACAAAACGGCGTTGCGGCATTCCGGTTCGCTTTGTGGCATGGGAACAAATTTCTCAGATCGGACATGCACAGCTTGGCAGAGGAGCGTGCCTGATTATCACACTTGTGGGATGTGAAAAATTTTCGTACCGCAAGGGCGATTCCGAATCCTATTGGGCAGAGAACTACTTGATCCGACACATGCGGAAAACACTATGTATCCAGAACGTAAAAGCCGCTATCCCGATCCTAGAGAAATATTATGGCGCTCTGGATTATGACTATATGCGCGATGAGCCTGACACAAGGCCGTAAAACGTGATGATGCGGCTCAAGTTTATGCGTAGGCAATCCGACACAGCCGAAAATAAATAACATTCGCCCGCCAACATTTGCGCAGCAAATATTTCACGCACCGCAGGTGAATTTCACGAAAAAAGGACTTGGCATATGCCAAGTCCTTTTTCATGGCACCCCCGGCTGGATTCGAACCAGTGGCCTGCCGCTTAGGAGTTCAAAAAATCTCGTTTTTAAGCGTGTACCTGTGTGTTCTGTAATGTCCAAGAAGCCTTGGAATACCAAGACTTTTCGATGATTTGAGTTCCTTTGAAAATCAGTGTGTTTCCCTCAATATCCTGCTAATTTTCGTGCCGTATTGCAAAAGTATTAGCAAAATAATTTGGGGATGGAAAAGCGTTCAACTGAAAATGTGAACCGTGTGTCCTCTTGTGTCCTCGTAAAACGACCGCCTGCCGTAAAAGCAAGCGGTCGTTTTGCTTCCCTACATAGCCATCTGCTCCGCCGCAGGTGGCTAAATCTATGTAAAGGAGGAAACCCATATGGCGAATTGCAAAGTGATCGCAGTGACGAACCAAAAGGGCGGCGTGGGCAAGACCACGACTACCGCCAACCTCGGCATCGGGCTTGCCCAGCAGAACAAGCGGGTGCTGCTCATTGACGCAGATGCGCAAGGCTCTTTGACCCTCTCCCTCGGCTACCCGAAGCCGGATGAGCTGCCCGTCACGTTGGCAGACATCATGCGGAATGTGATCGACGATACTCCCATTCCGGACGGCTGCGGTATTCTGCATCAATCGCAGATCGATACCGCAAGGGCAAATCTCACCTATGATGAGCTGGAGATGTCCGGCTCCCGTGCCGTCTGGCCGGAGGTGCTGGCCGTGTATGCGGTGAAAACCACCACCGACCCCAACGATCCGCAGGAGGTCGCCACGATGGACGATGCCAAGAAAGCCATCCTCAAAGATATTTTCTGGCAGATGAATGAAATATCTTCTCACATTGAGAGAAAGCCCGGAAAGATTATCACCGAAACCGATGACGGCCACGGGAACATTGTAGAAACCATTACAACGGTCACACACACCTACCTTTATATTACGGTCAGCCACAAGACCGCCGAAGAAATGGCAGACCGTTTCAACTTCAACGCCGATCAGCGGCAGCAGCTCTCTGAATTGCTTGCCGAGGAAAACCGTAGTATGTGGTCAGCCGTCCTTTACGGCATTTACTCCGGGGACGATGCTATCGTCACGGTGGCCTTGTCGCAGATCGGCAATGTGGGCGGTCAGCCCTATTGGTCATGGTATGGATTTAACTCCCGTGTGGAGTGGTGCGCCTGCTTTGTATCTTGGTGTGCGAATGAGTGTGGCTATATCGACAGCGGCGTTATTCCGAAGTTCGCAGGCTGTGTCAATGGGGTGCAGTGGTTCAAGGACCGTGGACAATGGCAGGACGGCAGCTTTGAGCCGTCTGCCGGTCAGATCATTTTCTTCGATTGGGACAACAAGGGCTCGTCCGGTCCGCAGGACGGGCAGTCCGATCATGTCGGCATCGTGGAGAAATGCGAAAACGGCATTGTCTACACCATCGAGGGCAATTCCGGCGACAGTTGCCGACAGCGCCAATATCCGGTGGGATACTACGAAATTTTAGGCTACGGTATTCCAGAATAGATAAGAAAGAGCACGAAAAACCATATATGATGGCATTTGTTCATTTTTCTTGGCGCGAACGCTACCCCACCAAGAGAAGCAAAACGCGGGCGGTGCTGCTGCACCGCCCGCTGCGATCAATGCTTTTCGTATTTTTCAACCCGCCGCTTTTTCCGGCGCTTTTCGCGTGCCTTTTTGCGCTTGGCTTTCCATTTCTGCCAGTCGCGCGCCCGCTTCTCCTTCGCACGTGTGTAGGCTTCTG
>QWCY01002320.1_pt1 | contig 25746 bp, 15 predicted proteins | sample 1972631 | NCBI WGS metagenome assembly QWCY01 (sample SAMN09866696, study PRJNA288562) | Human gut metagenome isolate pre1_stool, whole genome shotgun sequencing... | isolation source: gut | host: Homo sapiens | place: USA: California
ACAATCAAATCATGAACAACTCAAAAAGAATCTTAGGTGAAATCCCTTGTTAATTTAAGTCTAATTTAAAAAGTAGTTTAATGAAAAAGAAAGAACACATTTTAAGATCGCTATTGTGGCGATTATCTCTAGTCCTATCAGTACTAGTATTGAGTTCTGATATGATAGCTCAAACCGTTACGCAAACAGGTGTAGTTGTTGATCAGGCTAATGAACCCATGATTGGTGTAACAGTACAAGTGAAAGGTACCTCGACCGGTGGTATCACTGATTTAGATGGTAATTTTTCTATCAGATGTAATAAAGGTGCAACGCTGATATTCTCTTTCATGGGATATAAAACTGTTGAGCATAAAGCCAATAATCAGAAAATGAAGATCGAAATGGTTGAAGATGCGCAAGCATTGGATGAAGTCGTTGTTGTGGGGTATGGTTCTATGGCAAAAAAGCACATCACGGGCTCTATGACATCTGTTGATTCAAAATCATTGGAAGAAAAGAATGCAGTAAGTGTATTTGATGCTTTGCAGGGTGCTGCACCGGGTATGCAAATTACTTCCAGCTCCGGAGCTCCGGGAGCGTCGGCTTTTGTATCTATTCGTGGTGCTTCTACATTCAGTGATGATGGTGTTTCCCCGCTGTATGTGGTAGACGGTGTAATAGTTGACAATATTGACGACCTGTCACCAAGTGATATCAAGCAAATTGATGTAATGAAAGATGCTGCTTCATCAGCTATTTATGGAGCGCGTTCTGCCAATGGAGTCATTCTGATAACAACTAAATCAGGAGAAGCCGGTAAACCTCGAGTTGATGTAAGGTATCAACATTCGTTTTACACTGCTGCACGTAAATTACCCCAAGTTAATGCTTTTGAGAGTCGATTGAGCATGGCTGCATCGGATTTAAGCAATCCATCTAAAATTTTAGAAAAATTCTCTGCACGTACCGACTCTGTTGGTTTAAAATATAGTACAAATTACTATTATCAGGATTTATTGTTGCGTACCGGTAACCGTGATGATGCAAATGTGCAAATCAGCGGTGGTAGCAATGGCTTTAAATATCGTGCAGGCTTAAACTATGTGGGCCAGACCGGTATATATATAAATTCACGCAATGATAAATATACTGCCAATTTCAATATTGACTATGAACCATGGAAAAATATTAAATTTACTACCCGTGTTCGTTTAAGCTACAATAAAATTAATGATGTAAAAACCGGTGTAATAAAAGACGCTCTGCGGCGTGACCCTGATATGATTATTTGGTATCCGGATGGTGAATTAATACCCTATTATTCTTCGGGCGGACGTCGTAATCCCATTGCTGAAATGACCCAAAAATTAGATGAGAAAACAAATTATCAAGGTACATTCTATCAAGGTTTGGACTGGGGATTTACCCCATGGTTAAAACTTAGTGCTAATCTTTCTGCCAATTATACTTCAGTCCGGAGATTGCAGTTCTCATCTAAATATCTGGAAGGAAGTGACAATGGACGTAATACAGGAAGCGACCAGAATGCACAGACATGGAAATATGCAGGTGAAGCATATTTAAATTTCAACAAAACGGTTGCAAAAGACCATTCTATTAGTGCTATGCTTGGTAGTAGTTTCGAGACATCCAATCAACTACGGTATATGATAGGAGGCAGTTATTTCATTTCAGAAGATATACATTATATGAATCTGGCTACAATTAAAGATTTAAATAACGTATATACCGATGGTTGGGATGAAGCAGCAGTAGGTTTCTTTGGTCGTTTTGTATATAGCTGGAAGAGCCGCTACACTCTTTCGGGCCTTATGAGAGTAGATGGTTCTTCTCGTTTTGGTAAAGACAACAGATGGGGCACATTCCCGTCTATTTCTGCCGCATGGAGATTTTCGGATGAACCGTTTATGCGATGGACTAATAATGTTTTGACTGATGCAAAATTACGTGCCAGTTTTGGTATTACCGGTAATGACCGAATCGGTCGATATGAATCCTATACAACTTATACTTCCGGTTCTCAAAATTACAATGGTGTGGGTGGCGTAGTTCCATCCTCCAAATATGGTAATCCCAAATTGAAGTGGGAACAAACAAAGCAGACGAATGTCGGCATTGATTTAAGTTTCCTTGGAGGGCGCATTATGTTTGTTGCCGATTATTATGTAAAAGAAACAAGTGATTTGTTGTCTGACTTCAATTTACCTTATACAACGGGGTATAATAACATCCGCATTAACCTAGCAAGCATCGAAAATAAGGGTATTGAACTATCACTGACCGCAATTCCTGTACGAACCCGCGACTTCAGTTGGAACACTACTGTGAATTGGTGGAAAAATGATAATAAGATTACAGATCTTGCACGTGAAGACTATATCACAGGTGGTGCATGGCTAGTGGCTAAAGGACAACCCGCAGGTTTATGGTATGGTTATGAAAATACAGGTGTTTATGAATATGATGCAAGTAATGCCTGGACATCAGATTATGGAACTCGATTGACTCCTATATTTAAACGTGATGGTGATGGAAATGTTGTCATCGGTTTGAATGGACAGCCTACCTTAGAGAAGTATTTAACTCCTGATGGAAATGAATATACCGGCGACATCAAACAAATGAAAGTAAATGGAGTGATTGCAGGAGGCGGTGATGTTATTTGGTATAACAAGCCCAATGAAGATGGAATCCGTGATGGTGAAATCAATTCTAATGACCAGAAAATATTGGGTAAAGCAAATCCGGATTGGTATGGCTCTTGGATAAATACATTCACTTACAAAAACTTTTCACTAAGCATGAACTTTTATGTAAGTTGGGGTGGATTAGTTTGGAATGATGTGAAACGCTATTATACTTCTTGGGGTGGAAATACCCATAAACAGTCGCCTGAATATATATTACAGGGGTGGAAATACCCGGGCGAGAAAACCGAATGGTATGCATTGGATTCTCGTGCACGTAAAACTACAAATCATTCAATGAGCTTGAGTAATCAGTTCCTTGAAGATGCTACATATATCCGTTTGGCTAATCTTCGCTTTAGCTATACGGTTGATAGAAAACTACTGAGTAAAACTCCGCTTCGTTCTGTACAGGCTTATGTATATGGCAATAATTTGATTACGTGGACTAACTATAGTGGTTTCGACCCTGAAGTAAAAGCCAGTGTTTTGCAGCCAGGCAAGGATGATTCAAGTTATCCTCGCAGTCGCGAATTTGGTTTTGGTATTAATGTTGGATTTTAAAAAGAGAGAAAATGAAGAAACTTATATTTTTGGCAATTGCAGGAATGTTGATATTTTCCAGTTGTGAAGATTTCCTCACTCGGTCTCCTTTATCAGATCTTTCTCCTGAAAACTATTTTAAAGATAAAGCAGAAAGAGATAACTGGAATGCTGGTATTTATGACGCTTTTCAATCAGCGTTATCGCAAAAACAGGTACTATATGGAGATATCAGATCTGATAATGTGCATACAACCGGATATGCCGCCGACTGGCTTTACATGAATGCTATAACTCCCAGTAAAGGAGAATCAAGTTGGCAAGCCTTTTACCAGTGTATCACAAGATGTAACGTGGGCATCGAAAAATACCCTACTATTCCTAATATATTAGAATCAGAGAATGCTCCATATCTGGGGCAATGTTATGGTATGCGTGCATACATGTATTTTTGGGGTACACGCGTATGGGGCAAACTGCCTATAATAACATCTACATGGGATGGATCGTTAGATAATATATACGTTGAGCGTTCTTCACTCGAGGATGTTAAAACTCAAATTTTATCTGATATAGATAAAGCAATCGGATACTTTCAGATAAAAGACGTAACGGATAAATATTTCATAAATCTAGCCACCATGTATGCACTGAAAACTGATGTGCACATGTGGTACAATGAGTATGACAAGGCTTTGGAGGCATCTGACTATTTTATAGGAAATAACAATTATGCACTAGCTGGTGATGAAGTAGAATGGAAGAATATCTTTACTAAACCGGCTGATTCCAAAGAGGTTATATTTACGATGCATTGGGACTATGAAAATGACGGTGCCAATAGTGGGTGGCCCGGCCAGTTAGGTGCCAGCAATACCAATAATGGCTACCAGATGTCACAAGCCATCTTTGAAGAATTTATTGACAGACTATACTCTGGTGAAGGCACTGATAGTCGCCTCTGGAATACGGTTGACACAGTGAAACTATATTATGGAAACTCACGTTTGCCACTGACTTATGCCACTTATACAGTTAGTGGCATCCAGAAGTGCATTAAATATAGTGATATAGATCCTTTGCGTGAGTATGACGCTTCGAATCAGATATATAAGTCTCAATATGCAGTTCTAAACACCACTGATAGTGACCAGAAACTGGTCATGTACCGTTTGGCTAATATTTTATTGCTTCGTGCCGAGGCCTTAAATAAACTGAACCGCGGTGATGAAGCTTTGGATATTGTTAATAACATTCGTACTCGTGTCGGATATTTGAAGGACGCTAAAACAGAGGTTTCCAATATCTCTAATCAAGCTGAGGTAGAAAGTATTATTCTTCATGAACGTCAATTAGAACTTTTTGGTGAAGGATGCAGATGGTTTGACCTGATGCGTACCGGTCGTCTGAAAGAAGTGATGGATCCTGTATATTCAGCTCGTCAAGAAGCTGCCGGAGTTCAAGTCACAGGAATGGGAAATGAAGGTACAAAATATTGGCCTGTATATTATCGTGAATTCGAATCTAACTATGCATTGAAAGGAGATCAAAATCCTCCTTACACAGAGCGCTAATTCGAATAATATAAATCATCTAAAAACAATAGAACAATGAAACTAAGAAACATAAAGAATGTACTTGCCATAATGGCGTTCCCTTTGGCAATGACAAGCTGTGAAGTCTTTGGACTGGACTTTCAGGATTCGTACGATTTTGACTACGATGCCGGAATACCCAGTAATAAAGTCAATATGTCTACTATTGACTTCATAAAATCACGCACCGATATTTTTTCTTTATTATTAGAAGCTATCGAATATACAGAGCTGGAGAACGATTTCAAACAACCGAATGTGACCTATTTGCTTCCTACAAATACAGCATTCAATTCGGAGACAGCTTCTGATAAGAGTTATTTCCAAACTCATCAATTGACATATTTCGATGAGGAACTGGGAGAAATGGTATCTTATGCTCCTATCTCCATGAGAGCATATCCTAAAGAGCAGGTAAAGGAATTTTTGTTATACCATATTGTTAAGGGGAAGTATACTTTTACTAATCTGACCCCGGAACCTACATGGTATGAAACTTTTGCAGTAGCCGATACCGCCAAGGTGAACATGTATATATTGAAGGACCGCGACCCCAATCTGGCATTTAATAACTTTGATGGTCACTACAAATCTTCGATTAAACCGAGGACATCAAATTTATATTCGGATGACGGCTCTTATATCCATGTATTGGATAGCTGGCTTGACCGACCTACTAAAAAACAATTGCATATTAAGTAATATCTAAAATGGAATAATTATGAAATATTTATATCAATTACTTATTGTTCTACTCTGTTCTGTCAATCTCATCAGTTGTGGAGAAGACGATTTTCTCGAGATTGATTCTTTAAGTGCAGATGGTGATGAGTTCTTCTGCAATCAGAAAGTCAAATTATGGATGTGTGTCAATTCCAGCGATTTGTGGCACACCACATATCAGTGGGATTGTGAAGGAGGTATTTTGACTCAACCCCAAGGATTGAATGAAATGACATGGAAAGCACCAAGTGTGCCCGGTACTTATACTATTACTTGCAAGGCTACTGTTGGAGATGTATCTCAAGTACGTACTCACAAAATGTATGTATCGAGCTATTATTTTGAAAAGTTTGAGAAGTCATCACATTCATTTTCTTTGCAAAGCGGCAATACCAATTCTCTCAAGAAAGAAGCTAACGGTAATCAGTATCTTCAAGTTAGGGTTAACTCTTCTTCAGAAGTGAAACGCTATGCACGCCGTTCTTTCGGTGATGAAAGTTTATATACTCCATTCAGTACCCGCATGAAGTTAGGATTTGAAAGCAACATTCCTAATACTCAACGAATAAAAGTCGGCACCAAAGAAGAAAATGCAGTTCTGGAATACCGATGGAATTTACGTTCCGACGCATCCAATGGCGGATCGTATCTGAACCAAATTCGTTTATTGTGGTATCCTTCAACTCCTACAGATGGTTATCCTACCAGTGATGCCGTGGTTGAAGGCACTCCTGATTACAACGTACAGTTAATCGTTCAATATACTGCAGATACCGGTAAGAAAACCACCTATAATGAATATCGTAAACTGAATACTTTGAATGTTTTCAAAGTAAAAGAATACAAGAATGTATCAATGTCGGTAGATGAAAATGAAGTGTTGCGTGTATATGTAGATGGAGCAGAAGCTTTGACGAGTGACCTTGTTAAGAATGTTCGATCCACAAACAATTGTGAGGGCAGAATAGCGATAAACAACTGGGAGTTTTACTTCATTAATGGTAATGGTGGTAAAAACATTCCTTTGATGTATATAGATGATGCATACGCTTCTAATACGGAAATCTTGAAATAATTAATCAGGAGGAATATCTATAAGTCAAGGTGATTTTATGGATATTCCTCTTTTAATGTATAAAACTATAGCATATGATAAAGAAATTATTTCTTGTTCTTGTGATTTTATTTGCAGCTTATTCTGTGATGGCACAAAACCTTAAGGGAATTGTTACTAACTCTAGACAACGCCCTCTAAAAGGAATTAGCGTTTGGAAAAAGAATACTACAGAAAGTACTAAAACCGATAAAATGGGAGTATTTGTATTTTCGCATATACTGCCTGAGGATACGCTTGTTATAGGAGTCTCTAAAAGAGAAGAGGCGATTATTCCGGTGAAGGATCTGACTGAAATAGTTGTCAAACTTGAGAAAAGGCACTTTATACTTCTTGATGGAAAAAGTGAGTATAAAAAGGAATATCAAAGAACCTTTCGCGTCAATACCTCCTCCAATGTGTTGACTCGTGAGCAAATAGCAAAGCTTTCTGCCAATTCAATATATGACATACTTAAAGGTTCTATATCCGGAGTAACTGTTTCTGATGGTGCCAATGGGCAACAGGTGTCTATCCGTGGTGGCAATTCATTTGATTTAAATACAGAACCATTGTTTGTGGTAGATGGTACTCAGTATGAAAGCAGTGCCGAAGTAGATTCTTATATATCGGTCAATGATATAGAGAGAATTGAAGTCCAGAAGGATGGGGCAGCTTATGGAATGAAAGGTGCTAATGGAGTAATAATCATTACTACTATGAAAAGATGAATGAATACTGAATAGAAATAAAGCGCTATGAAACACTATTCCATCTATCGTTGTGTATCGCTATTAGTCGCATTATTGATTTCAATATGTGTGAATGCCCAATTGTCTGATTCATTATTTCAGACTAAGATAGTATCGTCGTTCCGGAAAATAGTCGACGCCCCACAAGAGAAAGTTTATCTTCATACCGATAAATCCTATTATTTTGCCGGAGATACGATTTGGTTAAAGGCTTATCTAACCAATGCCATCACTCATTTTCAAAGTAAAGAGAGCCGGTTTGTATACACCGAACTGATTAATAGGAAAAATAAGGTGATACAACGTATTAAAATACCGATGAAGGATGAAATGTTCTTAGGTTCCATAGCTCTGCCATCGGATATTGAAGAAGGAGACTACTACCTGCGTGCTTATACCCATTGGATGCTGAATGCTGCTCCCGAATATTTCTTCAGCAAAAATATCCAGATATATGCTTCGCAATCTTCCTTCATGCTTACAGATATTCGCTATGAACAAAATGGCAAGAGAAGAACTGCTACTATCAGCTTCCGAAAGCCCGGAGGAGGTGTATATGATAAACATTATGTGCATTATATGATTCGGACCAAAAATAGAGAGAATAAATTCAGACAACAGCAAACTAATCTAAAAGGAGAAATACAGATAGACATTCCCGATAAGGAGGAATTGGAACAGTATATATATGTGATTCTTGATAATAAGCCATTACAGCACAAACGAACTTTCTATGTACCCGAAGTCTTTGACTATAAGATTGATTTCTTTCCGGAAGGTGGTAGTCTAATTGCCGGAAGCATGCAGAAAATAGCGTTTAAAGCTCAATGTTCCGATGGACATTCTATACCCGTAAGTGGTTTTATTCTTAACAATAGGGGAGACACCATTACTGGTTTTCAAAGTTTGCACAACGGTATTGGCAATTTCATGCTATCCGCGCAGAAAGGAGAGCAATACAAGGCGATATCTACGGCAGAAAAAGAAGGAGTAACCAAAATCAAAGAAACCACTTTGCCAAGGCCTGAAACAGACCGATATGCATTATCTGTAAGTGTCCGCAAGAATATAGCGCATTACCAATTGCTGCACTCTCCGGATAATCATCAAAATAAAATCTTCTATTTAGTAGGACATGTGCGTGGCTTTATACTCTTTGTCAATCGTTTAGAGAACGATGCAGGTGCAATAGACTTGTCTACAGTCCCGGATGGTATTTTGAACCTCATCCTGTTTGATGAAGAGTATATACCACAAAGTGAGCGGCTTGTCTTTGTGCGCAATACTAATGAGAAGTGGCAAATAACTCAAGACAAGCCATCTTATAGTTCCCGTTCCAAAGTCTCCCTCGATATCAGCCTGACAGACTCAAACGGCAATCCGTTGAAAGGTGATTTTTCGTTAAGTGTTACGGATAATAATGCCGTGCGTATAGATTCAGCAGGGACCAATATTCTGTCTCACCTCTTGTTGGCATCTGATTTGAAAGGTCACATAGAGGCGCCTGGCTCTTACTTCAAAGACAACACCTTGCGGACTAAAGCTTGCCTGGACAATTTAATGTTGACACACGGATGGAGTCGTTTTGATATCAAAGGTTTATTGAATGATAAACAAATAAAGTTTCAGCATTTTATTGAAGCCGGACAGTATATTTCGGGAAAAGTTATGGATATACGTAATAAACCACTTGCAAACAAACTTGTCCATATAAAGCTTAACGGTAAAGTCTATCCGCCAGTATTAAGTAATTCAGAGGGTACGTTTATTGTAGAGAATGTTGCTTTTGCAGATACTGCAAAAGTAGAGGCTTTTCTATTGGAGAAAGGAAAGGCTTTTCGTTCGAATATTAAGATTGACAATGATTCTTTTCCGAAGCCCTTTAATAAAATCCCCTACGGAACATCGGGATATAAAAAGAGAAATGAATATATCGAAGAAATACAATCCCCTTATGTTAAGGAAGATGGTATTTTGATGTTACGCCTACCGGAAATTGTTATCAATTCACGGGCTCTAGTGAAGGATCAATTCTCCTTCTTCAAAATAGATGATGAAGAAATGATTCAGCAGCAAGATGCACACACTGCGCTCGATTTGGTGAAAACAGTTCCTGGCTTTCAAGTCATAGACAATAGACCATATCTTAACCCCAAGCAATCTATGCGTCCGGAGATGCTGATGTCTAAGGATGTTAATAACAGAAATGCATTGCGTCCCAATACAAAAATGAACTATGGTCGTACTGTTCGCTTCATGTTGGACAATAAAAGTATAGCGTATGATATCCTTCCACTGATAAAGGCAGAAGATATTATCAGTGTCCACAAAATAGATCCTGAAGTTGACGCTGCTGTTAACTTTGTTCAGAATATGAATGCGTTGGAAGATGCCTATCGCGAAGCCTTAGAGAACGGAGCTACATTAGAAGAATTGGATGAGTTGGAAGTGGACCGGCAAATAAAAAAGGCGATAGATGGAGATCACAGAACTTCCGGTGGTTGCATCATCTTAAGTTCGCGCACAAGAAAATTGCCTCGTCCGCGTAATGATTCCCGTGAAGACCAGGCATTTCTATTGGGAATCAATAAGTATCGTAGTTTCTACGTTCCCCACTATGATATCCCTCAAACCGATAATGCATTGCCGGATAACCGAACAACCATTCATTGGCAGCCCAAACTGTCTTTTAATCAAGGCACCGCTCATGTACAATTTTTCACTGCCGACCGTAACAGTTATTATACAATCGTTATTGAAGGTCTGACTGATAAAGGTGTGCCTTGCCACTATGAGTATCTATTAAAAAGATAAGAATATTATATTTACAATAAATTGCATATTATGAAACTTGTTAATCAACTCTTAGTATTGTTTACACTCTGCATAATTACTTGTGAAATAAGTTCTTGTTCCAAAGAAGAGAATAAAAAGCCTGATACCGAGCAGCCGGTTCCTGAACCCGAACCAACTCCTGAGCCAGAACCCGAACCTGCCCCCGATGACTTTAAGTTACAAGGAAGTATGCAGGCTGCGCAACAACTGGTTGGAAAGGATTATAAGGAAATCCATAAGTATATGCGTTCGTATGGATGGGATTATTCAGAGCATCCTAATTCGTCGGATAAAGACCATAAAGATGGCGTGCATTGCGAAGTTATATATGACAGAACAATACAACAATATGTTTTCAAGTTCATAAGCCATGCCAATGCTGATGCACTTGATGGTGACCGAGGGAAACTGGAAGATCGTCAACGTAATGAAATGAAAACACAAACAACTGCTGCCTGGTATAAATTGAATGGTAACTGGGACGAGTGGCAACGCCTTGAATGGAAATTCCGTATTCCCAAGGATTTCCGACCATCTACAAGCTTCTGTCATATTCACCAGCTAAAAGCACAGGAGGGAAATAATGGTTCACCATTGATAACCATAACTCCCCGTTGTAATAGTAATGGTAGTAACCGTCGTGTCCAAGTGATTCATACCGGTGATAATAGTGCTACCAGTAAAGGGACAATTATAGACAATCTGCCCTTGTCCGATTTTGAAGATGAATGGATACAAGTAGAGACGGAAATGCACTTTACACACGATGGGACATTTAGTATTAAGATGACGCGTATCAGTGATAGTAAAGTGTTAGTTGATAAAGCTTTTACCAATATTGATCTATGGCGGAAGGGAGCAATAAGTATCCGAAATAAATTTGGCATTTATCGTAGCTTTGGAAGAAAGATGGAAAGTATTGATGATCGTCCTACTAATGGAATAAAAGATGAGACTTTGCAACTGGCAGATTTCAAGATTTATGAGAAAAATACGAATCCCAAGCCTGAAAGCTACGATTAGGGTGAAGGGAAAATTTATAGCACTTCGCTACAGAATAATCTATAAAAGAGAGCCTTATCGGACAGGGAAACCTACACTGGTCAGCGATGCCCAAGGCATAAACGATTGGTTGTCCGTTCCTTCCGGACGGCTTTTCTGAATCATCTTACGAGTGTACGGCATATCCATGCCTTTGCGGTCATGATAATGATGGTAAGCCCGTTCCCAAGCTGGACAAATCTTCTCCCGTTGCTTGGATGAGATCTCAGGTCCATAGACCGGCTTTCCAAACCAAGTGATATACTGTACATGAGGAACTTCTTCGCCGGACATGTATCGGGCCGTATACTCAAATCCTTTGTAGAGGCGATTGTCAAATGCTCCATATAAGTCTATATCTTGATTCCAGGCAATTTCAGCGGCACAAGCAAGGAAAGCAAGGCCCATCTGTACATGTTGTTGGTCACGTCCACTCTCCTGGCATTGTCCGCTTTCATAAAAATAATTTTTGATAGCCCCATTCGTATTACCATCGGTAAGCTGCTTACAGGCAGTGTCAAAAATATCCCGTCGGTCAAGGAAAATGCCTATACACATAAGTGTTTGTCCGTTGGCAGCATCCCAATTGCCATTATAACGAGGCGTCCAATCCTTTATCACTGGATACCAGATATTGATGACCATATCTTCAAATGCTTTACGATCTTTGGCATTCCAGCCCTTATAAGTATGTTTTATTATCTCGGCAGCATTGAGATATTTGATTCCCGCCGTACCCACCTTCAATTGACGGTTGTGATTTACGACCGATTCAAGAGTCTGAGCCCAAGCATTGAATATTTCGATAGCCTTTTCCGCATAAGCTTTATCCCCTTCCACATACCATTGTAAAGCCATGGTATAGGCTGCCGCACCATCACGTACAAACTCTTTCCCTCCATTATCGGGTTTATTATAAGGTCCGTTATCTACAACCTTAAAAGGAGTTGGTTTATAATTGAGCGAAGCAATTTCCGATGACTTGAGTTGGCTCCATGCTTCCTTCCAAGGTTCCTCACCTGCAAGGATCTTGGTTTTCATGAATTCAAGATCAGAGGTCACGTGTAACATTCCGGGATGTGCGAATTTCTGTCCGAAACTAACAGTACATATCAACGCATACAGGAGTGAGAAAAAAGTTCTTTTAGTCATAATCGTTAAGAAATTTATTGCTGATATTATAATTATATTATTTTCCGACAGTTCTTATCAGAACCTTCCGGCTATAAGCTTTCTGACCGGCTTCGTGCACACAAACTACGTAAAAATCATCGTTCAATGGCATACTCTCCACCCAATTGTCAGAAGAAGATTTGAGCATCTGCACCATGCTTCCATGAGTCGTGTAAATAGATATCCATGCATCTTTTAGCGATTTTACTCTCACACGATTTGTTTCCACAATAATGTGCGGGATATCTTCTCTGCCTGTTTCAGGCATTAGCCCCGTAGAGATGCCTCTTGCCACCCTTTGAGCCTCATAGAGTGATGCGGGCTGCAAGCCTTTACGATTCTGCCCTTCTATATATCCATTGGTATATTCACTCATATTGTTGCGGTATCTCCGTATTGTTTTAGCAGTGCATCCGATAGCATAATTTTGTCCCGTAGGCACTTTATCCAGATAAATGGCACCGTCTTGTACATCACAATTCCAGAATACGCTGTTGGTGCCTCCCCATCCGTGACCGCTTCCCATATTGTCACGCAGATACATACCTATTTTCCCGGCATTTGATTTTATAGTTCCCAATTCCATCCAGTTATCAAACAAAATCCCCTGCGACCACAACCGATGTCCCTCAGCTTGTGCAAGAGAAAGTTCCGAACGGAAATTCAACACAACAATACCGCTGGTGGAGGCACAGCCATTAGAGATATAGTGATGACGCCCGTTACGGGCATAGCAGTTTTTCAATAAGATGAGTTGTGAACGATGGTAATTCTCAAAATTATAATACGTACCTCCCGTACAAAGTCCGGAGGGATCAATAGCATAGCAATCTTCAATTGTACTCCTCGTAGTGGAAGTCGTTTTAATACCCGCATGAACAAAACCGGACATTGAAACACCTTTCACCCATGAATTCTCCAACGAACTCATATAGATACAATTCTGATCGACGTTAGCCGTAGAATTCTCCGGACTTCTTTCAAAAGAGATGTGCAGATTCTCAATGCCTACATTGTGGCGGATTGTTCCCGGATTTGAAATCTTGTAGATATATGTCTGGGCATACTGTACGTCGAGCGCATAAAATATGGGAGCATCCACTTCAATCATATTTCCTTCCACTTTGGTGACGTAGCGATGATAGGAAATATCAATATCCTTAGTTTTCCATTTCTTGCTTTCATCTGTGTCGCGTTTCGTATTGCCACCATACCAGACTGCTTCCAGCCAAGCTGTTGTGGTAGGATATTTAATACAAATCAAGTCGCCTGCCTGATAGGCGCTTGCATCTTCCACCTGAAAGGAATAATCGCCGGGCATCACCTTCTGTGTTACAATATTTACCTGAGCATCACCTTTCCCATTTCCCCAATTGTGCGCAGAGGAATTTCCCATTAAAATAAGTCGTTTAGCCTTTTCTGCCGCATTTCTTCCGTAGAGAACCGTGGAATCATTGTCCGAGAAGCAATTACCTTCGCCACGCAAAATGACTCCGTCGTATGTCAGGTTTAACGTCCCGTCCACATTATATCGTCCGGCTTTCAGCAATACGACTCCTCTGATACCCTCTGCGTCCAAAGCATATTTTCCTACTTCGTCAATGGCTTTCTGTATATGTTGCGTATTGTCGGCCTCCTTGTCCTCCAGAGGCCTGAGAGTAATGGTGCGTTCCGGCAAACTGACCACAGGAATGTCTTTTCCATTCCCGTATCCTGCCTGACTAAAATCCGGAATGACAAAACCATCATTATCTTTCTTATAAGTCAGGCTTCCAGATTCATCCTGAATAACGAGTTGCGATTGCCAACTTTCCTGGGCATTAAGGGAGTAACTGCCTACAAAACATAAGCTCCCGATACATAAAGATACAAGTTGTGATTTCATATGTATTTATTACTTTTTGTGATATGTAAAGAAAGGGAGATTTCTTCTCTTCATTTTGTAGTGTTATCTCATTTCCTTGTAATATTGTATCGCTCTGTTTCAAGATGACAAAGATTATAGCATTTCATCAACACAAAGATATACTATGGGCGATTATTCTAACAGGGCTTTGAGGAGAAAACGATCTTTTAGCCAGACTAAGCATCTGTTTTTCCCAAACAGATGGTCTATCTGACCGGAACAGACGGTCTGTTTACCCAAAACAAACCATGTATTTCCCCTTAACATACCTTCTTTTCGGGCAAAACTAACCTTCTTTTTCGTGATAAGGCTACACCTTATGCCCGAAAGGGTATAGCCATGTTGCATAAAGGGTGACACCATCCCGGATATAAGGTGTAGCCCTTTACTTATCGGGTTATATTCTTTTCTGGTTATATCGGGAAAGTATTCGGAGGAAAAATATTCTTTTCACACATAAAGCGCATGAAAGATATTATTTTTATTTAAGATACAACAGTCATTGCATCCCTTTTTGTAATTCTGTCCCCTTTTCCTTTCTTTCCGCACTTCTTTAATAAGGAATGCTTGCGTTCTTTCTTTTTCCCCCACCGTTGGGCGGAAAGAAAGGAATCTGAGACAATAGAATTATCATTTTGTCATAGTTGACAAAATGATTTTTATAGGTCATTTTCTGAAAAAACGATTAGTCGTGCGGCTGAGGATTCGGATTGGTATGCGCTTCATAAACTTTGAAATCAGCCAACTGTAGGCTTTCATCTTTAAGTCCGTTATCGGGTCTGTCGGATGCACTTTGCATTTTCCGCCCCAGACTGCGATAAATACCGAATTTATTCCGGATACTTGTCGCCCCCTTCCTCCATAAGTCTACATCAACGAAAGATTGGTCGGCAAGCACTTTTCCATCGCTGATACGGGTCAGTTTGATGCGGAATGTGCCATGATGGGTATAATGCATTTCTGTCTCCACTTGTATCCATTCATCTTCAAAGTCGGTAAGCGGAAGGTTGTCTATAATAATACCTTTGCCGGACGTTCGTGTGTCACCTGTATGAATCACTTGTACACGCTTATTCCCTCCGTCTTCATCGCAACGGGTACTGATAGTAATGAGTGGTGCGCCATTATTACCTTCCTGTGCCTTCAGTTGGTGAAGATGACAGAACTTGGTGGTGGGTTGGAAACCTTTGGGTATGCGGAATTTCCATTCCAGCCGTTGCCACTCGTTCCAGTTTCCGTTCAGATGATACCAGTCATGGTTTGTCTGGCTTTTCATCTCATTGCGCTGGCGGTCACTTAGCAATCTTCCCCGGTCACTGTCCAGAGCTTCGGCATTGGCATGATTGGTGAATTTGAAAACATATTGCTGCAGGGCAGCATCAAAAAGAACTTCACAATGCACACCGTCGTAATGGTCATTTTTCGAGATATTGGGATGTTCGGAATAGTCCCAACCCAGGGCACGCATATACTCATGTATAGCCCTGTAATCTTTTCCCGCTAACTCGCGGGAGGCTTGCATACCTCCCTGAAAAGTATAGTCGGAACGGACAGGGGAAGGTAACTGCACGGTAGGCCCATATCCAATGGCTTGCAATGCAGATTCGCCCAAACGCTCCTTCAATTGCGCCAGATAAAGACTTTGAGGAGCAACCGGAGTATCATGCGAGTCGAAAATACCTATCGGCAACGTAGGACCGGACTGATTGAAAGGACGACGCAACGGTGTACTTTCTCCTTTACTGCCTATTACCCAGTTATAAGTGCCCGGGGGAATCTGATTTACATAACTCTTCGCCAAGCAATTCCAGGCAACAGACCAGGCTGTGCCCCAACCATGACCGGAACCCATAGAACCGCGGTTCTTGAAATCAATACCTCCGCCCGGCAAATTACAATTGTCAAGCAATAAACCTGTACTCCAGCGTTGATGTCCTTCTATACGCCCATTCCCTTTGAAGTTGCAATTAAGGAATACAATAGGCCCCGTTTGTCCGGCGCCAAGTGCCACAAACCAGATGTTATCTCCCTCTACCGAACAACGGTCAATCAGAATCTGTCCTCCGTTCGGTGCAAACTCCGCCGGTTTGGAAGCTCCCTGGTGCAAAGCCCTTCTGATTACGTTAATCTGTTGCAAAGTGATGCGTCGTCCGCCTACACCTATGCTCTCCATGGTCTCCAATGCATTGATGTCCTTTGCCCAACAGTCTTCTCCGTTGATTCTTAGTGCGTAATATAATGCTTTCCCGTGATTGACCGCTTGTGCGGGCGACTCGATACGCAGATTCTCCACACCGCACTGACGGAGCCGTTGTACGTTATTGGCCACCACCAATGTAGTATTGTCATCGGTGAATTTCGCATCGTAAGAGTCTACCAGCGGGACACTCAGCACAATCGTATTTCCTTCGATACCTGCAATGGTCCGTTCGGCAATCAGCTGCCGTCCTGCCTTTATCCAGGTTTGAGGTTTTCCGTCACGAACCAGGTCATTCATCTTCATATATTTGATCCATTTCTCGGTTACGGGTTTGCGTATTTCTATATTGTCACCGATGGAAAGTCCGGAAACATTAGCTACCGTCAAACGATATGAACCGGCAGGGATGTACTTGTCGGTCACCTTTATGCTTTTTTCATTTGGAGAAGTTTCGCCTAAACGATTGCCTGCACGTTGGTGGATGCCATTATTCACCACGATTGCCGTATGTTTGTCTCCGGCCATGACGATAACGCTTCCACTCGGATCACTCCCGCTGCCGCGCAAAACGACGCCATCTGCCATTATCTGAAGGGAACGGTTGCATGCGTAACGTCCCGGTGCCAGCAGAACTGCACCCCGAAAGCCATCGGCATCTTTGGGAAGTGCGGAAACCATATCAATGGCTTTTTGAATATAATCCGTGCAATCTTCGTTTTCTCCTAAAGGATGTACGGTCAGTTTTGCCGGAACGTATGGCAAGGTTACACCACCGCCCTTATATCCGGCATGTGAAAAGTCGATAATCCGGTCACCTCTCTTAGTGGCTTTATACACTAACTTTCCGTTAGCATCCCGATAAACCCACTGGCTTTTGCCCGTCGGTTCCTGTCCCATAATGGATAGGGGGAAAAGAAGGCATAATAGATAATAAATGTTCTTCATTCTTTGTCTTATTTTCAGGTTTACACTTTGTATTCCAACAATAGACAAAAGTAGGCAAAGGCAATAAATAGCATTATAACTAATGTCTCAAATTCTATAACTAATATCTATTAATTGATTTATTTGAGAGAATAAAGTATCCACTCAGGGATTTTCATGGCAGAAGAGTTAACGAAGGATTATTTTATCCGTATGATGATAACGCCATTCGCTCCTTTCATACCGTACTCAGAACCATCTTTTTTTATTTCGACTTCTCGTATATCTTCTACTGACACTGCATTATTGGCTTCCTCCAATGAATTATATTCGGTTCCGCCTACAATGAAAAGTGGTTCGGTACTGAGGGCAAAAGATGAACTTCCCCGTATTGAGGCCTTCATTTGTCCATCAGAATAATTAATCTGCAATCCGGCAATATTACCTCGCAGCAAATCTATTAAATTGTTGACGTCTAATTGCCGGATTCTCTCGTAAGTGATAATATTGCTGTTATAGGTTTGTTCCGGTATTTCCTGATACATGCAGGTTATTGTTTTTTCATTCGTGGCATAGCTCAATGAATTCTTCCCCAGATGTATGGTATAGGTTGAAATTCCCGACATAGGCACATAAGCCACTAACTTCCTGTTAGGATATACCAACAGTGTATCGCCTGTTTTCACATTATCCAGTTCAAATGTACCTTTTGATGAAGTGGAAAGCATCTTCATGCGCCCCTTTACCCGCATTTTTATTTTTTTGGCCGGTTTACCCTTTTCATTCAGGATAACTCCTGCCACATTGTCCTGTGCTGTTCCCACCAGTGAAATCAAAATAGCTGATAATAAAATCAGAATACGATGTTTCATATCTTTATAATATTAATAAAAGGAGAGAATATTCAAACACAATATGTATGTCCAATATTCTCTCCTTTTTCGATGAATGAGATTGATTATTTATCTTTCACGAGGTTCGGCTGTGCAGATTGTACCGTTATCAAATACAAATAGATTGTCGGCAAAAATAATGACTTTGTTGTCCAATCCGAAACCAGAGCGAGATACATAATACTGCTCCTGCACACTGGCTAATGCACTGCTCTCAAAATATTTCTTGCCATCATAGTAAACTATGAATTTCTTATTTGCATCGATTGATACTGCAATTGTTTTGAAAGCGTCCTTTTTAAATTTAAAGTTTGCCGTATCCGTACCTTCATCTATTGTAATATCTGTCGTCTTTCCTGTTGTCACATTGGTTGTGGTATAAGTTGCTTTCCATGCTCCTGTTTTGGGGTAGGTTGTAAAGCATGCCTTAGTTACATAAAACGTGGCATTATTGATACGGGCAAATTCAATACGGATCTCTGCAAAATTATTATCTGAAGGACAAGCATTTACTGCATAGTCCACTTGTGTGGAGAAAGGAACAGATACATTATCCCAGCTACGGGCAAAACGTCCGTCAGCTTTAGTGGAAGTTAATTTAACTGCACCATTCGTTCCCTTATTAGCGTCAAATGCTACTGTCATAGATGCATTAGACCAGCCTTCATTATAATAAGGAGTCTCAAAGTTAGAGTAAAATAGTTCATCCAGTACAGTCATTTTGGAACGACGGGTTTCTTTCTTACCACCACATTTTACCGTGCACCAAATTTCATAAGTTCCGGCTTCATTCGGAGCTTTCCATACATTCTCAAATAGTCCTTGAGGATTTGTCATGCTTCCACCATCGCATCCCCATTCATAACTAACATCTGTATCATCACTGAGTTCGGCAGAAACAAATACTTTCACCACATCATTACGGCAAAACTTTGTGCCGAAAGTGTTCAATGAAACAATATTTACACTGTCATCGTCTGAACAGGAAGTGAAGATCACACATATTAATATAGCAATATTGAATACTAGTTTTTTCATACGTTTCTATATTATTAATTTATTCTTGACCCAAAAAATATCTCGATGGGCGAGGTTGCCACCAGTCAGATACATGGATATAACCATCACGTGCATGAATGTTAGTGGTGCGGCAACTACCGGAAGATGCAGCTAACAATCCTCTAAAATTCCATTCAAAATTATTCAATTGAAGCGGCAGGTTACGGTCATGTCCGGCCTTGACACACATTACTGCAGTATCTCCTTGAAGTGTCTGACCATCTTTGTTGTAGGAAAAGCTACCTTCTCCATAAGTCCCGATCCAACGGTCCGAAGAATCTATATTAAAATATGACCATTCTCCTCTTACAATATGATAAGTCAGCAATTCTTTTACCACTTTCTTGTCATATTGCTCCCACGCAGTAGCAGCTGCGGCTTCCGTAGCTCCTGGAAGCATCACCGGATTTTTCTTCCAAAAACAGTTATCCCCACTGCTAAGAGCGCTATTGGTCAGCAATATATGCGTATTTCCTGCTTCTTTATACAAGTCTTCAATTCCTGCATACTGAATACCTTCAATTAAAGAACTGAATATATCAGGACGGCTCTGGATAAATTCCCAGATTGTCATATTTACCTTATTATCCGCTTTTTTTGCTTCATATTCCTCGTTGCTTTGAAAATCAAGGTCAAACAAGGTGCATGAACTCAGTGAAATGCAAAATAAGGCCAGACTTATAAAATATCTATAGATTTTCATATTCATTATTGTTTAAAACATTATTGTTATTCTTCATAAGGTTTGTTCTGTTGTCCTCTCATAGATGGATTCTTACGGAATACATCCTGATTCAGAGGCCACAAAATTCTGCCGTAACCGCCAATCTGATTAGCTTCTTTCTCAGCACCAATAACAAAACCTTCCGGAATTCTCTGATCACCCAAGTCTTCATTCTGCAAATATGGATCTAAATATTCTTTTACCATATCATTGCGTACCAAATCAAACCAACGTTTACCTTCTGCCCAAAGCTCAATGGTACGTTCATCAATAATCAACTTAATCAAATCTTTCTCGGTTGGGTAATCCTCTAAAACTGCAATATTTTCCCAACCTGCACGTTCACGTATTTGATTGACGATATTAATCGCGCCTTGATAATCTTTATGCGTACCTAATACTAAAGCTTCAGCTTTTAGCAACAAGATATCTGCTAAGCGATAAATTGGCATATGGGTAGAACATGATCCGTTAGCAACATAGGAATATCCGGGCCTGCCATCATTAGCAGTTGCTCCGTATTCTGTGAATTTCGGACATTTAATTTGGAAATTAGCGGCATTACCATAATCACCGTTCATTGCTTTTTCATACGATTCGTCTATCATCTCGTCAGGAGTAATGAAATAGCTGATAGCAAATGTATCCATAATCATAGTGACGCGGTTATCTTCTCTCTTACGGGATACCAATTCCTTATAATATGCCTTTGTCGGATGATATCGGATCGTGTTTGAACCTGACGCAAGTTCCTGAGCATATCCAAAGCCGTTGCTATCTTCTTCATAGTTCCAGAAAAGATTGAATATCATTTCTTTAGAACTTGATGGATTCAAAAACATACTGGAATAGGTAGATGCCGGTTCAAGACTATATTTATAGTTTGTCAGTAAGTCATTAGCAGCTACGAGCGCTTTGTCATATTCCTTATACCACATTAATACATCTACACGCAATGCCATAATAGCTCCACGGTTTAAATAGTACTTACTTGCACTGGACATATCTGTAGAAGCACCAATATGTTCTAATGCTTTCTCTATATCTTCCAGAATAAAAGCTTTCAATTCTTCTACAGAAGTCCTTCCATAATATCGTTCCTGCGAAGAAACATCTTCCATAGGTTCAGTGATTTTAGGTACACCGCCCCATACACGTATAGCATAAAAATACATCAATGCACGCATTGCATAAGCCTGACCTAAATATGGAGCAGATACAGAACTGCCTATAGGGCTGGTGGGAATATGCTTAATAGCCGCATTCGCACGATAAATTGTTTTATAAAGATCACTCCAACTGGAAGAGCCCGACTGAGAATTCAAACCATTGTATAGTAAGTTACGGTCGTAAGCCGTACCACGTTCTGCATATACACCGGAACGAAGTTCGCCCCAATAGAACCAGTTTGTACGTAAGGTAGATTGCAGACCGTCATACATACCTGCATTCCAGGTTTTCAAATCCTGTTCCGAAGTCCAGAAAGTTTCGCCCGACAGCGAACTTTCGGGTTGTCTGTCTAAGAAGTTCTCACAAGAAGTGAGCAGCAGACTGACACCAGCGATCAGTAAATATTTTAATCTTTTCATAAGTTGTTACAAGTTAAAAGTTAACATTTAGTCCGAAACCAATTTCTCTTGCGGTAGGATATCGTCCGTTATCAATACCCGGACGCAGCACATTGCTATTGGAAATACTTGACGGATCAAATCCTTTGTATTTTGTCCAAGTCAGAAGGTTGTTTCCATATACATACAACTGAAGATCGGAGATATGGAACCGTTTGATAAGATTACGATCAACCCTATAAGCCAAACGAGCATTTGTTAGACGAATATAGTCGCCATCTTCCAAAAAGAAAGAAGAAAGTTCACGCGCGTTATTTACACCAGTTGTTGCTTTGGCACTACTATAAACTTCTGTTATTTGTCCTTGATATTTCCACAAACGATAACAGTCTCTTGCTAACGGAGTCATGTTCGATGATGAATTCTGTAACAGGTCACGGCGTTGTTTATTATAAATCTTGTTACCGAAACTTCCATAAAACGAGAAGGATAATGAAAAATTCTTGTAATTCAAATAGTTAGTCCATCCCATATACCATGTAGGCATACCATTACCCAAAATACGTCTGTCCGAATCACCAATTACACCATCATGATCCAAATCATCCCAGATTATATCACCACCTTTGCTCACCGAACCAGCGGTAGTCATTTGACCTACATCACCTGCATATTTCTGACCACCTTTTGTCTCATAGTGTGAGAAAATGGGTTTACCGTTAGAACCATAAATATAGTTATTATAGTTATTCGGATCTCTTTGATACACAGGAATCAAGCGGTCACCAAATGAACCGTCGCTATTCTTGATATATGCATTTGCTTCATCTGTGGCATAAATACCCAAAGCTTTTTGTCCAAACCATTGTCCCAAAGGCGAACCTTCTTCAATCAAGTATTTACCGTCTTCCACAAAGCTCTTGCCTTCCGATAGCTTTAATACTTTATTTTTGTTTTTAGTATAGGTAAGAGTGGTCTGCCATGAAAAATCGCGAAGCTGAATAGGAGTTGCATTTATCGTCAGCTCAATACCTTTATTCTCAATATTACCCATATTGACACGCATACTACTAACACCTAATTCCGAAGGGATTACTTCATCGGCCAACAAATCTTTAGTCTTCTTGATATAATATTCCGCTACTAAAGAAACTCGTCCGTCAAGTAATGTCACATCCAAACCAATATTAGTTTGTTCTGTTGACTCCCAACTTAAATCAAGGTTAGCCAGCTTATCCGTTTGGGTAACTCCGATGACGCCATTATAATATGAACCAATATTATATTGGTTAATTGATTCATAGTTACCTACGCGTTCATTACCATTTGTACCCCAACTGAGTCTGAATTTAGCATCAGTCAGTACAGGCTTTGCCCAGTCAAAGAAAAATTCATCAGAAGCGCGCCATGCAATAGATGCAGACGGGAATAGTCCCCAACGGTTACCAACGAAACGTGAAGAACCATCATAACGAAGATTTGACGTAAATATATATTTCCCTTTATAACTATAGTTTACACGTCCGAAGAAAGATGCCATAGCATGACTTTCATAAGTGGTCTTAGTTTTTGTCAGGTCTTTCACTTGCTGAGCGTTAGAAGTTAGGATCGATTCTGATACATAATCGCTACCTTCTAAGTGGAATGTCTCATCACGCCAATCCTCGACACTGGTACCGAACATAGCGCCTACTGAATGATCTTTGAAATCTCTGGCAAAGTTAATGTAGGTTTCCGCAGATAATTTACGAGGGATTTTTGCATCATTAGAACCGGAACTGATACCTGAAGAAACCAAATCTCCACGGATTAACTGGTCATTACGGTTAACTTTCAATTCTCCCTGTACATTGGCAGACCAGATTAAGCCTTTCATAAGCTGAAATTCTGCTCCCTGATACAAAGAAACTGAATAAGAAACACTTTTATTAACACGTTCATATGCATCAGCTATCGGATTGAACTGCCCACCATTATTATATACATAAGATCCATCAGGGAAGTAAAGTGCCATTTGTGGCGGACGACGTAATGCCTGATTAATTACACCACCAGTATTGATGTTATTCTTATCCGTATAAGCCACATTAAAGCGGCTCATTAATTTGAAACGATCCGACACAGCGAAATCAACGTTAGTTCTAGAAGTTATACGATTCAAATAACTATTTAGTACAATACCTTGTTCGTTCAAATAACCAATACTTGTATAATAACTCATTTTATTCTTTGCACCACTGATATTAATATCAACTTGGTTAGAATGAGCCATACGAGTAATCAAATCCTGATAGTCGTTATCAGCCATGAAGTTAGGATGCAAAGAGTCATTACTGGTTTTCCATAAAGAAGTTCCTGCATTACCGGCTCTTTCTTTCAAATAACGTTCAAATGCATTTGCCTGATCAATCTTATGCCCTAACTTCTTCATTGAGTGGTTGTACTTCACTGAAATTCTAGCAGGAGCACCTTCTTTACCACGTTTAGTACTGATGATAATTACACCAGCAGCCGAACGTGAACCATAAATAGCGGCTGAAGCAGCATCTTTCAAAATTTCCATGCTTTCAATGTCGGCAGGATTGATAGTAGAAATATTATCTACTGCCACACCGTCTACAATGTATAACGGAGTAACACCTGATCCCATAGTAGAAGCACCACGAATCAGCATAGTACCTGTATCCCCAGGAGCACCTGAGTTATTGGAAATCTGCAGACCGGATACTTCCCCCTGTAATGCTTGAAAGATATCAGTCGGTTGGCGTTCTTCAATCGTTTTGGCATTTACAGTGGAGATAGCACCTGTCAAATCTCTCTTCTTTACCGTACCGTAACCTATGACTACAACTTCATCCAATGCTTGGGCGTCTTCCGTCAGTACTATATTCATTTTAGTACCCATTGCTACCTGCGTTGCATCCTTATAGCCAATATAGCTAAATTTCAATGTAGCACCTTTGTTACATTTAATAGAGAAGTTACCATCAATATCAGTAATTGTCCCATTACTACCTTTCATAACGGAAACCGTTACTCCAATTAGAGGTTCCCCATTTTGATCGACAACCGTACCAGTTGTTGTTATTTCCTGAGCATATAGATTAAAACTCATAGAAAATGCAAACAGAACGAGGAGAAACCGCCATAACAGCGATTTCGATTTGTGTTCTTTCTTTTTCATTAAACTACTTTTTAAATTAGACTTAAATTAACAAGGGATTTCACCTAAGATTCTTTTTGAGTTGTTCATGATTTGATTGTAAGATTGTATCAAATACTATCAATTATATCTCAAAGTGTTATAGACTGTAAACGAAAGAAGAAATAACAATCTAGAAACCAATACATTACTAACAATCACGATTTTACAACACCAAATTACAAGCTAATTCCGGCTTATTTAGTCAATATTCGCAAGTCCATATTCTTATGACGAGCCATTAATTGTGCTATATAAAGTGAACGGGGGAAAACATTCTTCTCATTCTGTCCTTCCCAAACACCATCCGGACGATCAATAAAAACTCCCGGATATTTTTCGCCCTTCATACCAAAGCTATAATTATGTCCTGATGTCCAAGGACTCTGTACAGCAGCACGTTTTACACGACAGTTCCAAAGTACTTGAGTTACTCCGGCCCAACCATGTCCACTTCCCATTTTACCACGATCCTGCACATTGATTTCTCCATCAGTAATCACATTATCATAGAGAGTACCAACTGCCCAACGATGGTGAGGACCTATATCTGCATAAGTTTGCGAAGCCGTACAATTATAAAATACATTGGGGCCACATACACGTGCACCCGTCACATAGTCGTGACGACCCTCTGTACTCTGACAGTTCATAAACAGATTTTGCTGTCCCCAATTATTAAAAGAATACCGCAATCCACCGGTTATCAGAGATTTTGTTTCCAAACAACGGCAATCCGTCACAGTTACATTCTTCGCATTGCGTTCACAACTTACCGCTGAATACCCGAAATAGCGACAAGTCAGATTACGCGCCCAGCAGTTT
>QWCY01002235.1_pt1 | contig 25743 bp, 19 predicted proteins | sample 1972631 | NCBI WGS metagenome assembly QWCY01 (sample SAMN09866696, study PRJNA288562) | Human gut metagenome isolate pre1_stool, whole genome shotgun sequencing... | isolation source: gut | host: Homo sapiens | place: USA: California
GAGCTGGCGGTGCGGCAGAAATACCGCATCAATGTTCTGGCCACCCGGACAGGGGACCAGCTGGAGTTCCTACCAGGGCCCATGCACCGCTTCCGCAGGGAGGAGACCATGTTCATCCTGGGGGCCAACCGGGATGTGCAGAAATTCCTGAATCTTTGACTGGACAGCAGAACGCCCTGGGCTCGAAACCGTGAGGAATCGTGTGCCCAGGGCGTTTTCTATCGTCTTTTGTTTTGGACCGGTCAGCGGGTGTCCAGGGGAAAGAGCAGCTTGAGAAAGAGCTTTTCCGCCGGTCCGCCTCGGGTGAAGTCAAACCGCCGCTCCCGCCCCGTTCCGTCCAGGAGGCAGAAGCTGTTGGTATCCCGGTTGACCTGAAAGGACAGCTGGTCCAGCACCATGTCCAGGGCCAGCTCCCACTCCAGAAGCCAGCGGGTCTGGTCGGTGTAATAGATCTCCCACAGCCAGGCAAACTCCAGGGGCTGCTGGCCGTCGGCCAGGAAGGACTCCCAGAGAAGGGCCTTGTGCTCCGCGGTCAGTGCGGTGAGGAGCTGTTGGGGACGGGCGTTTTCCCAGGCAAAGTAGGAGAAGAGGCTTCCCTGGGTGGGCTGAAGCAGGCCGCATTTGTGAACAAAGGCCTCATGCTGTCGGGAGACCACCCCCCAAGGTCCTCCGCTGGCCGCCAGCGCCCGGGCCATCACCCAGAACCTGGTGGACTCCGAAGCCATCAGCCGTGAGCTGGGCCAGTCCATGCTGGCTGCCACCGGCGAGCGGGCCCTGCGCAGCGTCCCCAAGGAGCAGCGCAGCGGACTGCGGGCCGATATTTTCAAACAGATCCTGATCCATTCAGTCTGATTTTTCAGCAAGGAGGTTACGATTATGAGATGTGATCGTTGTGGAAAGAACGAGGCAACGTTCTACTATAAGAGCAATATCAACGGCAAGGTGACGCAGGTACACCTGTGTCCCCAGTGCGCCGAGGAGCTGGGCTACACCGACTCCTTCCGCTCCGCCGGTATGACCGGCGGCCTGTTCGGAGATTTCTTCTCCCGTCCCTTCGGGATGCTGGAGCCGTTCTTCAGCGGGCTGGGCTCCCGCATGCTCACCGAGTTCCCTGAACCGGTGGATGTGCTGGGGCAGGCGCGGGAGAGCACACCGGCCCAGGAGGACACCGGCGACCTGCTGCCCAGGGACGAGCAGGATGCCCTGACCCGGCAGCGCAAGCGCAACGCGCTGCAGACCCAGCTGAATCTGGCAGTGCAGGAGGAACGCTTCGAGGAAGCGGCCAAGCTGCGGGATGAGCTGAAGGCGCTGGAAAAGTAAGCCCGGCGCGGAACACGACAGTAAGAGAGGAAGTGCTTATTTATGAGCGAGAATAAATTCACCCCCCGGGCCGAGGAGGCCCTGCGTCTGAGTCAGGAAGCGGCGGAGGAGATGGGCCACGGCTACGTGGGCTCCGAGCATCTGCTGCTGGGCCTGATCCGCGAGGAGGAGGGCATCGCCCACCGCGTGCTGGCGGAGTATGGCGTCACCGACGAGATGGTGTGCTCCGTGCTGCAGCGCAGCGTGGGCAAGGGGATGTCCGGCGCCGCGCCCAGTCAGGGTCTGACTCCCCGCGCCAAGAGCGTGGTGGAGCTGGCTGTGTCCGAGTCCGCCCGCATGGGCAGCAGCTACATCGGCACGGAGCACCTGCTGATGGGCATCCTGCGCGAGGGCGGCAACATGGCTCTGCGCATCCTGCGCACCATGGGTGTGGATCCCAATAAGATGTACAGCAGCATCGTCAAGAAGCTGCATGATACCCCTCACGCAGCCGCCGGCGGTGCGGCCGCCGCCAACCGTGAGGGCGATAAGAAGAACAAGACGCTGGCCGAGTTCACCCGCGACCTTACCGAGGCGGCGCGGTCCGGCAAGCTGGACCCCGTGATCGGCCGCGACAAGGAGATCCAGCGGGTCATCCAGATCCTGTCCCGCCGCACCAAGAACAACCCTGTTCTGATCGGTGAGCCCGGCGTGGGCAAGACCGCCATCGCCGAGGGGCTGGCCGAGCGCATCGCCTCCGGCGACGTGCCCGAGGAGCTGCTGGACAAGAAGCTCCTGTCTCTGGACCTCAGCGGCATGGTGGCAGGCACCAAGTACCGCGGCGAGTTTGAGGAGCGCATCAAGAACACCCTGGCCGAGGTGAAGAAGGCCGGCAACGTCATTCTGTTCATCGATGAGCTGCACACCATCGTGGGCGCAGGCTCCGCCGAGGGCGCCGTGGACGCCGCCAACATTATCAAGCCGGCACTGGGCCGCGGTGAGATCCGCGTCATCGGCGCCACCACCCTCAACGAGTACCGCAAGTATATTGAAAAGGACGCCGCGCTGGAGCGCCGGTTCCAGCCTGTCACCGTAGGCGAGCCTACGCCGGAGGCCACGCTGGAGATCCTGAAGGGTCTGCGCGACAAGTACGAAGCGCACCATAAGCTGACCATCACCGACGAGGCGCTGGAGGCTGCTGTGCAGCTGTCCAAGCGGTATATCGGCGACCGGTTCCTGCCGGACAAGGCCATCGACCTGATGGATGAGGCCGCGTCCCAGGTGCGCATGACCGCCGAAGCCTCCTCCCCCGACCTGAAGGCGCTGGAGGAGAAGATCGCGGCGCTGCACCGCGAGAAATCCGAGGCCGTGACGGCGCAGGACTTTGAGAAGGCCGCGCAGCTGCGTGACATTGAGAAGGACTATCAGGAGCAGGTGGAGATCGAGCGGGACAACTGGCGCAAGCAGATGGCCCAGAACCGCGGCAGCGTCACCGCTGACGATGTGGCCAAGGTGGTGGCCGGCTGGACCGGCATCCCCGTCACCCGTCTCACCGAGGACGAGAGCATGCGCCTGCTGAAGCTGGAGGAGAAGCTCCACCAGCGTGTGGTAGGTCAGGACGAGGCCGTCAACGCGGTGGCCAAGGCCATCCGCCGCAGCCGTGTGGGTCTGAAGGACCCCAAGCGGCCCATCGGTTCGTTCCTGTTCCTGGGCCCCACCGGCGTGGGCAAGACCGAGCTGTGCAAGACGCTGGCCGAGGCCATGTTCGGTGACGAAAACGCCATGGTGCGTATCGACATGTCCGAGTACATGGAGAAGCACACGGTGTCCCGTCTGGTAGGCTCGCCTCCCGGCTACGTGGGCCACGAGGAGGGCGGCCAGCTCACCGAGAAGGTGCGCAGGAAGCCGTACTCCGTGGTGCTGTTCGATGAGATCGAAAAAGCCCACGAGGATGTGTGGAACATCCTGCTGCAGATCCTGGAGGACGGCATCGTCACCGACTCCCAGGGCCGGAAGGTGGACTTCAAGAACACCATTATCGTCATGACCTCCAATGTAGGCGCCAAGAACATCACCGCCGATGCGGCGCGCCTCGGCTTCGACGGCAGCGAGAAGGGTGAAAAGGAGTCCGAGGAGGTGCGGTTCAGCCGCATCCGCGACGCCGTGATGGCCGACCTGAAGCGGACGTTCCGTCCCGAATTCCTGAACCGTATCGACGAGATCATCGTGTTCCGTCAGCTGACGGAGGACAACATCCGCCAGATCGCCCGGCGTATGCTGGACGTCACCGGCGCGCGCATGGCCCAGCAGGGCATCACGCTGGAGGCGGAGGACGACGCCGTGGCCGAGCTGGCCCGGGACGGCTTCGATCCCCAGTACGGTGCGCGGCCCCTGCGCCGTGCCATCCAGAACATGGTGGAGGATGCTGTAGCCGAGAAAATGCTGGAGGGCGAGCTGAAGTCCGGCGACACCGCACACGTGCGGCTGCGGGACGGCAAGGTGGTCATCGAGAAGTAAACAAAAAGAGTGCCTGACGGATCCCTCCGCAGAGCTCCATATCTGTATAAAACCTCCTATTGCTCTGGTAATGTGGTTGCCAACCCTTTACCAGTATACCGCAATAGGAGGTTTTACTTATGAGGGGCCGGAATCGTTCATGCCCTGGGCGCCCTGTATCCAACAGGAATTCGGTGTGAAGAATTCTGACGCGGCGGTGAGGCCGTCGATCGCCCCCTACCGCTCCAGCACCGGCAGAAGTACCTGTGTGATGAACTTTGCGGGGTCCTTGTGCTGGGGCGGGCCCTCCAGATAAATGCGGCGGATCGTGCCCGCAGGCGTAAGCCCCTGTTCCCGTGCGCTGGTCAGGAGCTGCTTCACCACCGCAGGCAGCTGCTCATACGCACCGTGGTGGTAGAGACTGAGGGCCGGCGCTGCCGGCAGGGTCTCCACGTACTCCCCCCGGCTCTCCGGCGGGATAGCCACGCAGAACGCCACCTGATCCGGCCGGTCGATGGGTGACTCCACAAGGTACATCCGGTGGGAGATGTCTGTGCCGTAGAGCCGCATCCCCTCCAGCGCAGTGCTGCGGAGCAGCGTCGTCCGCTCCGCCACGGTGGCCGCCGCGCACACGCGGCGATAGACGGTCTGCGGCAGCAGTCGGATCAGCTTCACCTGCGGCGGCTCCGCGCCGGACCGCTCCCGCAGGCTCTCGATATGCCGGTCCAGCTCGTCCCGCTGCGCCTCCAGCCGCCGGATCAGCGGCGCCAGTGCGAAGTCGCCGTCAAAATATCCGAGGACGTCGCTGAGGGACAGTCCCAGGTTCTGCAGGATGCGGATGGTCCGGAGCTTGACGAAGGTATCAATGGTATAGTAGCGGTTTCCCGTGGCGCCGTCCTTGACATCCGGCCGGATCAGCCCGAATTCCTCGTAGTAGAGGATGGCGCGGCGTGTGATGTTCAGCGCCCGCGCGACTTCGCCGATAGAAAACAGATCTCGTTCTTTTTTCATAAAATCCCCCTGAAAACGCAAAAAACTCTTGCATCGCACGTTAACGTACGGTGTATGATACCATCATACAGAAAATCGGTAAATATGCAAGGATTTTTCACGGGCAGCCGAGGCTGCCCATCCGCACGTCCGCGCATGACCGAAAAATGCGAGCACATACGCTGAAGGAGGCCCACATGAAGAAACGAGTATTGAGTCTGTTCATGGCACTGGCGCTCTGCCTGACCATGCTGCCCACGGCGGCATTCGCAGAGACGTCCGATGCCGCCGCACAGACGGCAGGCGGCACCGCTGATACCGGCGGCGCCTACACCATCGACAAGGACACCGCCGCGCCGGACCAGGAGGAGCGCGATGCGCTGTCCGTATGGGCCTTGCGCGCGGAGAGCAGCGAACACGCCCACTGCGTCTGCGGCGTCAAGGGCTGCGAGAAGTGGCTTGTTACCGCTTCCGGTTCCCACACCAACACCATATCCTTCTCCGACAATGCGATCTCGCAGGACGCTGAGGGACTGAAAATAAACGGCACGGTATGGGAGAAAAGAGAACTCAAAACCTCCGACAATATCGTTGTCGGATATTATTACAGGCTCCCCGCGGGCGACTACTATCTGACCACCGACCTCGATCTGGAGGACGCTTATATCGCCACCGCCACGGGGACAGTCAACCTCTGCCTGAACGGCCACAGCATCCAGACCACCGCTAAGCGCACGATCTGTGTCAGCAATGAGCGGACGACGGCGACGCTGAACCTGTGCGACTGCAAGGGGACCAGCGGCACCTACGGTGAGATCACCCATACAAGCGGCGCCAGCGGTGTCGGCGTAGAGGTGCGTACCGAGAATAAATTCAATATGTACGGCGGCCGCATTACCGGCAACAACAGGAGCGGTGTGGATACGAGCGGCGGCTATTTCACCATGTACGGCGGTGAGATCAGCGGCAACAGCATCAGCAACAGCGACGCCCAGGGCGGCGGCGGTGTGGCCATCGGAGGCCAGTCGTTCACCATGTACGGCGGCAGCATCTCCAACAACAGCGCCGACTATGGCGGCGGCGTGGGCTGGTACAGCTACGGCAAGTTTTATATGTACGGCGGCGAGATCACCGACAACACCGCCACTACTGCGGGCGGCGGCGTGTATACGCGCAACGACCGCGTCTATGTCAAGGGTGCGGTAAAGATCACCGGCAACTCCACCACAGACGGCAAGGCCAATAACGTCTGCCTGGGCAGCGTAAGCGGCTACCCCAGTGATCATTTCGTCCTGGACGGAGCGCTGAAGGAGGGTTCGAAGCTGGGCGTGACGCTGGGGGACGGTCACGATGGTTTGATCACCAAGGGCTGGAAAGCCAAAATGCCGGATGTGACAGCCGACCAGCTCACCGACCACTTTATCTCGGACGCTTCCGGAATGAAGTTCGACCTGAACAGTGCCGGCGAGGTGACGCTGACTGCGATCCCGCACAAGCACCTCCTCTGCGGCACGGCATGCAGCCATGGCGGGGAGCAGCACACCAAGGTCCTGACCTGGACGGCCATTTCCGACCTGACGAAGATCACCGGGGCGGGCTATTACTACCTGACTCAGGACATCGAAACGACGGATATCTGGGTGCCCGCCGACGGTGTGGTGCTCTGCCTCAACGGCCACAGCATCATCAATACAAACCATGGCTATACCATCATGGTCCGCAAAGACTATACCTTCACCCTCTGCGACTGCAAGGGCGGCAGCGCCGAGTACGGCAGGATCACCCACGCGGAGCAGGCCGACGGCACAAAATACAGCGGCCGGGGCGTATATGCCATCGGCACCTTCAACATGTACGGCGGCAGCATCTCCGGCAATGTCAGCTCGGACAGCAGCGGCGTGCTTCTTGACAACGGATCCAACAGCGGGGGCAAGGGCACCGCATTCAATATGTATGGCGGCGAGATCACCGGCAACACCGCCACCAATGGCGCGGGCGGCGGCGTGTATGTCTTCGCCAACAGTCCCTTCCGCATGTACGGCGGCAGCATCTCCGGCAATACCGCCAAGTACGGTGGCGGCGGCGTGTATGTCGGCAGCGAAAGCGTCTTCACCGTCTCCGGCAGCGTGACCATCACCGGCAACACCGGCAATGACAGCAGCGCCTGCAATGTTCAGCTGGCCAAGGGCAATACCGCAGGCACGACTTTCGCCATCGGCGAGGGCGGCCTGGCTGAGAGTGCCCGCATCGGCGTGACCGCTGATGCTGCGCCCGCCATCGGTGAGCATATTGCCGTTGCCACCGGCGCAGACAATGGCTATTACGAGGGCAGCATCACCAGCGATGCCGGCGGTCAGTACGGCATCCTGCGGGAGGGCGACGAGGTCAACCTCTACAACGGCCTGCCCCACAAGCACCTCCTCTGCGGCACGGCATGCAGCCATGGCGGGGAGACGCACACCGATGTCCTGACCTGGACGGCCGTTTCCTCCCTGAGCGAGATCACCAAGGCGGGTCACTACTACCTGACCCAGTCCGTAACGCAGAGCAGCGAGTGGCAGCCTGTGGACGGCGTGGTGCTGTGCCTGAACGGCTACGACATCATCTGCAGCAAGGACGGCGCCAACACGATCAGGCTGGCCAACGGCGGCAGCTTCACCCTCAGCGACTGCAAGGGCACCGGCAGGATCACCCACGCCGACGGGCTCACCGGTACCGGCGTGTATCTGGACCCCGACGGCACCTTCACCATGTATGGCGGCAGCATCTCCGGCAACAGCGCCGCCGAAAAGGGCGGCGGCGTATACATGACCCGCAGCACGTTCCGCATGCTGGGCGGCAGTGTCTCCGGCAACAAGGCCAAATACGGCGGCGGTGTATACGTATACAGCGGCGCGTTCACCCTGTCCGGCGGCAGTGTCTCCGGCAACTCGTCCGATGAGGATGGCGCCGGCGTATATACGGCCGGTACGTTCAACATGACCGGCGGCTCTGTCTCCGGCAACTTCACCACCGATGCCGCGGTCACCGGCTACGCCACCAAGCGCGGCGGCGGTGTGTACGCGGCCGATGTCTTCAACATGTCCGGCGGCACCATCTCCGACAACACGGCGGCGGAATATGGCGGCGGCGTGTACGTCATCCTGAGCGCCACGTGTACCATCACCGGCGGCACCATCTCCGGCAACACCTCCGGCAACAGCAAGGGCGGCGGCGTGTGCGCCGGCAACAAGCTCACCGTGTCCGGCACGCCGTGCATCACCGGCAACCTGGGCAAGGACGGCGCGGCCAACAACGTCTATCTGGGCCGCCGCGAGATCATTCATGTGGGCGGCGCGCTGGAGAGCGGCGCCAGCATCGGCGTCACCACGGCAGACCCCGTCATCGACGGCAGCTATGTCCGCGTCGCCGACGGCACGGGGCTGGCGGCGGATACCACCTCGTATTTCACCAGCGATGCCTATCCCGGCTGCACGAAGCGGCTGATGGGTGACAGTGTCATCTTCTCCAGCGGCACCCTGCACGAGCACGCTGTCTGCGGCAGATCGGACTGCACGGACGCGGCCCACGGCAATACAGCCTGGATCCCCCTGACCTCCGTTGACGGCAAGCTGCTGTACGGTGGGGCCAATGCCTCCAAAAACGGCGATTCGTACATGCTCTACGCCGGCAATTATTATCTGGCCGCCGACATCGAGCTGGACGGCCGGCTCTTCCTGGCCGGTGATGTGAACCTCTGCCTGAACGGAAAGCAGATCACCACGACGAACACCTCGGTATCCGCGGTGGTGGATGACCACTGGGGCCTGACGCTCTGCGACTGCCAGGGCAGCGGCCGGATCGCCGCGCCCGGCGAGACTGTGAACGGCGTGTCCTCCAGCCAGAGCTTCACCATGTACGGCGGCACCATCTCCGGCGGCCGGTACGGCGCATACATCTACGATGACCACGGCGCTTTCCGTATGCTGGGCGGCAAGATCACCGGCAGCCAGACCGGTATTTACCGCAACTCCAGCCGGAATTCGCTGACCATCGGCGGCGATGCCAACGTCACCGGCAGCACCAGAAATGTGTATCTGGACTCCGGAGTCCTCACCATCGATCCCAGCCTGACCCAGGCGGCCCGCATCGGCATCACCACATCCCGCCAGCCCACGGACGATGTGCCGGTCCAATTCGCCGCCGGTGCGTCCAACACGGCGCTGGACTACACCAAAATTTTCCTGCCGGATGCGTCCGGACAGGGCTATGTGGTCATGCCGGAGCAGGATAAGCTCTATCTCCGCAAGCACCAGCACAGCTGGGCCTACACCGCCAGCGGCACCACCATTACCGCCGCCTGCACCAACGCGGACGGCACCTGCCCCGACACCAATGGCGGCAGCGTGACGCTGTCGGCCCCTGACCAGACCCTGTTCTACAACGGCATGGCCCGCGCGGCGTCCTGCACCAGCAGCCTGACCACCGGCGACGCCGCCATCATCACCTACTACGCCAAGCCGGCGGATACCACCGCTCTCTCCGGCGCACCGGTCAACGCCGGCGACTACATTGCCCGCATCCAACTGGGTGAAGCCTCCGTCAGCGTGTCCTACACCATCGAAAAGGTCCGCCTGCTGGTGACCGCCAACAGCACGGTCATCGACTACGGCACCGCTCCCATGCACGACGGTGTGAGCTGCCAGGGCTTCGTCAACAACGAGGACATCGACGATCTGGACGGAACGCCGACCTACGCCCACACCTACCGCCAGTTTGGCGACGTGGGCGAGTATACCATCACCCCCGGCGGCCTGACCTCCGACAACTACGACATCTCCTTCCTGCCCGGCACGCTGGAGGTGCGGCCCCGCACTGTCACGCTGACGTGGCACAACACGGAGGGCCGTATCTACGCCGACGATGAGGGTGCGATTACCGCCACCGTCAGCAATGCCGTCAACGGCGACCGGATCGGCGTCACCGTCACCGGCGGTGAGCTGACCGCCGGTACTCACACCGCCGCCGCCACCGGTCTCACCGGCGACAAGGCCAAGAACTACCAGCTGTCCACTGTTGACGCGGACAGGACCGTGCAGTACACGGTGGCTCAGGCGGTCCAGACCCTGACCTTCGCCCAGCAGGGCAGCCTGACCAGGACCTACGGCGACGACGCCTTCTCCAACGCGGCGTCCAACAATCGCAGGGACGGCGGCAGCATCACCTACGCCAGCAGCCGCGAGAGCGTGGCCACGGTGGCCTCCGACGGCACCGTCACCATCCACGCGGCGGGCGAAGCCACCATCACCGCCACCGCCGCGGAAACCGCCAACTATCAGCAGAGCGCGGCGTCCTACACCCTGAGGGTGTCCCCGAAGGGCGTCACCATCACCGGCCTGCAGGCGGAAAGCAAGACCTACGACGGCACTGCCGCCGCCGTCATCACCGGCACACCCGCCCTCTCCGGCCTGATGGCCGGGGATGACGTGACCGTGGACGCGGCCCGTGCCGCTGCCGCCTTTGCCGACGCCGACGCGGGAACCGGCAAGACCGTTCTTCTCTCCGGCTACGCCCTCACCGGCGCGGACGCGGCCAACTACACCCTGATCGCCCAGCCCACCGGCATCACGGCGGACATCACCAAGGCCGCCATCACCGTGACTCCCGATGCCGGTCAGGGCAAGACCTACGGCGAGGACGATCCCACCCTGACCTTCGCCGTCTCTGCCGCGGCCAACGGCGAGTCCCCCGCCTTCGACGGTGCGCTGACCAGAGTCTCCGACGAGAACGCGGGCAGCTACGCCATCGCCATCGGTTCCCTGAAGCTGGCGGACCGCGGCGCCTTCAAGGCCGATAACTACACGCTGGCGCTGGCCCCCGACACCGTTTACTTCCGCATCGACAGGGCGCTTCACGCCGACGTGACCGCCAGCGGCGCGGCCATGTACGGCAACGCCGGTTCCGTGGATCTGCGCAGTCTCATCGCCGATGGCGGTACGGTCTCTTTGGGCGATGTGACCGATACCGACAGCGTACTGGACGGCGCGCCCTCCGTCAGCGGCAGTACCCTCCGCTTCGCCTTCCGGAACGAACCGGCCAACGCGGATAAGACCGCCGTCATCGCGGTCCATGTCACCGGCGCGGACAACTATCTGGATTACACCATCACCGTCACCGTCACGGTGGACAGCCGTATCGTTCCCACCGGCCAGCCCACCCTTACGCCCGCCGCCATCACCTACGGCCAGCCGCTGCGCACCATCGAGCTGTCCGGCGCACTGCGGGACGGCGACACCGTTGTGGAGGGCACCTTCGTCTGGAACACGCCGGACGTCATCCTGCCCGCAGGCAGCCAGACCGCCGAGTGGACCTTCACGCCCAGCGGCAGCCGCTACGCCACCACCTCCGGCACCGCCTCCGTGACGGTGCGCGAGGCCGCGCTGACGGATGTTTCCGTCCGTCAGGACGGCACCCTGACCTACAACGGTGCCTCTCAGAGCGCCCAGGTGATCGCCTCCGCCGCCACTGTGGACGGCTCCGCTGTCACCTTCACGTACAGTCTGGCAAAGGACGGTGCCTACGGCGATGCCGTTCCGGTTCTCACCGACGTGGCTGCCCACACCGTGTGGTACAAGGCCGAAGCCGCCAACCATGAGACTGTCACCGGCAGCTTTACCATCACCATCGGCAAGGCGGCGCTGACCAACGTCTCCGTCCGGCAGGACGGCGCACTGGCCTACAACGGCAAGGCCCAGACCGCCCGGATGGCCGCCTCCGCTGCCACCGTGGACGGCTCCGCCGCCACCTTCACGTACAGCGCGGAGAAAAACGGCATCTACGGTCCCGCCGTACCGGCCTTCTCCGCCGTGGGCACCTACACTGTGTGGTACAAGGCTGAGGCCGCCAGCCACAAGGCCGTCACCGGCAGCGTGGACATCACCATCGACAAGGGTGTCCTGCCCGATCCCACCGTCACGGTGGATGTGACCAACAACTACGCCGCCACATACAGCGTGGACCTCCGCGCGGTGCTGGACGCCATCCTGCCCGCCGGCTGCCAGCTGGGCGCGGTGGAGTACGGCGGCCTGAACTTCGAGGGCGACGAGACCTATTACGACGTCATGCGCAGTACCCTCTCCAACAAGGGTGTGCTGACGCTGGCCATCAACGCGGTGGACACCGATACGGAGGGTCTGGCGGCCACGGTGAGGGTCATCGTCACCACCGGCAGCTATCAGGACATCACCATCACGGTGCGGCTCAACGCGGTGAACAAGACCGTTCCCGCCGGCGGCCCCACCCTCAGCAGGACCACCCTGGACTACGGCCAGCGGCTGGGCACCATCCGCCTGTCCGGCGCCATGCAGGACGGCAGCACCGTGGTGAAGGGCACCTTCGCTTGGGCGGAGCCCTCCTTCTGCCCCGCCAGCGGCAGCTATGACGCAGAGTGGGTGTTCACCCCCGAGGACGACAGCCGCTATGCCGCCGTCAGCGGCACATCGGCCATCACCGTCAATGCGCCCGCCGGAAAGACCTACAACGTGGGCGGCACGGTGCTGGAATACGGCATCACCGGCAGCTCCGAGCAACCTCTGGAGGGTGCAGTCGTCACCATCCGCAGGGGCATGGACATCTACGGCCAGTCTCAGGCTACCGACGCGGACGGCCATTTCCACATCGGCCAGCTGCTCCCCGGCACATACAACGCGGTGATAGCATACAGCGGTAAGACCGTCACCGCCAAGCTCCAGATCGTGGACAAGGACGCGGTGCTGACCGTCCGCATCCCCCGCGAGGATGTCAGCAGCGAGCTGGAGATCGCGGACCCCACCGACCTTACGGAGCACACGGTGGTGGGCGGTCTGGACGCCGAGGCCGAGAAGCAGTTCTCCGACATGGGCGATGTCTCCGTCGCCCTCAGCATGACCATCCGCGAGCGGCCGCAGGATGACAGCAGCGCCGCCCAGAATGCCATCCGCGAGCTGGTGAAGAACAAGACGCTGCGCTTTGTGGACATGACCCTCACCATGGTCCGAAATGGCCAGCTCTCGGAGCTGAAGGACGCGGGGACCGTGCTGGAGATCATCCTCCCCTGCGACACCAGCCGCAGCGTTACCGTGGCGCGCTATCACGCGGACGGTAACGGTCAGGCGCAGGCCATGCTCCTGACCCAGAGCACCACCGGCGCGGAGGGCACGTTCTACGTCGATCGCGAAGGCCAGTGCATCCATATCTTCGCCAGCAAGTTCTCTACCTACGCCATCGGCTATGGCCGCACCTCCAACAGCGGCCATGTGCCGGATGACGGCGAAAAGACCTCCCTGCGGGCCTGCTGGCCTATGGCATAGCGGCGCTGGGCAGCTATACCGGTACGGCGCTGCTGCTGCGCCGCCGCAAGCGCGAGGACTGAGCAGGCGCACGAAGCAAAGCCGCCGCCCCGGACACCGTTCTCGGTGTCCGGGGCGGCTCCCTTTCCGCTCTCTTTCTCAAATGCGATTTGACTTTTGCGGCACGTTTTGTTATATCGCAGGTAGAGCAAGCGAACCACAGTATTCGGTGATCCGGAGCCGGAAGCCGCCGGATACCTCCCGTAAAGCCCCCTTGCACATCTGCCCCTCCGCTGGTACAATACAGGAAAATACCGCAAGGAGGGGCAAACATGATCCTGTACTTTTCCGGCACCGGCAACAGCCGCCACGCGGCCCAGCGCATGGCGGACGCGCTGGGCGACACCCTGCTGTCCCTGAATGACCGCATCCGGAGCGGCGACACCTCGCCCGTTGAAACGGGTGAGCGTCTGGTCATCGTCACCCCCACCTACGCCTGGCGCATCCCCCGTCTGGTGCGGGACTGGCTGCTGCGCACGGAGCTCACCGGCGCAAAGCAGGCGTGGTTCGTCATGACCTGCGGCAGCGAGATTGGCCGCGCCAACCACTATAACCGCCAGCTCTGCGTCGAAAAGGGCCTGACCTGCATGGGCACGGCCCAGCTGGTGATGCCGGAGAACTACATCGCCATGTTCGGCGTGCCCCAGGCGGAGGAGGCCCGCCGCATCGTGGCCCGGGCGGAGCCGGACATCGACCGCGCCATCGCTGCCGTCCGCGCCGGACAGCCCTTCTCCCCCACCCGCGATCACCTCTACGACCGCTTCATGAGCGGGCCGGTGAACCCCATTTTCTACGCCGTCTGCGTCAGGGCGGGGCCCTTCACCGCCAGTGATGCCTGCACCGGCTGCGGCCAGTGCGTCCGGCGATGTCCCACCAACAACATCGTTCTGCGGGAGGGCAAGCCGGTCTGGAGCAAGGACTGCACCCACTGCATGGCCTGCATCTGCTACTGCCCTGCAGAGGCCATCGAGTACGGCAAAAAGAGCCTCGGCAAGCCCCGCTACCACTTTGAAGCCCTGTGATAAGGAGGCCCCCGCTATGACACTCTACATCAACGCCTGTGCCCGTCCCGACTCCCGCACGGACCGTCTGGCCCGCGCCCTGCTGGCCACGCTGGGGGACTACGAGGAGCTGCGGCTCTACGATCTGCCCCTGCTGCCGCTGAACACGGAGCGCCTGGCCCGCCGCGACGCCCTGCTGGCGCGCCGCGCCTATGACGACGATTTCTTCCGCTGCGCCCGTCAGTTCGCGGCGGCGGACAAAATCGTGCTGGCCGCGCCCCTGTGGGACCTGTGCTTTCCGGCGCAGCTGAAGCTCTATCTGGAGAACATCTACATCACCGGCATCGTCACCCGCTACGATGAGGCGGGCTGCCCCGTGGGCCTGTGCCGCGCTCAGAAGCTATACTACGTCAGCACCTCCGGCGGCCCTTACGACCCGCGATTCAGCTATCAGTACCTCCGCGCCCTGTGTGTGGAGTGCTTCGGCATCCCCGAGACGGAGCTCCTGATGGCGGAGAATCTGGACGTGGACGACTGCGACCCCGAGGCCATCCTGCGGGACGCCATGAGCCGGTACGGCCTGACGCCCCAGCCCTGAACAGAAAAGCGCCCGAGGCCATGGGCCTCGGGCACTTTTTCTCTTGTTCTGTCTATTCTCTCTCCACCGGCATAAAAGAGGGCCCCGCGGCCATGCCACGGAGCCCTCTTTGCCTATTTCGCTCAGTCGCCCACGCCGGTGTGGACGACCTTGCCCATGTTCCACAGCATCGCCACACGCCGCGCGGCCTCCAGCCGCTCCTCCGGCGTATGATACTCCGCATGGGCGGTCTCGGCGCCGCAGTCCATGCAGCACACGGAGACACTCCAGCCCTGCTCATCCTGCATGGCGCCGATGCCGCGGCAGACAGGGCAATCCTCCAGCTCGATCTCAAAGATAGGGTCCATCATCGTTCCTCCTCATTTCGTTGTCCGTTCATAGGCCAGCCGCGGCGTACCGTCCGCCACATGGATGACGCCGCACCGCATAAAGCCCGCCCGCTCCATGCACCGCTGCATGGTATCGTTGGCCGCATGTGTGTCCGCTCGCAGGTGGCCGCACTGCGTGGCCGCCCAGGCCGCCGTCTCCGCGAACACACCGCGATGGCTGCCGTCGCTGCCCAGCCGGTGGATGGTGCCGTAGGGACTGTCGTCCCGCCACGCGCCCCGGATGCGCCGGTAGGTCGGGTCCTCGCCCAGGATAAAGGCAAACACGGCGTACACGCCGCCTCCGTCCTCCAGCACGTACAGCTGTCCCGCCGCCAGATCCTGCCGCAGCAGCTCCTCCGACGGGTAGCCGTTCACCCACTGGGCGGTGTTGCCGTGCGCCCGCATGTACCGCCGCGCCACGTTGTAAATGGTCAGGATGCGGGGCAGATCCTGCTCTCTCGCCGCCCGTACCATCAGTTTTTCAGGCTCTGCAGCGGCGCAGGGATGCGTCCGCCGCGGGCGATAAAGTCGGCGCTGGACGCCTCGTGTACCGGCATCACCGGCGCGGAGCCCAGCAGGCCGCCCATCTCCACCATGTCGCCCACATCGGCCCCCTCCACGGGGATCACACGCACGGCGGTGGTCTTGCTGTTCACCATACCCACCGCCGCCTCATCGGCGATGATGGCCGCGATGGTCTCGGCACTGGTACTCCCCGGCACGGCGATCATGTCCAATCCCACGGAGCACACGCAGGTCATGGCCTCCAGCTTGTCGATGGTCAGGGTGCCGTCCAACGCGGCGGCGATCATGCCCTCGTCCTCCGACACGGGGATAAACGCGCCGGACAGGCCGCCCACGTGGCCGGACGCCATGACGCCGCCCTTCTTCACCGCGTCGTTCAGCAGGGCCAGCGCCGCCGTGGTGCCGTGGGTACCGCAGACGGCAAGGCCCATTTCCTCCAGAATGCGGGCCACGCTGTCGCCTACCGCGGGGGTGGGCGCCAGCGACAGATCCACGATGCCGAATGGCGTATCCAGCCGCCGGGACGCCTCCGCCGCCACCATCTGACCCATACGGGTGATCTGGAACGCCGTTTTCTTGATGGTCTCCGCCACCACGTCAAAGGGCTGCCCCTTGCAGGACTGCAAAGCGTGGTACACCACGCCCGGGCCGGACACGCCCACGTTGATGACGCTGTCCGCCTCGCCCACGCCGTGGAACGCACCGGCCATGAAGGGGTTGTCCTCCACAGCGTTGCAGAACACCACCAGCTTGGCGCAGCCCAGCCCGTCCTGAGCGCGGGTCAGGTGGGCCGTCTCCTTGATGATGCGCCCCATACGGGCCACAGCATCCATGTTGATGCCCGCCTTGGTGCTGCCCACGTTGACGCTGGAGCACACCAGCTCCGTCTGGGCCAGCGCCTGAGGAATGGATCGCAGCAGCAGCTCGTCGCCCTTGCTGAAGCCCTTCTGCACCAGAGCGGAGTACCCGCCGATAAAGTTGACGCCGCAGGTGTGGGCCGCCCGATCCAGTGTCATGGCGAAGGGCACGTAGTCCTCGGTGTCGCAGCTCCCCGCCACCAGCGCCATGGGCGTCACGGAGATGCGCTTGTTGACGATGGGGATACCGAACTCGCTCTCGATGTCCTCACCGGTGCGTACCAGCTTCTCCGCGCGGCGGCAGATCTTGTCGTAAATTTTCCGGCAGCAGCGATCCGCGTCCTCGCTGACGCAGTCCAGCAGGGAGATGCCCATAGTGATGGTGCGGATGTCCAGATGCTGCTTGTCGATCATGTCGATGGTATCGAAAATATTCTGCAAACTCAGCATGTCGCGTCCCTCTTTTTTTACAGCTTGTGCATGGCGTCGAAGATGTCCTCCCTCTGGATGCGGACAGACAGTCCCCGTCCCTCGCCGTATTCCTTCAGGGCGGTGCGCAGCCTGTCAAAGGGCTCCTGACACAGCGTCAGGTCCACCACCATCATCATGGTGAAATATCCCTCCATAATGGTCTGACTGATGTCCAGCACATTGATCTCGTAGGCCGCCAGCGTGTTGCACACACCGGCGATGATGCCCACCTGATCCTTACCCACCACAGTTACGATCGCTTTCATGTCCTTCACTCCTTCTTTGGATGATATTTACTCCATCTCGTCCAGCGTCAGCTGGAACGAGCCTAAAAAGTGCTCACGGAAATACCGCAGCTCCGGCATGTCATAGCTCTCCAGCGCCTCCGCCGTCTGCCGCGCCGCCTGCCGGAACTCCTCGTTTCCGGCCTTCAGCTCCTCCAGGCATTTGATATGGGCGCTGAGCTTGTCCGCCGCCTTCACCAGCTCCTCCACCTCCGCATCGGCGGGGCGCAGGATGTTCTCATAGATGGGCCGCAGCTCCGGCGGCAGCATGGCCAGCAGCTTCTGGTCCGCCACCTCCTCCACCTTGCGGTAGGCCTCCCGTATCTCGGGGTTGAAGTATTTGATGGGCGTGGGCATGTCGCCGGTGAGGATCTCCCCCGCGTCGTGGTACAGCGCCGCTGCGGCCACCGCACCGGCATCCACCTGCCCGCCGAAAAACTCGTTCCGTATCACTGCCAGCGCGTGGGCCAGCACCGCCACCTGATGGCTGTGTTCCTGAATATTCTCCCGGACGCTGTTGCGCATCAGCGCCCACCGCTCGATGTAGCGCATCCTGTCGATATAGGCGAAAAAGTGATTCATTATGTCAACTCCCCTCGCAGTATCTCCCCGTCGACGCCAGTGATCTTCACATCCAGCATAACGTTATGCAGCCCATCCGCCGCCACGCCGACTTCCATATAGTTGGGGGCGTGGCCGGTGTAGAGGCCGTCCTTGGCCTGCTCAAACAGCACAGGGTACACCTGCCCCACGCAGCCCTCCAGATACGCGCGGTGCATCCGCTCCGCCACCTGTCCGGCCCGGGCAGTCCGCTGCTCCTTGACGGCGGGCGGCACCTGCCCCATAGCCGCGGCCTTGGTACCGGGGCGGATGGAATAAGGGAAGATGTGCATGGCTGCGAAGCCGCATTCCTCGATGAATGCCAGCGTCTGGCCGAACTCCTCCTCCGTCTCCTCCGGAAACCCGCAGATGAGATCTGTGGTGACGGCGGGCCGGTGGAAATACTGGTTCAGCAGCCGCACCGACTCCCGAAACCGCGCCGTATCGTACTTCCGGTTCATCCGCTTCAGCGTGGCGTCACAGCCGGACTGCAAAGACAGATGAAAGTGGGGACACAGATGGGGCAGCGCGGCGGCACGGCGGCAGAAGTCCTCCGTGATGGTACGGGGCTCCAGACTGCCCAGCCGCAGCCGCATATCCCCTGCGGCGGCGGACACCGCCTCCAAAAGGTCGATGAGGCTCTCCCCGTTTTTCAGGTCGCGGCCCCAGCTGGAGATCTCGATACCGGTGAATACCAGCTCCCGATACCCCTCCTGCCGCAGGTGCTCCGTCTGGGCCACAGCCTCCGCCTTGGGCAGGGAACGCACCGGCCCGCGGGCATAGGGGATGATGCAGTACGTACAGAAGTTGACGCAGCCGTCCTCCACCTTCAGCATGGCGCGGGTGCGTTCCGCCATGCCGCCTGCGGGCAGCACCTCGAATTCCCTGCGGCGCAGGGCGTCGTCCAGCAGCGTCACCTGCTTCTCGCGGCCCACCTGCTCCAACAGGTCCAGAAATGCCATGCGGTCGCCGGTACCGGCGATGAGATCCACGTCCAGCCCCGCCGCCTCCTCCGCGTGGGTCTGCACGTAGCAGCCGCAGGCGGCCACTACCGCGTTGGGGTTCAGCTTCCGGCACCGCCGGATCATCTGCCGCGACTTCTTGTCGCTGACGGCGGTGACGGAGCAGGTGTTGACGATGTAGACATCCGCCTTCTGGTCAAAGGGCACCAGCGTGTGGCCCCGCCGCACCAGCTCCTGCTCCATGGCCTGTGTTTCATATTGATTCACCTTGCATCCCAAGGTATAGATAGCTGCCTGCATGGGATTCTCCTTGCACTTTCCGTCGAATATCGGTATAATATATCGTATCGCTTTTATCGCCGCGATAGCAGTCCAATGGTAACGCTTTATTATACTGGATACTTCCGCCGGTGGCAAGCCCTCCGGTCCATGAAATTGAGAGGTTTTTCCCATGATCTATCTGGATAATGCCGCCACCACGCCGGTACCCGCCGCTGTGGCTGACACCATGTACGATGTGCTGACCCATCACTTCGGCAATCCCTCCTCCCAGTATCCCGCGGGGCAGGAGATGAAAAAGGCCGTGGAGGGCTGGCGCGCCGTGATCGCCGGGGCGCTGCACTGCCCGCCGGAGCGCCTGTATTTCACCTCCTGCGGCACGGAATCGGACAACTGGGCCATACAGGCCGCCATCTGGCAGGGACGCCACACCGGCAAGCACATCATCACCACCGCCGTGGAGCACAGCGCCGTGCTGGAGCCCTGCCGCTGGCTGACACAGCAGGGGTACGAGGTCACGTACCTGAAGCCTGACCGCACCGGCCGTGTCACCGTGGAACAGGTGGCAGGCGCCCTGCGGGACGACACAGTGCTGGTGTCCATGATGCTGGTGAACAACGAGACCGGCTGCATCTTCCCCGTGGCGGAGACGGCTCAGCTCCTGCGTGACCGGAAATCCCGCGCCCTGCTGCACTGCGACGCGGTGCAGGGCTTTCTGAAGGTCCCCTGTGAGCCGGAGGTCTGGGGCGTGGATATGATGAGCCTGTCCGCCCACAAGCTGGGCGGCCCCAAGGGCGTAGGCGCCCTGTATATCTCGGAGCGCTTCCGGAACGTCCGGCCTCTGCTGCCCGGCGGCGGGCAGGAGCGCGGTCTGCGCTCCGGCACGGAAGCCACCGCCCAGATCGCCGGCTTTGCCAGGGCGGTGGAGCTGCGCCTGACGGACTATGACGCCAAGCTCGCCCATATGGCCGCCCTGCGGGACTACTGCCGTGAAAGGCTGCTGAGCATCCCCGGCATGGTGCCGGTGGCCGCCGGTACGGCCCCCCACATCCTGGCCGTGTCGCTGGCGGGCTACCCCAGCGCCAATATCGTCACCGATCTGGGCGCCCAGGGCATCTGTATCTCCGCGGGCTCCGCCTGCCACCAGGGCAAGGCCAGCCACGTGGTGTCGGCGTTGGGTCTTGACAAGCGCACCGCCGCCGGTGTCATCCGCATTTCCTTCTCCCCCGAAAATACGGAAACAGACGTGGACGCCCTGTATAAGGCGCTGAAAGCCCATCAGGCCGCCCGTTTTCCCATGCTTTGAGAGGTTCTTCATCATGCAGAAAGCACTCCGCCGCGATAAGAGCTTTTATCGCTATCTGGCTCGTCTCACCGCCCCCATCGCACTTCAGAATCTCATCACGTTTTCTCTTGGGTTGATCGATACTTTAATGGTCAGCCAGCTGGGAAACACGGAAATGGCCGCCGTCACCACCGCCAACGTGCCGGTATTCCTGCTGATCTCCATTGTATTCGGCGTCCAGTCCGGCGTCGGAATCCTCATCAGCCAGTACTGGGGCAAAAAGGATCTGGAAAATATCAGCCGCGCCATGGGCGTAGCCGCCTATCTGGGCGTGGGCATCGCCGCCGTGCTGGCTGCGGCGTTCTTCCTCTGGCCCGTGGAGATCATGGACTTGCTCAGCAACAAGCACGAGCTGTCCCTGCTGGGCGCGCCGTACCTGCGCATCATTGGATTTTCCTACGTGTTCAACATGCTGTCGTCCATCTACGTCAGCGCCCAGCGCAGCGTGGAGAACTCCTCCTTCGGCATGAAGCTGTTCGGCATGTCCACCGCCATCAACACCGGCATGAACTACCTGCTGATCTTCGGCAAGGCGGGCTTCCCCATGCTGGGCGTGGAGGGCGCCGCCGTAGCTACTCTCATCAGCCGCGTGGCGGAGTTCGCCGTGTGCCTTGTCTGCGCCCTGCGCAGCAGGACCATCCCCCTGCGCCTGCGGGCCTTTTTCCACCCGGGCTGGGAGATGTGCCGCCGGTTCATCAAATACTCCTCCCCCGTACTGCTCAATGAGATCGCCTGGGGCCTTGGCAACAGCATGCTTACCGTGATTTTGGGCTACACCGTGAACTCCGTGGAGTATCTGGCGGCCAACGCCGTCATGGGCAACCTGAACCGCCTGTTCCTGGTGGTGTGCTTCGGCCTGGGCGCCGCCACCGCCGTCATTGTGGGCAAGGCCATCGGCGAGGGCAAGAGCCATCAGGAGGTGCTGGACTTGAGCCACACCCTGCTGTGGGTCACCATCCTGGTGGGTCTGGCGCTGGCGGCGATCGCGCTGGCGCTGGTGCCCCTGCTGTTCCAGCCCATCGTGTTCCCCCTGTTCAAGCTCTATGACCAGACAGCCCAGATCGCCACGGCGCTGGCCGTCACCGGCTTCGCCTCCATCCCCCTGCATGCCTACTCCATCACCGCCGTCACCGGCGTGCTCCGCGCCGGAGGCGATGTGTTCTGCTCCGCCGCACTGGACATCTCCCCCCAGTGGCTGGTGGCCCTGCCTTTGACGGCGGTGATAGCACTGGTGACGAACGCCTCCTGCTGGTGGGTGGCTGCCGCCGTGCAAGCCGAGTCCCTGCTGAAATGTCCCCTGTGCTGGTACCGCATCCGCAAGGGCCGCTGGATACACGACGTGACACTGCCGGAGGGGCGTGACCTATGACCAGTCTGTTCGTCTGCCCCCTGTGCGGCGGTACGCTGGTCCGGCAGGACGGTGCCTACCGCTGCCCCGCCGGTCACAGCTTCGACATCGCCCGCGAGGGCCACACCTATCTGCTCCCCGTGAATCGGAAGCACTCCAAGGCCCCGGGCGACGACAAGGCCATGGCCGCCGCCCGCTGCGCCTTCCTCTCCAGAGACTATTACGCCCCACTGCGTGATGCGTTATGTGAACTCTCCGTTTCCCTGACCGGCGACGCTCCCGCGGTGCTGGACAGTGGCTGCGGCGAGGGATATTACACCGCCGCCATCTACCGCGCCCTGTGCGGAGCCGGTAAATCGCCCCGCGTGGCCGGTACGGACATCTCCAAATTCATTCTCCGGCTGGCCGCCAAACGGGAACATGCGCTGGAGCTGGCTGTGGCCTCCTCCTACCGCCTGCCGGTGGCGGACGGAAGCATCGACCTGCTGTTGAACTGCTTCTCCCCGCTGGCCATCGAGGAATTCCGCCGCGTCCTGCGGCCGGAGGGTCACTTCCTCTACGTGGTCCCCTCCGCCATGCACCTCTGGGAGATGAAGCAGGTGCTCTATGACCGCCCCTACCCCAACGAGGTGAAGGAGACGCCCTACGATGGCTTTCACTACGTCACCATCCGCCATGTGGAGGACACCATCCACCTGAACAGCCCCGCCGATATTCAGGCGCTGTTCGGCATGACCCCCTACTGCTGGAAAACGCCGAAAAGCGGCGTCGAAAAATTATGTAAACTTGATGCACTGGACTGCCGCATTGCCTTCGACATCCACGTGTTCCAACGAGAAAGCCGGTGAACCCTATGGAAGAAACCACCACCCATCCCCGCCGCGCCCGCCGCGCCCGCCGCAGGAGACGCCGCAGTCTGCTGCCGCTGGCCATCCTGCTGGCCGCACTGGCCATTGCCGTGCCGGTGATCCTGAGCCTGCTGCCCCGCCAGCCCCGTGTCGAGCCGGAGCCGGAGGACCCCCATGCGGGTCAGGTCTATGTCAATGACGGCGCCAACATGGTCTGGCTGACGCCCCACAAAAATCTGGCGGTAAACCCCTTTACCGCCAACGATTTCACCCGTGATGAGAACGGCGTCCTCCGCTACACCGGCATGTCCGGCACGGTGCGGCTGGGCGTGGACGTGTCCGACTATCAGTCCGGAACGGACTGGCAGCAGCTGGCCCGGCAGGGTGTGGATTTCGCCGTCCTCCGCGTGGGCTATCGCGGCTACACCCAGGGCGCTCTCCGTGAGGACAGCAGCTTCCGCACCTTCGTCCGCGGCGCACGCGCCGCCGGTATCGACGTAGGCGCCTACTTTTTCTCCCAGGCCGTCACGGTGCAGGAGGCCATTATGGAGGCCGACTACGTGCTTGGCCTGCTGGATGGCGTGCCGCTGGACCTGCCGGTCTACTTCGACTGGGAGCCGGTATTCGCCGACGATTCCCGTACCGCCTCCTTCGATGCCTCCCGTCTGACCAACATAGCCGCCGCCTTCTGCCGCGTCGTGGAGCAGGGCGGCTGCTCCGCCGGTATTTATCTGAACCGGCAGCAGGGGTATTACCAGTACGACCTGAGCCGTCTGGCCGACTGGTCCCTCTGGGTGGCGGATTACAACGACTATCCCGATTTCTACTATGCCTTCGACATGTGGCAGTACAGCGACAGCGCCGCGCTGGATGGGGTGCCCACTCAGGCAGATCTGAACTTCCTGTTCGTGCCCTCACCGCGGGGGTAGGATCGGATAAAGTACAAACAAGGCAGCCTGCGGCGGATGCCGCAGGCTGCCCTGTTGTTTACCTGATTCAGTTCTTTTTGCCGCCGTGGGTGGCCTTCATACGCTTCTCGTGATTCAGGATGGTCTTGCGCATACGCAGGCTCTTAGGCGTGACCTCCAGCAGCTCGTCGTCCGCCAGAAACTCCAGACACTGCTCCAGACTCATCTTGCGGGGCGGTACCAGACGCAGTGCCTCATCGGAACCGGCGGCGCGCATATTGGTCATCTGCTTCTTCTTGCACACGTTGACCGTAATGTCCTCCTGCTTGGGGGAGACGCCCACGATCATGCCCTCATACACCGGCACGCCCGGGCCGATGAACAGAGCGCCGCGCTCCTGGGCATTGAACAGGCCGTAGCCCACGCTCTCGCCCGTTTCGAAGGAGACCAGGGAGCCGGTGTTGCGGCGGCTCAGGTCGCCCTTATAGGGGGCGTAGCTGTCGAACACGCTGGCCATAATGCCCTCGCCGCGGGTATCCGTCAGGAACTCGTTGCGGTAGCCGAACAGGCCGCGGCTGGGGACCAGAAACTCGATCTTCATCCGGCTGCCCACGGGGGTCATCTCCAGCATGTCCGCCTTGCGGCTGCCCAGCTTCTCAATGACCGCACCCACGCTCTCGCTGGGAACGTCCACTACCAGGCGCTCGATGGGCTCGCACTTCTTGCCGTCTATGGTCTGGTACAGCACACGGGGGGGCGACACCTGGAACTCGTAGCCCTCGCGGCGCATGGTCTCGATGAGGATGGACAGGCTCATCTCACCGCGGCCCGCCACGTTGAAGGCATCGGCGGCGCCCTCGATCTCCGTGACACGCAGGGACACGTCCTTCAGCGTCTCGCGGAACAGGCGCTCCCGCAGCTGGCGGGAGGTAACGAACTTTCCCTCGCGGCCGGCGTAGGGGGAGTCGTTGATGGAGAACGTCATCTCCATGGTGGGGGCACTGATCTTCACAAAGGGCAGCGGCTCCACGCAGTCCGGCACGCAGATGGTGTCGCCGATGGTGATGTCGCCGATGCCGGACATGGCGATGATGTTGCCCGCCGTGGCCTCGGTGATGGGCTTTTTGCCCAGACCGTCAAACTCGTACATGCTGACGGCCTTGGCCTTCTTGGCCGGCGCGTCGGGATCGTGGTAGTTGCACACCGCGATCTCCTGATTTTGCTTCAGTACGCCGCGCTCCACGCGGCCGATGGCGATACGGCCCACGAACTCGTTATAGTCAATGGCGCTGACCAGCATCTGGAACGGCTGGTCCAGGTCGGCCTCCGGCGCGGGGATATAGTCCAGAATGGTGTCGAACAGAGGCTTCAGGTCGGTGCCCACCACATCGGGGGAGTAACTGGCGGTACCGTTGCGGGCGGAACAGAACAGCATGGGGCTGTCCAGCTGCTCGGCGGTGGCATCCAGATCCAGCAGCAGCTCCAGCACCTCATCGACGACCTCATGGATGCGCTGGTCGGGCCGGTCGATCTTGTTGATGACCACGATGACGCGATGGCCCAGCTCCAGGGCGCGGCTGAGGACGAAGCGGGTCTGGGGCATGGGGCCCTCCGCCGCGTCCACCAGCAGGATAACGCCGTTGACCATCTTCAGGATACGCTCCACCTCGCCGCCGAAGTCGGCGTGGCCCGGAGTGTCCACAATGTTGATCTTGGTGTCGCCATACTGGATGGCGGTGTTCTTGGCCAGAATGGTGATGCCGCGTTCACGCTCCAGATCGTTGGAGTCCATGACTCGCTCCACCGTTTCCTGATTCTCGCGGTAGACGCCGCCCTGCTTGAGCATCTGATCCACCAGTGTGGTCTTGCCGTGGTCGACGTGGGCGATGATCGCCACATTTCTCAATTTCTCGTTCTGCAAAGGTAAGACCCCTTTCTCTCGGGTATAAATTCACTAACCTTTGTATTATATGCTCTCAAAGAGGTGATTGCAAGCCTTTTCCCCAACTTTTTCTTTCTTTCACCGTTGACAAACCCTCCGTATCTGCGTTACAATGGCAATCGTGGTATGTCTCAGTAGCTCAGCTGGATAGAGCGTGCGCCTCCTAAGGTTGTGCTCTACCAGCTGCCTTACGGGGAAAAGTGATCGTTGCCAGTCTCAATTTAATATAAGTCTCTGTAGCTCAGCAGGATAGAGC
>QWCY01002237.1_pt1 | contig 25708 bp, 22 predicted proteins | sample 1972631 | NCBI WGS metagenome assembly QWCY01 (sample SAMN09866696, study PRJNA288562) | Human gut metagenome isolate pre1_stool, whole genome shotgun sequencing... | isolation source: gut | host: Homo sapiens | place: USA: California
TAAACTGGAGTACGGAGAAAATCAGCCGTCTGAGCAAACATTAAAATTAATTCAAGAAACTTTTTCTGTAAATGGAAATTGGTTACGCACTGGTGAAGGCGATCCTTACGTATCACACAAAATTAGCGATATGATTCCTGTGATACAACTTTCCAAAGAAGATCAAGAGGCTCTTGCCATGTTTAACATGATGTTTCAATCGTACACTCAGTTAGATTCAAAAAGTAAATCTGGCGTAAGATCCTTTATAAAACACTTTCTAGAGCAACTTACAAAAAGTACAGGATCGCAACGTGATGTTCATAGTACATCTAAGTCTAACGCCTCTGTTATTTTTCAAAAGCAAGTCTAATTTTCTTCCTGTGCGTAGACAAATCCAAGGATTATAACGTACAACTTTCCCATTGCTAGCGTAGTAACCAAAAAGCCTCGACACTATTTGTATCGGGGCTTTTCTTTTATACTTTTTTTGAGTTTTTACTTATTTATGCGCTGGCGCAAAAACATTCTTTTTGTTTGATCTGCTTTACTTTTGTTATTGTTTATAGTATTTTATAGTTATAGAAAGAATAAGGGAGGATTTTCTATGAAAAGAAAAATATTTTCACTTTTATGTGCTACATCTTTTTGCGTTAGTCTTTTTTCGCCTACTTATGCTTGGAATTTAAAAGGCAAAATCGAAGAGAGGGAAAGTGAGTCTAGTTCTGAGGTGGAGGACGAGCCAATACATTACGAAGATGACTATGTTAAGTTCGACTATTATGATAGCGATGGAATCTCCATTGAAAAGCGCGTTGGTGCTGGCCTTGCAAAATATACCTTTTCCGATATTCAAGAGTTGGCTGCTTCTGGAACAACTGTGAATGTAGAGTTTGAAATTAACAGTAATTCTACTATCAGCATGGATGATTATATGAAAACATTTCTTTCTCGCTATGATAACTTTCAATTGATTGAATCTGATTCTCCTATGTGCTCTTACACGCACAATGATTTGAATTATGTCAGCTCGCTTGAAGAAGTACATGACGATTATTATTTAGTGACCACATATTCAACTGATTCTGATTCATTCGCGCTATCTGATTATTTTGATGAGACACTTAGTTCTTTTATCATTAAAGATATCTTTGATTCAGCTATACCAGACGGTCGTTCTGAGAAATCTTCGATCTGTGATTGGTTTTACACGCCAGATGATTGGATTATCGAAGATGTAGAAGCTGCGCTTGATATCTGTAAGCAATATAGGACTCTCAAGCTTACTCATGATGAGGCTGCTGAGAAAATTTCTGAGTTAGACAATCTTTTAGCCTCAACAAACGCATCAAGCGTAATATATGTTGCGTATGCCTATTTTCAGCGTGATAAAGCAGATATCTCCACAGCTATTTCTGCTTTAGAAACATTCCTTAACCGTCAATTTGATGCCGGCCAAGTTGAATAATTTTCTGTGCTCGTGCAAAAAGCCCTGACGTAAAATGCCAGGGCTTTTTTCTTTTGTGTTTTTGTTCTTTTGTACTTTTATTCTTTTTCTTTTGTACTTATGTACCTCTTTTGTATTTTTGTATATCTCTTTGGTACGTTTATGTCTTATCATTCCGCGTCGATTTGCGCAATCAAGTTCCCTCGCATTTTTCGACATATCTTGACATTTTCCTTTGCATCACTTATGATGCAATTGAAGCCATAAAAGAAAGGAGTACATGCTTATGAAAAAAGTTGGTTTGTATGTTCGTGTGTCTACACAGGAACAAAAACTGCATGGCATCTCGATCGAGAACCAGTTAGATGCTCTGCAAAAATACTGTAAAGAAAAAGGATACATTATTGTTGCTACTTACAATGATGCAGGTGTATCTGCGCATGGTAGCTACAAGAAACGTCCTGCTCTACTGCAGATGATTCAAGATTGTCAGGAAAAGAAGATTGAACTTCTGCTTTTCACTCGCCTTGATCGTTTCTTTCGCTCGGTCGGCGATTACTACCTCGTTACGTCGCAAATGGATAAAGTGCCATGGAAAGCTATATGGGAAGAGTATGAAACAGAGACTTCCGATGGCCAGTTTCGCGTGAATATCATGTTATCAATCGCAGAAGCCGAGGCCGCCCGAACATCTGAAAAGATTAAATCCATCATGGATTATAAAAGGGAACGCGGCGATCACTTAGGGACTGTGCCTCTGGGGTATCGGACCGAAAATAAAAAACTTGCCATTGATCCAACCACCGAGCCAATCGTAAGAGAAATTTTCTCAATGTACGATTCTGGAAAGGGACCAAATGCAATCCGTAAGTATCTTTCTAGTGTTGGGCATGATATGCACTCCAGATCTATCCGGGGGCTGATCTTCTCTCCCGTATATGCCGGTGATGATAATGGCCGCCCGTGTCCTGCTTACTTTTCCAAAGAAGAGTACCAGCGCAGGCTTGCCACAAGAAAAATCCACGAGCCAAGAAATGACCGCCGAGAAACATATATCTTTTCAGGGCTAATCAAATGTGGCGTTTGTGGTGCAACAATGCATGCGCAAAAAGCTAATGGAAAATACCTTAATTATATTTGCACCACCGGCAAACAAAAGTTTCTGCATCCCGGGCTGTGTGCATCTGAAAAGCATCTTGAATCTACTCTGCTTTCAAGACTTCAAGATTTTGCAGATGAGTATAATTTTGCCAGCGCATCTGCTGCACCAGATGAAGCAGAGCGTGAGAAGGAAATTGCAACATTGAAAGGAAAGCTTAAGCGTATCGGAGTACGATACGAGGATGGTGATATCTCCACCGAGGAATATCGGGCGAAGCGTGATGATCTTAAATCAAAAATAGCCGCCCTAGAAGTGATCCCCTCTGCAAAGCAGATCATTCTTCCGGACGGCTTTTCTGAAACTTATGCCCAACTAGGGCGCGATGGAAAGCAGCGTTTTTGGCGGTCGCTGATCACTTCCATTACTTTTTATCCCGACCGAAAGTATAATATTCAGGTCGGCGATATTTTTTGGCGTTAAAATTACTTACTTAATTGATTTTGTTACCGGTGTATAACTGATAATATTTGCCCTTTTGTGCAATAAGATCATCATGAGTTCCGCGCTCAATGATACGTCCCTGCTCTAAGACCATGATGCAGTCGCTGTTCTTAACGGTAGACAGACGGTGCGCGATAACAAATGTTGTTCTTCCGTGCATCAGCTTGTCCATACCATCCTGAACAATTTTCTCAGTTCTTGTATCAATGGAGCTTGTTGCCTCGTCAAGAATTAGTACAGGCGGATCGGCAACAGCTGCACGGGCAATGGCAAGAAGCTGTCTTTCACCCTGACTTAAGTTAGCACCATCTCCTGTGAGCATTGTGTCGTAGCCCTGCGGCAGTCTGCGGATAAAGCCATCTGCATTAGCAAGCTTGGCTGCTGCATGTACCTCTTCTTCTGTCGCATCAAGTTTTCCGTAACGAATATTTTCCATAACAGTTCCAGTAAACAGATGTGTATCCTGAAGAACAATTCCGAGTGAATGACGAAGATCATCCTTTTTGATCTTTCCGATATTTATACCGTCATAGCGGATCTTTCCGCTTTGAATGTCATAGAAACGATTGATCAAATTGGTGATTGTTGTCTTTCCTGCACCTGTTGAACCTACAAATGCAATCTTTTGTCCCGGCTGCGCATATAAGCTTACATCATGAAGTACCATCTTATCATCGTTGTAACCAAAATCCACATGCTCAAATACAACATCGCCTTTAAGCTGTCTATAATCTGTCGTACCTTCTGCCTTGTGATAATGCTTCCAAGCCCATGTTCCTGTTCTCTTATTTGATTCAGTGATTGTGCCATCTGCATTTACAACAGCATCTGTAAGAGTAACATAGCCATCATCCACCTCTGGCTTTTCATCAAGCAGACGGAAAATTCGATCACCGCCGGCAAGTGCCATAACGATACTATTTAACTGGTTACTGATCTGGTTAATTGGCTGCTGGAAGCTCTTATTTAAAGTTAAAAAGCTTGCCAGACTTCCCAATGTAAAGCCGCCAATTCCATTGATTGCAACAAGACCACCGACAATTGCAACAACAACGTAGCTTAAATTTCCAAGCTGTACATTGATTGGTCCTAAGATATTAGCATAACGGTTTGCATTATATGCACTTCCAAACAGATCATTATTTAACTGGTCAAAGCGCTCAATACTCTCCTCTTCGTGACAGAATACCTTGACAACCTTCTGACCATCCATCATCTCCTCGATAAAGCCGTTTAATGCACCGATATTTTTTTGCTGTGATACGAAAAACTTTCCGCTCTTAGAAGCAGCTGTTTTACTTGCCCATATAACAAGCATAACCATAACAATTGAAACAAGTGTAAGCGGCACACTTAAGATGATCATGTAGATCAGCACATTTACAATACTAATTAAGCTGTTGATGAACTGCGGAATACTCTGACTGACCATCTGGCGAAGCGTATCAACATCGTTTGTATACATTGACATGATATCACCATGCTTATGTGTATCAAAATATTTAATTGGAAGTGATTCCATATGTTTAAACATGTCGTTACGGATATTTCTCATCGTTCCCTGAGTAACATACACCATGATCTTAGTATTGCCAAAAGTAGCAGCAATACCAATTACATACAAAATTCCCATCTTGATAATTGCCTGCAGAAGCTCTGAATAGTCTGGGTTAGCCTGACCTAAAAGAGGTGTAATATAACCGTCAATCAAAGTCTTCATAAACATAGTTCCCTGTACATTTGCATATACACTTACAACAATACAGATAAGTACAAACAGGCAATGAACTGGATAACGCTTCAGCACATAGGACATGATGCGTTTAAATACCTTTACTGGATTTTCGACCTTCTGCTTTGGTCCGAAATCACGTCTTGGTCCTGGCATTACTGATCACCGCCTTTCTCATCAAAATCACCGCTTCCGCCTGTCTGGGACTCATATACCTCGCGGTAAATCTCATTTTTAGCAAGAAGCTCTTCATGTGTTCCAATTCCATTAATCTTACCATCATCCATCACGATGATACGGTCTGCATTCTGCACACTTGAGATACGCTGTGCAATGATGATCTTTGTTGTATCTGGAATTTCCGTTGCAAATGCCTGACGTATCTTTGCATCAGTTGCTGTATCAACTGCACTTGTGGAGTCATCAAGAATTAAAATCTTTGGCTTTTTAAGAAGTGCTCTTGCAATACAAAGACGCTGCTTTTGTCCGCCTGATACGTTATTTCCGCCTTGCTCAATGTAAGTATTGTAGCGCTCCGGGAAACGCTCTATAAATTCATCTGCACAGGCAAGCTTACAGACACGGATACACTCCTCATCAGAAGCTGTCTTATCACCCCAACGAAGATTTTCAAAAATGGTTCCTGAAAACAAGACATTTTTCTGAAGAACAACGCTGACCTGATTACGAAGTGCTTCCATATCATATTTTCGCACATCTAATCCGCCAACCTTTACAGCACCTTCCTGAACATCATACAGACGGCTAATCAAATTAACAAGACTTGACTTTGCACTTCCCGTTCCGCCGATCAGACCAATTGTCTCACCTGAACGGATAGATAAATTGATATCAGACAAAATCGGCTTTTCGCTTCCTGCATTATATCGGAATGTAACATGATCAAACTCGATGCTGCCATCCTTTACATCTGCAACCGGCTGATCCGGGTTCTTTAAATCCGGCTTTTCATTTAATACTTCACATATACGCTCTGCACTCGCAATACTCATTGTAAGCATAACGAAAACCATAGACAGCATCATTAAGCTCATCAAAATACTCATGCAATAATTTAATAAGCTCATCAGCTTTCCTGTTGTCAACGCAACACTTCCTGTTCCGATGATCATCTTCGCACCAATCCAGCTGATTACCAGAATACAGCCATATACAGCAAACATCATGACTGGAGAATTTAATGCAACAACCCCCTCTGCCTTAACAAATATCTTATAAATATTTTCGCTTGCCTTTACAAACTTGTTCTTTTCATAATCCTCACGCACGTAAGCCTTTACAACACGAATAGCAGAAACATTCTCCTGAACACTCGCATTTAACTCATCGTACTTTGGAAATGCTGCGGTAAAATATTTTCTTGCTCTGTTGACAATAAAAAACAAAGCAATGCCAAGAACAATGATAGCGCCTAAGAAAATTGTAGAAATTCTTGCATTTGTAATAAATGCCATTGCAAGTGCACAAATCAGACTGGCCGGTGCTCTCATACACATACGAAGTATCATCTGATATGCATTCTGAATATTAGTTACATCCGTGGTCAGTCTTGTTACGAGACTGGCAGTTGAAAATTTATCAATGTTGGAAAATGAAAAGGTCTGAATATTATCATACATTCCTTTTCTAAGATTACGGGCAAATCCTGCTGATGCTTTTGCACCATACACACCGCCCATGATTCCGGCAAATAAGCCGATTGCTGCGATCACAAGCATGCCTGCACCAACAACACAGATATGCTTCATATCGCCCTTATTGACACCATCATCAATAATGGAAGCCATCAGATAGGGAATCATCATCTCCATCAAAACTTCCAGAATCATGTAGCACGGTGTCGCAATTGATGCACGCTTAAATTCTTTTACATATGCACCTAGTGTTTTTATCATGGCTACTCTCCTCCTGTTATTTTCTCTACATTTTTACAGATCTTTTCCAATACCTCAAAGCAGATCCTTCTCTCTTCATCTGTAATACCAGCCTCCATCGTATCATGTGCTGAGTCGATTACTGCAATCGTATCAAGATGAACCTTTTTCCCTAACTCTGTCAGTTCTAACCGCTTAAGCCTTGCATCATGCTCATCGGTAGTCCTTGTCAGATACCCCTTTTTCTCCATCAGCTGCAGGATGTTTGTCACCGTTGAACGGGCAATACCAAAATTTGATTCGATATCCTTTTGGTAGACTGGTCGCTGCGCGTGATACAAAAAGCCCAGAATCCACCCATGCATGTTAGTGATTTCATCAAAACCAGCTGCCGCGAGGCTTGTGTGGATGCCTCTCTCCACGATATGATTTACCCTCTTTAGGCTAAAGCATATCGACTTTTCCTTTTCCATACAGCCTTCCTTTCCCGGAACGCAAAATAGTTCGATTCCGAATTGTTCGATACGGAATTATTATAATACCTGATTTTATTTTGTCAATGACTTTTTTTCGCAAAATGAATCGGCGAAGTTATGTTGAACTTTTTTCATATTTATGGTATTCTTATAGGTAATTGACTTAGATATATTTTACACAGGAGGTTTGCTTATGCAAATACATGAATCTGCCGAAAACTATCTTGAAACAATCCTTATGCTCAGCAAAAAGCTGCCAGTTGTGCGCTCTGTCGATATCGCAAATGAATTGGATTTTAAAAAATCAAGTGTCAGCATCGCAATGAAAAATTTACGAGAGGGCGGAAAGATTACCGTAACTCAGGCCGGTTATATTTATCTTACTGACAGCGGCCGTGCGATTGCCGAAATGATCTATGAGCGCCATGAGTGGCTGACAAATTGGCTTATTAGCCTTGGCGTTGACAGCAGCATTGCTGCTGAGGACGCATGCAAAATGGAGCATGTAATCAGTAAGGAGAGTTTTGAAGCACTGAAAAACCATTTTGGTCAGTTTTGATTATGAAAACACGAATTTTTCATCCTGACAGGATAAAACAACTTCTTCACGCTTTTCTATTTTGCTTTTTTATTTTCATCACTGCTTGTGTGATAGGCGGCTGCGCAAAGTGTCCGCCAATCACCTTCTCTTCTGTATTGGATATTCAGGCTGACGAATCAGGTACACGCACGATGTCTGTTACAGCCAATAAAAAGACACTGCAAAAGCTTTTCCACAACAGCAATTTTTCTTTTCAAAGCTTTATCACAGCTAACTGCCCGAAGGGACTTGAATGGAATTATGTGGACACTGCTTCTGCCTATGAGCTGACTTTTGTTCTTTCGTTTGATTCGCTGGATGAATATCAGGAAAAAATTGATGCACTGACAGGCACTGAACAATTTTCTTCTATTTCACGACCGCAAGTCGGTGTAAAAACTGGCTTTACTTTATCTGAGCCAGATGATTTGATGGCTGTTTTTGCCTGGTTTACTGATGCTCTTAAGGAGCGCACAGGACTTAGTGACTCGAAACTTTTAACCTACCTGTCTCAGCAGGAAAATGAACTTATCTATAATGGACGAAGCTATAAAAGCCAAAATAATGTACTCGTCTGCAACGCAGAAAAAATTCTTGATGCCAAGCGAATTGATATTTTAACATCTCTTTCTCTTGACAAATGGAACCGTACTATTTATATCATCTTTCCTGATGAGCTGCGCAACAATGCTTCTAATGTAAAAAGCTATCTGGACGCTATCGTCCCAGATGGAATTGAGGCTGTCTGGAATAATGATACCACATGGCAGCTGACATTCAGCGCTGAAAGCTTTAAGGAATTGTGTGTTCAGACAAGCCAGCTGTTTCAGTCATCAAGCAAATCACTTGCGTCTGAATCGATTATCGCTGAAAACTCTATGAAAATCGTGCACTCTTATGCAGAACCATTTCAGTTTTCCTTCTTTGTTCCCGATTCAGGAACAGCAAGGGCACGCTATTTCTACAGCACCGACACAAATGCAGCACTTGCTGTATACGACAATGATCATACGCTTCAGAAGCTTCCGCTTGCACGCGATGGTTATGATGGCTATGTCTGTCTGTTTGATGATCTTGTGGAGGGGGGATGCACCTATAACTATGATGCCATCTTCCAATATCAGCCACAGCAGATCACAGTTTCTACACAGATAAAATCTATACAGCTTCTGACACGCACAATTACTCTCTCACTCGGCGAGGTACCTAAGCTTCACCAAAAGCTTATCACAGATACTGCCGTGCGCGATACTTACAATTTTGGAACTATAACTACCAAAACTGATGATGAAAATCACCTGACTCTGTTCTTTACACAGACTGGTACACCATCCTATCTCGCAAAGGGATTTGAAGCTTTCTTTGGCGGAAAGGAATCAATTGACTACTGCTCTCATACTATGGCGCTGTTTCAGCCAAAGCATACATATCGCTTCACAGAAAGTATGGACTTTTCCAATTTTCTTGTGCAGCCAGATACAACATTAATTACTATGATTGTGCAGCTTCCAAACGGTACTGCCATAATGTCTGATTCTCTTGAAAGCAGTCTTACAACAGAAAACAATATCTTAGATAATGTTTGCTCTGCCAAAACAACAGATAATGTTCTGTCACTTACCATGACTCTTTCTCAGCCAAATGCTGTCTATTATCTTTGTCTGCTTTCACTTATTATCATCGTAAGTGCGATTCTTTTTTCCATATACAAAGGGCTCAGCCACCGCTAAACACGGTGCTGAGCCTTTCATTTTGTCTGCATTAATCAAATTTATTTTGCTGCTACCAGTGCATCCATTCCCAGCTTTGCACAGCCAAGGATTCCCTGATTGTCATTTAGGCTTGGAAGAACAATGTAGTTTTCGATATCGGAAAGCTCCTCTGTGTCGATGTACTTATTGACCATGCGAAGTGTTTCCTTGCGGATCAAATCCATCACATGAGTCTGATGCATAACGCCGCCGCCGAGTACAATACGTTCTGGTGACAGAAGCATGATCATGTCTACAAGTCCCTGTGCCACATAGTAAGCCTCTAACTCCCAAACTTCCTTCCTGTCAGACAGCTCATATGCCTTCTTGCCCCAGCGCTCTTCGATTGCCGGGCCGCTAGCCATACCCTCTAAGCATCTTCCATGATATGGGCATTTGCCCTTATATGTATCATTTGGATGAGGTGCTACTAAAATATGACCGCCTTCTGGATGCTGCATACCATGAAGCATCTTTCCATCTACAATAACTCCTGCTCCAATTCCTGTTCCAACTGTGATATAAATACTGTTCTTTAAGCCCTTTGTGATGCCCCATGTTGCCTCACCAAGCGCTGCTGCATTTACATCTGTATCAAATCCAACAGGAATCTGCAGTGCCTTCTTAAACTCATCAAGTACCGGATACCACTTCCATGCAAGCTTTGGTGTATTGCCGACACAGCCATACTTTGGAGACTGCTCGTTTAAGATAACTGGACCAAAGAATCCGATTCCAAGTGCTTCAACTTGCTGCTCCTTGAAATATGCAATCATCTTCGGCATCGTAATTTCCGGTGTCTCTGTCGGAATGGATACACGATCCAAAACTTCTCCATTTTCATTGCAGACAGCAAGCACCATCTTTGTGCCGCCGCCCTCTAATGCGCCAATTCTCATTTCTATTCTCCTCTATTTCCCCTATCTTCTATTTTATTTTTGGGTGATCTTTCCTGTTTTATTTTGATTTTAGCTGATTACTTTTCTGTGATGTAAGAATAAATCATCATCAAATTTTTGCCTTCTGCCTTCATCTTTCCATATCCTGCCGGAACGATAAGGTGAGTGCCCTTCTTTACTGGAGTGCCGTCAAAACTTCCCTCTCCATCCAGAACACTGATATCTACAAATGGCTGATTCCAATCAAACTCTGCTGTTCCATTTACAGTTGCCTTGCATACAGTATAGCACGGGCAGCTTACAAGCTTCTCGGCCTCTGCACCTTCAACGTCAAGCTTTTCATGCTCTGCCACTGCCGGTTCAAATGGTGCCTTAATAACGTCAATACTCTGCTGTACATGAAGTGCTCTCGGCTTTCCATCCTGCAGACGATCATAGTCATATACACGATATGTAATATCACTGTTTTGCTGAGTCTCAAGAATCAACGTTCCACCCTTAATTGCATGAACACAGCCAGGATTGATCTGGAAGAAATCGCCCTTCTTTACAGGAATCTCGCGGATAAATTCTTTCCAGCGCTTGCTGCGGATCATCTCTTCTACTTCCTCGTGATTCTTTGCATTGTGACCGATCACGATAGTGCCGCCTTCTTTTGCATCAAGAATGTACCAGCACTCCATCTTGCCAAGAGAGCCATTCTCGTGCTCTGCTGCATACGCGTCATCTGGATGAACCTGAATACTAAGATCTGCCTTTGCGTCAATAATCTTAATCAAAAGCGGGAAGCGGTCTCCCTGTACATTGCCAAATAATTCTCTGTGATTTTCCCACAGCCAGCTTAATGTCTTTCCCTTATACTCGGTATTCTTAAGTGTACAGTCTCCGTGTGGATGAGCACTGATTGCCCAGCACTCTCCTGTATTATCTCCCGGAATGTCATAACCAAAATCATCTTTTAAACGGCTTCCGCCCCAAATCATCTGTTTAAACACCGGCTCAAGTAATAAAAGTTCCATAATACTTCCTCCTTATGATGCGATACAAACAGCACTTGCAGATGCTGTTTCTTCTGTGTAAAGTATATCGAATTTGGGCAGAAGTTACAAGTGATATTTTCGGTAGGTTTGGGAAAAGTCCTTCTCCCCTTGACCACACGTGCAAAACAGAGTATAGTTAGGAGCAGCATATTATGAAGGGAATTAAAGACATGGCTAAGCTTGTATTTAACTATGGAGCAATGGGCTCCTCTAAAACCGCTAATGCACTTATGGTTGCATATAATTATGAAGAACGAGGGCAGCACGCTCTGATTTTAAAACCAGCTACTGACACTAGAGATGGCATTCACACCGTTTCTTCAAGAATCGGTCTTTCAAATACATGCCGCCTGATTGACGAATTTCTGGATGAATTTACGAAAAATCCAGACTGTGTATTAAATTACAATGCGATTATTGTTGATGAAGCACAGTTTGCTTCTCCTGAGCAAATTGATTTATTTTCTGATATCGTAGATACCTGGCAGATTCCTGTCTTATGCTACGGACTAAGAGCTGATTTTCAGAATAAATTTTTCCCAGGCAGCCGCCGTCTGATGGAGATCGCCGATGAAATCAAGGAAATCAAAACGATCTGCTGGTGCGGCAAAAAAGCAACCTGCAATGCCCGCTACGATGATCACGGTATTATAAAAGAAGGCGCCCAGGTGGTACTAGGCGCTAATGATAAATATATTGCTCTGTGCAGAAAGCACTTTAAGGAGGGAAATTTAGGAAAATGATCTACCATCAGGCAAAGGATCCAGATTCGTATCAACGACTCTTTTATCAGCAAATTGGTCTAAAGCATCGTGATGCCAAAGCACCGCAAAATGACTGGTCTGACGATGAAATTGGCTCTATTTATACATATGGAACCATGGATACGATTCAGTTTGGCATTGGCGACTATACAATTTCGCAAGATTTTCTTGCTGAATTTCAATATGACACTGAATATCTGCATGCCGGCATCATCTACGAAGGAATTACCTACTCTCTCGTTGAAAATCAAATGCAGCAGTCAGCAACGCCATCGCCTTTTCTTGCCATTGAACACGCATGCGGCGGCATAAATTGCTGGAGACGCGGACAGCACTTTAAGGGTGTTGAAATATCAATTGAAATGGAATATTTAAAAAATAAAATTCTTCCTTATCTTTGTGTTTCAGATGATTCACTAGATTTTCTTGTAAAAAATGTCCGCCATGTCCATCTTCCCAAAGAGCTGACTGATCTGATTTTACAGATTCAGCGGCTTTTAGAGGCGCGTTCGATGACTCCAGAGCTTTTGCTTGCACTAGGCACCACATTTACCGCCCTTTTAATACGCCCAGACTTCAAACAATTTTTCTTCACTGGCACTGATGTAATGTCGGAACGCATCTTCGTTGGAAAACGTCAAATCCTCATTCGGCCTGATGATTATAAAAAAATAGTTGCAGCGCATGATCTTATGCGCGAAAAGGCCGATTCTTTTGTTACTATCTATGCACTCAGCCAGACACTTGGTATAGGAGAACAAAAATTAAAGGCTGGCTTCCAGCAGCTTTACCAGCAGACGATCTGGGATTACGCCAATCAGATTCGCATGACCAAAGCAGCTTCTTTATTAAAAAACACCGACAAAACTGTTGATGAAATTGCAAGGCTGACAGGCTACCAAAGTCCTGCCGCTTTCAGAACAATGTTTAAAAAATGGAGCCAAACCACCCCAAGGAAGTTTCGCTCCTATTTCTCAGGCACAGAATGATTTTTCGTTTTGTGCCTCTTTATGATAGCGTCCCTCAGGCACAATCAATGGTGTACCTGATACAGGATCCTCTATGATTTGACAATCCAAACCATAAATTTTTTTCATCAGCTCTCTTGAAATAACCTTTGATGGTTCCCCCTGTGCGATAAGTTTTCCTTTGCTCATGGCAAAAATATGATCAGCATAACGTGCAGACAAATTAATGTCATGAAGAACCATCAAAATTGTGGTTCCTCTCTTCTTATTTAATTCCATCAAAAGATCCAAGATCTCTACCTGATAAGCAATATCCAGATAGGTGGTTGGCTCATCCAGCAATAAAATGTCCGTCTGCTGTGCCAGTGCAAGCGCAATCCAGACTCTCTGGCGCTGTCCGCCTGACAATTCATCCACGCAGCGATCAGCAAGCTCTGTGATGCCCATCATCTCAAGCGCTTCCTCAACAGCTGCAAAATCTTCCTTTTGAAGACCGCCAAGCAATTTTCGATATGGAAATCGTCCTCTTGCGACCAGATCTGTCACCTTAATTCCTTCTGGCACGATTGGTGACTGCGGAAGAAGTCCTAGCGTCTGCGCCATCTGCTTTGACGGCATTGAAAAAATGCTTTTTCCATCCAAAAGAATGCTTCCCTGCTCTGGCTTTAGCAGTTTTGCAAATGTCTTTAACAGAGTTGATTTACCACATCCATTTGCGCCAAGAATTACGCTAATTTTATTTTGTGGAATCGTAATATTGACATCTGAAACAATTGTCTTTCCGTCATAGCCTGCTGATAAATTCTGCGCTGACAATTCGATTTTGTTGTTTTTCATAAGTGTCTACCTCTTCTTATTCATTCAGCTCTAACCAGATGCGATTCTGTCCTCAATTGATCCCTACACGCTTTCACTCTTCTTATTCATTCGAAGAAGTAAAAAGATCAAATACGGTGCACCCAAAATTCCTGTTACAACACCAACCGGATAGCGTGATGGAAGTGCAAACTGACCGATTAAATCCGATGCCAACACCAAAACACTTCCGACAAGTGCAGACGAAAGCATATTGGTTCTTCCGCCACCGCACAGACGTGATGCAATCGGTCCTGTCAAAAAGGCAACCGATGCGATTGGTCCTGTCACTGAGGTTGCAAACGCAACCAATAGAAGGGATAGTAAAATCAGTATAAGACGAATCCTTTTTGACTTTACACCGAGCGTAATTGCGTGGCTTTCTCCCATCTGAAGCATTGTTAATTGCCGATTCAACAGAAGGATTCCACAGCCTGCCGCGCCGACAACAATTGCAAGCGGCAAAACTTCAGAAAGCTTCACTCCATTTAAACTTCCAGAAAGCCAGCGAAGTGCATTCGCCACATCATACTCGGATGCCTTTAATAAGAGCCATGAAATAATCGCATTTAAAAATGCCTGCATACCAATTCCAGTTAAGATCAGCCTCGCGTTGGAAAATCCGCCTCCCTGAGACAAAACATAAATCAGACAGGATACCAAAAGACCTGATATCACTGCAAGAAGTGATACAATACCAGTTGGCAGTTTTAACACAAGAATGCCAAACACGGCAGCAACACTTGCTCCTGAAGTCACACCGATAATATCCGGGCTTGCCAATGGATTTCCAAGAAGCTGTTGGAATGTATTTCCAGCCATACCAAATGCAAAGCCTGCCAAAATTGCAGTGAGCATTCTTGGAAGGCGAAGTGTCTTTACCGTGAAGACTGCACTGCCCTCCACTTCTTTTAAGGCATCCCATACCTCACTTGGCGTATAAATTGTATTTCCGTAAAGCATCATAACTGCTGCTAGCACGAGCGCGATTGCCAAAAGCACAAGCGAAACCACGATGCTTTTTCTCTGTCGTCTGTGATATCCTGCCTCTACATTAGAGATTCCATCAAAAGACACATTTTTAGATGTTCGCAATGTCGTTTCTTTCACAGTGACTTTACCTTTGCCTTTCTGATGATGAGAATAAATACCGGTGCACCGATCAGTGCTGTGACAATACCTGATTCCAATTCGCCAGGACTTCCCAAAATTCGTCCCATTGTATCTGCAAATAGAAGTAAGGCTGCGCCACCAACTGCAGACAGCGGAAGAATCTTTTTCATATCTGGACCAATTACCAGACGAAACAGATGCGGAACCATCAGACCCACAAAGCTGATCGGTCCGGCAAGTGCTGTCGTTGATGCACACAAAAGTACGCCTGCAAGAGAAGCAAATGCCCTTGTAAGCGGCACATTAAGTCCAAGACCTGTCGCTGCTTCATCACCAAGCGCTAACGTATTTAAAGGTGCTGCCATGCAGATACTAACCACAAAGCCTACAATAAAATATGGGCAAAGAAGACGAATATCTGCCCAGTTTGCACCACCTACGCTTCCTGTCTGCCAAAAACGAAATTGATCCATTACCTGCGTACTAGGCAGCATAACAGTATTTACAAGCGACTGCAGCGCCGTTCCTGCTGCCGCTCCTGCAAGTGCCAGCTTAATCGGTGTAGCGCCATTTCCGCCGATGGACGCCAATCCATAAACTAAAACTGCCGTTAAAGCTGCGCCGGCAAAAGCCAGCCAAATATACTGACTGCCCTTACTAATATGAAAAAAAGCGATTCCGCATACAACAAAAAGGGAAGCCCCCGTATTGACTCCTAAAATACTTGGATCCGCAATCGGATTTCTTGTCACTGCCTGCATCAGTGCGCCTGATACGCTAAGCGATGCTCCTGCTAAAATGCCAAACACAGTTCTTGGGATTCTCGCCTGCACAACATTGTTTTCAAATGTCTCCTCGCCCAAATGAAAAAGACTTCGAATAACAGTGGGAAAGCCCACGGATTTTGATCCGCAGGCTATCGATGCCAGTACACAAAACAGCAAAAGCATGATAGAAGCAGCTGCTGTTAATAGGAACCGTCTGTCTCTCATTTGATATTCTCCGCTACATCAGAAAGTAACTGAAGATACTCGTCAATCTCATACGGGATCGAAAGAATGGACGGAGTGGAAGCGCCTGCAAGTGCAGAGGTACTGTCAACCAATGCAACTGCACCGTTTTTGATTGCCGGAATCTGACTCATTAACTTATCCTCCTGTAAAGACTTCAACAGATCCTCATCTCCGTAAACAACCATAAGCTGAATATCATCAAGCTGATCCGCATTCTCACGACTCACTGTGATATTAAAATCATCCGTCTCGCCAGCAAGCTTCTGTACACTCTCTGGAAGTGTAAGACCAAGATCTAACAGATATGCTGCTCTCGGATCGGTCGGAAGATATACATAAAATGTGCTGAAATCATCTGCACTGATCCAACAAAATGCAGTTGGAATTCCTTCAAGCTGTGGATACTCTTCCAGCTTTTCTGCAATTAAATCCTCCACTTCCTTTACCTTCTTCTCGCCTTCCGGCTTCATGCCCATACCCTCGGCATTCTCGATAGTCTGCTCTCTCCAGCTTGTCTGCCAAGCCTTCTCCTTGTATGGAATAACAGGTGCGATCTGGCTTAAGGTATCATAGTCTTCCTGAGTCATACCAGAATATGCTGCCAAAATGACATCTGGATTGCAATCGCTGATCTGCTCGAAATCAAGTCCGTCTACATCATCAAAAACAACTGGCTTTTCTACGCCAAGATCTGCAAATGCTTCATCTGTCCATGGATGCAAATTGTTATCTGTTACCATTCCGTAGTTTGCTGCTGAAACACCAACTGGTGCAACGCCAAGTGCAAGTGGAGTATCCTGATTTTCCCAACCGATTGTTGCAATACGCTCTGGTTTGCTCTCAATTACAGTCTCACCAAATGCATGCTCAATGGTAATTGGGTAGGTGACCTCCTCACTAGTCTCCTCCTCGGATTCTGCCTCCTCGCTGCTTGCAGCCTCAGTCGTTTTCTCTGCGCTCTTTGCGTAAGAAACGCCTGCTTGCGCAAACAAACTCATACCGGAAACTGCTGTACAAAGTGTGCCAAGAAAAAGTGCTTTTTTGATTCTCATAATTTCCTCCATATGTCAAACTTTAATTAGTGTTTTCTAACTTTCGGTAGGAGTATATCACGAGATTAACATTACGTCAATTCAGGCACCGTAAATAAAAGTTTTTCACCTGATTCAGTCGTTTTTATTCGTAGTACTGTGCCTGCGCATTCCACATCTGGCGATACAGCCCTTCTTTACCGATCAGCATCTCGTGGTTTCCCTGCTGCACAATCCTGCCATCGCAAAATACAATTATATCCTTTGAGAATCGGCATGCAGACAAACGGTGCGATATAAACAGAGCTGTTTTATCCTGCACAATCCGATGAAAATCGCTGTAAATCTCGCTCTCGGCAATCGGGTCTAGTGCCGCTGTCGGCTCATCGAGAATAACAAATGGCGCATCCTTATAAATAGCGCGTGCCATCGCTGTTTTCTGTGCCTCGCCACCTGAGATTTCCATGCCAGTTTCAGAAAAATCTCTATTCAGCATAGTATTTAAACCGTCTGGCATCTTATTATATAGGCGCATCAGATCCACACGGCGAATGGCATCCATCGCACGCTCCTCATCTACCTTTTCTCCTGCCGCAATGTTCTCCCCAAATCTGAATGAAAAAATTTTAAAATCCTGAAAGACAACTGCAAACAGCTTGCGATACTGTGCCTCTTCGTACTCCCTGATATCCACTCCATTTAAGAGAATATGTCCTTTAGTTGGGTCATAAAGCCTGCATAAAAGCTTAATAAATGTAGTTTTTCCTGAGCCATTCAGCCCTACAAATGCCGTACTTTCTCTGGCACTTATCTTTACATTGACGTCGCGCAGCACATATTGTTCTGTCCCTGGATATCGAAAAGATACATCTACAAACTCAACTTCCGGATTTTCCATATCAGTCAAACTAACAGGGCGAGACGCCTTTTTCATCTTATTTTGCAGACCCATGTACTCAAGATACTCATCCATCTGCATTCTGTCATGATGCAGTCTGCTCCAGCCTGCAAACAAATCAGTCATTCCCTGAATGAACTGCTGCACAGCACCTGCATAACGCACGACATTTCCGATTGTAATCATCCCACCGTATGCACAGAACGCCACATACAGATAGATGATTCCGCCTACACACGAGGAAAGCATTCCCTGTAACCCAAAATGACACACATCATTCTTGGCATATTGAAGCGTCATGCGTCTCCAGTTTGCATTCATCTGATCACCGTAATGTTCCATCATCGGCTCCTGATGAAAAATTCGAATATCCTTTCCTGCCTTTTGGGACAATACAACTTCATTCATCATATAGCTGTTTAAACGATTCTCATCTTCATGCTCATTGTGGATTGCCAAACGGCGTTTGCCTTGCTCTAATACAGAACGACGATTCAGATACAACACAGCAAACAGTGCCGCTATTGCTATGATTCGAAACAGCGTTTCCTGTGTCCCAGCTGTCTTTGAAAACTGTTTTGCAAAAAATGGACCGATTGTAATAATTGCTGCCGCCATACGAACTGCCGATGTCAAAAGAATTTCAAGCTGTGTCAAAAAACGCTCAAACACATCCTTCTCACGCTTTCGGTACTCATCCTGGCGTGCCCGAAGAGTACGCACGCGCTCATCCCCGATCTGCTCATAATCCATCTGCATTGTTTTTGTCATGATGGGTTCTGTCATTCGATGCTGCATGCCCCACCACATAATATTTTTCTTTTTTGTGACAAGATGACGAAGAATTGCTGTGACAAAGCTCGCGCCTGTTCCTGCAAGAACAAGCAGTGCCATTTCCTGCATGGAACGTCCAGCATAGAGTGCATCTAGCAGCATTGATGAGAGAAAAATTGCAATAAATGGGAAAATGCCTTCCAGCAAGACACCAATCAGAATGATCTTCCATCCCGGATTGTATTCATTTAGAAGGTGGATCATTTGAATATACGTTACCGCATCCTCGCGAAACTGTGACTTTTTCATCTTCATGCACACGCCTCCTCTGCACCATCTTTGTTTACCCGATAATATTTTCCCTGTATCTCAAACAACTGCGCATAACGGCCATTTAAGCGAATCAGCTCATCATGTGTTCCCTGCTCAATGATCGTACCATCCTCTAACAGCAAAATACGGTCACAAAAACGCGTGCTTGCCAGTCGATGTGAAATAAATAATGATGTTCGTCCTTCCACCATCTCCATATATTTCTGATAAATCTGCTGCTCGGCTAATGGGTCGAGTGCTGCTGTCGGTTCATCTAAAAGAAGCATCGGTGCATTTTTATAGAGCGCACGTGCCATCCAAAGCTTCTGGTTTTCTCCTCCGGAAAGTGCGATTCCATCATCAAGAATACTAGCGCCAAGCGGTGTATCTTCTTTTTTAGGTAAGCTGCTAACTTTTTGCCATAGTCCGGAAAGCTTTAAACATTCGCGCACCCGCTCACGGTCAATGTTTGTTCCAACATCGGATGCCACATTCTGAGCAATAGTCATAGGCAGAAGCTTTACGTCCTGAAAGACAACGGCAAGCAATGAAAAATATTCCTCTTTACTATATTCTTCCTGTGGTCTTCCATTGATAAAAATCGTTCCCTGCGTTGGACGATACAGTCCACAAAGAAGCTTTACAAGCGTTGATTTACCAGCACCATTCAGACCGACAAGTGCGATTCGTTCACCTTGGCGCAGCGTGACATTGATATCCTTTATGGTAGGTTTTGTACTTCCCGGATAGGTGAAGCCTACGTGCTCCAGACGAATTTCAACTGCATCGCCTGCTAATTTATGCACTGCCTTGTCTTTTATTTCTGATTTTTCATTGATACTGTTGTCTTTTTTAGAAATAGTTCCACGAAAAGCTGATTTTTCCCATGAGTACAGAAACTGACGAAGACGCGAATAGTCAAAGCTTAGCCGTCCCAGTTTTTCTCTGCTGTCAAGAAGTGCGCTGCATGCCTCTTGACAGCTTGCTGCAATCGCTGTATACCAGACAAAATCTGAAACTGCCATATCGCCGTTTATAATTTTCCAAATAAAATAAAGATAAATTCCAAAATCACGTATAAAGCAAAAAACTGCATCGCAGATATTAACTGCAAAATAGCCGTTCTCCCAATGCTTCACGTAGCCGTCAGCTGTCTCCTGTTCTCTATGGAAAATGGCAGTCAGCCACCCAGCAAGATCATACATGCGAATGTCCTTGCCGCCAGCTAAATCACAGGCGCATTCCTCCACATATTTCATCTTTCGGCTTGCCTTATCTGCTTTGGGGCGAAGTTGTCTGTCATACGCTGCCGCACGCTCCTTTAAACCTAAAATCAATAGTGCAGGTACCCATACAAGAAGTACAGCCACAATGCTTTGTCTCATTAAAATCGCGCTGTATAAAACAAGTCCTGCTGCAGCAGTCAAAAAACGCTGCCAGATCATGGAGCTATCACGCAGGACGGAATTATTTCGATACAGCGAGTCAAATACTGCATGTGCATCGTCATTAAATTTTTTGCTTTCTAACACATCATAATCTACGTACAGTCTTTTCTTTAACATACGCAGATTAAAATCATCCTCAAATGGTCCCTGCATACGTTTTATGTAGGCATCGAGTGCACTTTTTATCATGTTTCCTGCTGCCAAAATAAGAATCAATATACCTACCTGCAGCACAAGCTGCTTTAATTCAATATGCTCCTCCAACCCACAAAGCACCTGCTTGGGAAGTCTCGCATTTAAAAGTGGAAGCACCACGGCAATTATAGAGAGGGCAATCACCGAGATCACCATGCGCGGCTCACGCCTAAACTGCTCCTTCCAGTGCCATGCGGCATTAGAAGTGAATGTGTATGTGCCATTCGTTTTCATTTCAATTTTCTCTTTACTCATGTAACTCACCATCCATCCTTACGACTTCCTTTCCCTTTTCTAAGTCCCACAGCATTGCAAGTAAAATCATGCGCTTGAATGGTTTTAAATTCGTGAGGATATAGCAAAGATACTTCTGCGACTCTGACTGAAAAAGTTCATACTGCTCTTTTATAAATGTATCATTCGGATCATTTTCCTTCACTGTGTAACTATATACACGTATCATCCACATCACCAGTGCATACGCATTTTCCTGTTCTAGCTCTGGAAAATCGCGTTTCGCATCTTTATATCGCTTGATTACTGAATCCAGCTCATCTACTCTTTTTTGATGAGAATTTGTATTAACAATACTATCTTTACGAATATAATAATTATATTTACTTTCAGGCAAGTACACTAATTTTTCTATTTTTCTAATCAAATCATACATTACACTAATATCCTCGTATATTACTCCGATTGGAAAATATACACCCTGAAATAATTTTCTTTTATATAATTTATTCCACACATAGTTTTGAATTTTCCTATCAAACAGTAATTCTTTAACTGCTTGCTTCTGATTCATTACAATTAAGGATTTATCTTTTAGTTTGGCAATTTTTTCACCCATTTCTATTTCTCTATATGCTACCATGGATATATCAGCATCATATTGACATATCAAGTCATATAATAACTCAAAAAAATCCTTTTCTACTGTATCATCACTATCTACAAATCCAATATATTGTCCTGTCACCATATTTAAAGCAAAATTTCTTGCTGCAGCAGCTCCGCCATTTTCTTTATGTACCACCTTTACTCTATTGTCTTTTCGAGCGTAAAAATCACAAATATCGCCAGATTTATCAGTTGATCCATCATCCACAAGAATGATCTCCAAATTGGTATAGGTCTGACATAAAATACTTTCAATACACCTTGCAAGATACTTCTCAGTATTATATATCGGAACGATTACGCTAATTCGTTCACATATTACCTCATTTTTCCCTTCCATTAAATACCCCCTTTATAATATAACTTTACTAGTTCACCTACATACTTCTTAAAAACTTTAGTATCCACGACCTGTTCACAATATATCTGAGTATTTTGAATAATTGTATGAGCTAACCACATTTCAAATTCTCTTTTGCATTCACAATATCTTCCATCTTCAAGCAGAATTTTATATACATATATGAGTGCTATTGCTAATTCTTTTACTCTTTTTTGCTCATTAGATGTCATAATTGAATTGGGCCTTATTCTATATGAATATAAATCTTTATTTGCAAATATAACTTTTTCTGCCTTCAAAAATGTTTCAGCCGAATACCGTACCTCTTCAAAAATACAGTCTTCTACAAAAGAAACATCTTCCACTATATTTCTTTTATAAAGCTTCCCCCATGCTGGTCTTGTATTATACTTTCCAAGCATTTGAAATTTCAAGGCTTCCATTCCACTTACAGTTATAACCTGAGAAGGTGTTTTTGACTTATCGTAAACATTATCAATATATTTTTCTCTGCCCGCAACAGCAATATCTGCATCACCAATTATGCTCAATAAATGACTACAATAATCCTCCATAATCAAATCATCACTATCAACAAAACTAATATAATCCCCTTTAGTAACCTTGATACCTGCATTTCTTGCAGCTCCTACACCTTTGTTTTCTTGCTTTATGTAAGAAATATTTTTATATTTTTCTTTATACTTCTGGATAATTATTCCAGATTCATCAGTCGATCCATCGTTCACTAATATAACCTCAAAATTAGGATAGTCCTGTTTCATAATAGAATCCAAGCAACGTTCAATATATTTTTCAGTATTATATACAGGAACGATTATGCTTATTAATGTTTTCTTTGTTTCCATAGCTTTATCTCCTTTTTTCTGTTTTTATATCATACAAAAGTCCTTTTCGTAAACAGACAAATCACTTCCATTTTTTTTGGAAGTGATTTGTCTGTTTACTTTTTTTGTTTTATATTATAAAATCACTTTCATCACACAACAATTTAACTTCAGGAGGTACTTAACCATGAAAAAAAAATTATTTATCCCACTAATTTGTCTTACTGCCGCATCAATTACTACTTTATCTATTAGTTATGCGGACACAGCTTCTTCAAAGGAAAAAAACTACACCATCGAAGAAACAATCACTGAGTCCGAAACTGAGATTGAATCAGGTTCCGATGAAAATGTACCATTGAAGCCATTATCTGATATAGCTCCCAACAAACATTAATCGTCTTTCAGATATTTATTTTCTCGCATTTTCAGTAAATTTATTAGCTCTTCTTTTCTATTAAATTCTGCAAAACGCTGCGCAGCCCAAAACTTTCTCTGGATTTTTTGATTATTTTGTTCTCTGTCAATTTCATAATAAGCCCACGCTTGGTTATATAACAAATTTTCAATGTGAATTAAATTAAAATCATTTAATTCATATTTAAGATTCACGCTATCAATATAAAGTGCCTTTTCGTAATTCATTATATCTCCTAACAAGCGTGAATATTGTCCCAAAATAATAGCACTAGCAGAAGAATTTATCTTCAAAAATATTTGTTTTTTTTGATAAACCGAACTCAATTTTTCAAAAAGTTCTTCCGATTTTTTCAGATTTCCCATATCATGATAAATATCTGCTATATTACTAATAATAATCCCCTCTTCACTTCTAATAAATGGAAGCTCTTCGAGTGAAAGCCATGAAAGTTCAAAAGTATAGGATAATGCTTCGTAGTATTCTTTTTCAGCTTCACACGCAGTAATCCTGTTAGCTTCCAATTCATACATGGCCTCTATAAACTGAATCTCCTGCTGTATTTGCGGTTCTTTATAATCTTCTGCCCCTATTTTAGTTTTTAATTGTTCCAATATATTTTGAGCCTTTTTCCATTGACGCATACCAATAGCGTAAATAATGTCTTGTCTCATCGATAAAACTTCTATCGAATCTGTTTCAAGCATCGGCATAATCCAATCAAGTTCTCGTCCCATCTTACGGGTCAGAAATTGAAAATTCTCTGTAGATGGTCGATTTTCCCCTTTTTCTATACGAGATAGCTGACGTACATTTAAAAACGAAAAACCTTTTTCATCTATGCATACTTCTTCCTGTGTCTTTTCCTGTGCCATCCGCATTCTTTTTAATACCATTCCAACATCGTAGCTATTTTCTATACTTCCACACTGCCATACTCGCATATACGGAATTTTATTTTCTTCATACACTATCTCAAATGCTTTTTGAAATTTCTGAAACTGCAGAAGTTCCTCAGATTTCTCTTTTTCTAACATTATTCCAATACGCACTAACTCTGCCAGTAACGGATATGCGTACCGCTGACTGCTCTGCTGACGCAATAATTCCAAAGATTCCATTCCAATCTTATATCCAATATCAATTTTCTGCATTCTTTCATACAGTTTTATTCCAATTAAAGCAATCTGCGCACAGATCATTTCTCTCATGCGAGGTTCCCAATTGTGTATCTTAGGATATCTTTGTATTTGGTCAAATAATCTAAATGCATCCATCAGCTCATTTTTCTTTAAAAGGGACCAAACAACTAACAACATGGCTTCTAATTCCTCTGGACCCACATAAAGTACGGACAAATTTTCTTTCCAATCTTCTTGTACTGTGCAGCAAACAGCATCCTTACTTAACTTATAAAGTTCCTCGTCACTTTTTTCATTTCGTGAAAGTAGCCATTCAATCTTTAAGCAAAACTGTCTCTCTATGTTAGACATCTTTATATGCGAATTTTTATATTCCTCTAATAGCTTTTTTGCCTTCTTGCAATCTTCACGCACAGACAGACAAATATCTTCTCTGCATCTCCAGTCTTTCAGCTCTTTCCTTGATACAACTGTTTCAAAATAATCTGTAACAATTCCTATACGATGCATCAAAAATTTCCAGTTTTCTCTTGAAAGCACACTTTTTCCTTTTTCAATATCCAAAAATGCCCGCCGACTTATCACTCCCGATACGATTTTTTCCGTGCGAATCTTTTTTTCTTTTCTATATGCTGTAAATATGCGAAAAAAACTAACACCAGACTGATGCAGAATTGCATTTTCGGATAACGGTACTTTTGTCGGATTCTCTTGTATATCCATACTCATTCAAAACCTTTCTCTTTTTGTTTCTGTATTTGAACCGTCCTGCAGTTTTTATAAAATCTCCTCGGATTTAAATCTTGACCTTGTTGCCATCTCTGAAACAACTCTATTTTCTTTTCGTACCTATCACAGACCAACTTTGCCCTTGCTTCGTCCATTCGGCTATCTTTTTGATAAAGCTGCCAAAGTAACTCCGCTGACGGAAGCTTTGCAGCGTCTACAATCGAACGATCCTTTACATATTTAAGCAGTCCCAATTCTGTTCCGGCAAAACTCGCTGTTTTAATTTTTCTCAGTTCCTCTTGTGCTGGAATTGGCTCTGAAACAAATAACGACTTTCCACTGTCAAAAATTGGTGCCATACGCAAAAACTGTAAGCTTTCCGCATCACGCAGCACACCAACATTATTGAAATGCCGATCTACATTGGAAAGAATAAAATCCGTCATTATTTGATATTCTAAGTCATGCCGAAGCTGAATCGTATCAATTCCATGTTTTCCGCAAACCTGAATGAAATGCTCATATGTTGAGCAATCATTTCGTTGCTTTTCG
>QWCY01002238.1_pt1 | contig 25699 bp, 22 predicted proteins | sample 1972631 | NCBI WGS metagenome assembly QWCY01 (sample SAMN09866696, study PRJNA288562) | Human gut metagenome isolate pre1_stool, whole genome shotgun sequencing... | isolation source: gut | host: Homo sapiens | place: USA: California
CCGGTCCCTTTCCGAACCCGGAAGCTAAGGCCTGGTCGCGGCGATGGTACTGCACTCGAGAGGGTGTGGGAGAGTAGCACGCCGCCGCATTCAACTTAAAATATGAGGACCCCGGTCGAGCCTGTCGGCTCCCGGGGTCTTCTCATATCTGCAATCCTTTGCCGTATAATCGCAAATCTAAAACCTGTCTTGCTCCGCAATCACATGAGGGGAATAGCAGGAAGTATAACGAAATTCTCATCGCCACCGGCGCCAGCCCACGCAAACTAGGGTTCGAAGGGGAATCCGAATACGCTGGCCGCGGTGTGGCCTACTGTGCTACCTGCGATGGCGAATTCTTCACCGGCAAGGAAGTACTGGTGGTCGGAGGAGGGTTCGCAGCAGCCGAGGAATCCGTGTTCCTGACCACATACGCCTCCAAAGTCACCGTTCTCGTGCGGGAACAGGATTTTACTTGCGACGCCACGGTGGCCGCCGCAGCCAAAAACAATCCAAAAATCGATGTGCGTTACCAAGTCGAGCTGCAAGGCGTCACTGCCGGTCAAGGCGGTTTGCGTGAAGCTACGATCCTGAACCGGGCCACCGGCCAGACCGAAACGTGGAAACCTGCTGACGGTGGCACGTTCGGCGTGTTCGTGTTCGCAGGATATGTGCCCGCCACGAATCTGGTGCGCGGCGTGGCAAGCTCATACGTGTATACGGCCTTGAGCGTGTCTTCATCGACCTGTTCGATGACATTGTCCACGCAACGGGTGTAACGGCCGGCCGTCATCCACTGGGCTCGCTCGAATCCATGTCCGGCGCCACGGTCGTTGTCCGTCAGCGCGCGGAATGTGGTGATCGCCGGGCGACGCAGCACGAATTCGTGACCGTCGAACATGTAGGAGACCAAGCCGTTTATAAAACGACGTATTGCAATACAAGATCAATGGGTGATCTCGGCTCCAACTCTCTTAGAGGAGAAGAAAAAATGAGCAACGCAACAGCCGCGGACGGTGGAGTCCGCCTGATGTTCGCCTTCAAGGTGAAGATCAACGAGAAGATGCACGCCGGAATCGTCGAGCAGCTCGAAGCCAAGCTCGCGGCCGGTGAGATCCCCGACGAGGAAGCCGAGACGGTCGAGACGGTTGAAGCCGTCAACGAGAAGGCCAAGATTCTGACCGAATAAATAACCAATACTTGTCACTCCTTCCTTTCTCTCTGATGGAGGCCCCAATTTCGGTTAGGGGCCTCCATTGGTATATGCACTGTTTTATAGCCGTTCAAAGTTTGTCAGATGAACAAAACGACCAATGCCCCTGGGGCGTAAATGCAACCAATGCTGTTTCGTATTTTCGCTCAAGGCATATCTTGCCGTATTCTGAGGTGAACCATGTACTTTCGTGAATGGCCAATCGAAGAATCGAATTATATTTCATTGTTTCGGATGAGAAAGTCCCAGCTTTACAGGGGGTATTAATGACATTCATCTCACGGGCGACGCGCTATGTGCTCAGAAAACGAGTGCGCACCGCGGTGCTGTTCATCGTGCTGACCATCATAACGGCGAGTATGCTATCCGCGACCGCAGTTTCACGGGCAGCTCAACATGAGGCCGGACAGATTGAGAAACAGGCGGTCGGCGGATTCGTGCTGGCCAGTAACCTGCAAGGCAGCATGCTGACACCTCGCGGAGGCGGAATGGTTCGTCCCGCCGATGTGCAACGAATCTCGAAACTGCCTGGGGTTGACTCGTACATGGTCAGGCAGAACGCCACCGCCGATCTCGTGGGAGCCAGCGTGGTGAAGGTCCCTGGCGGCGATGATTACGATGCGGAGAAAGAACAGCAGTTCGGCAATGCGGCCAACGTCATGGGCACAAACGATTCGTCAAAACTCAATGTGTTCACGTCGCACACGCTCGGCATGGTCGACGGACGTCATCTCAAGGCATCCGATAAGCATATGTCGATGATCCATGAGGATCTCGCCAAAGCCAATGGTCTTAAAGTCGGCGATACCCTCACGCTCAAGGCCAATCCATATGATGCCGACAATGAGTCGCATTCGACGGCAACCGTCAAAACCACCATCGTTGGAATATTCAAAGGAGACAGCGACAGGAAGGTAGCCAGCCGCGCGGAACTCACCTCCAACACTGTGTACACCGATTTGGACACCACAAGTACTCTGTACCAGTACAAGGCCGGCAAGGAAATATATCAGGATGCCACTTTCGTTCTGGACAAGGGGGTCGACGTGGAGAAAACCATGGAAGCGGCGAAGAAGCTTCCAGTAGATTGGAACAACTATCAGATCACGCGCAATGACCAATATACGTCAAGTATGCTGAATGCCGCCCGAGGTGTGCGTTCCATGATGCGCAGCGCTTTGATCGGCGTGACCATTTCTGCTGTGATAGTTCTCAGTCTCATGCTCTTACTATGGATGAACGATCGACGTCAGGAGATGGGCGTATTGGTGTCCCTCGGCATCGGCAAGCCATCCCTGATTGCCCAATATCTAACCGAGATGATTCTGATTGGTCTGCCGTCCCTGGTCTTCGGATGGTTGTGCGCACGAGGAGTGGCCCAATGGCTTGGCACCTCGGCCCTTCGTTCCGTGAACGCCTCCGCGGCGAAGGAGCTGAGCAGCATGGGACAGGTCGGCGGCGATCTCGAGTCCAATATGTCGGTCCGCACCTTGGATTCGCTCACGGTATCAATCGATACAACTGCCGTACTGTATGTGTCGCTCGGCCTGCTGGCGGTGATGCTGGTATGCGTCGCCATATCGTGCATACCGATGCTGCGCAAGTCGCCGCGAAGCCTGTCGGAGCTCCGATGATGGGCATGAACGTGTGGAAGCGTGCCACGCTGGCAATCGTGCGTAAACCGGTACGCAGCGGAATCATCGGACTGCTGATGCTGATGGTTTTCACCAGTCTTGTGGCTCAGGTCGGAGTGTCAACGGCGCTTCAGAAAATGTCCGACGATATCGGCAGAAGCATGGGAATAGGTTTTACCGTCGACACAGGCGAGAATCCTGCAAGTCTAAAGGAAGCGAGCCGGTTCTCGCGCATCCCCGGCGTAGGAAAAACCGTTTACGAGCGTAAGACTCTGGCAGGGGTGGATGGCGCGCATCCGGTTGTTCCCGAACATGGTCCTCGACTGGATTCCGGTCTATCCACGCAGGTCAGCGTGCTGGGCACCACTGATTCCTCGTTGTCCGAAGAGTTCCAAAGCGGTCTGTACCGGCTGGAACAAGGACACCACATTTCAGGTAATGGCCGGAACGTACTGATTCACCGGGATTTCGCACGTGAGAATGGACTATCGGTGGGATCGACATTCCGGCTCAGTCAGGAAGACCGCGATTCCACCGTTCGCGTGGCCGGAATCTTTTCTGGCAATGTGCAGGCACAGAGCCCTATGCCATCGGACGCATCGGAGAATCTTATCTATTCGGGCGTCCAGGTGGTTTCCGCGCTGACTGGAGAGGAACGGGTCGGCACGATTCGGTGCCTCTCGGATAATCCGCAGGCTCTTTCCGCCGCAGTGGCTCAAGCGAAGAAAATCGCTGGAAGCAAATATGACGTTACCGATGACTCGGCGCGGCTTTCCGGCGTGCTGCAGTCGGTGGAAACGGTGCGCGATCTGGTCCGTATGGTGCTGTTGTCCGTTTGCTTGGCTGATGTGTTGGTACTGGGCATGGCGCTTGTCTTCTGGATCCGCTCACGTATCCATGAGATAGGCACCCTTCTGGCTCTCGGCATCGGCAAGATGCAGATTATCGCCCAGTTCGTAATCGAAACCGGTCTCATGGCTGTGGTCACAGCCCTGTGTTCGCTGGGCACGGGTTCCCTATTGTCTGGATACGTGTCCTCGCTTCTGCTGCACGATTCGGGAGTCGCGCCTCTTGAATCATTGCAGGTGGAGGCTCTGCCGCCAGAACAGACGCTGCTCATCCTGCTGCTCGGATGCGCAGTCATCGCAATCGCGCTTGCCGTATCGTGCGCCGCAGTGCTGGCCAAATCCCCGAAATCCATTCTTTCCTCTATGCGTTAGGAGATATTAATCATGACTGTCTGTCTGCAATTGGACCATGCCAATTACTCATATGGCGCGGCGAAGATCCGTGTTCTTTCGGATGTGAACGCAGATTTCGAATCCGGAAAGATGTATGCGATAACCGGTCCATCGGGAGCGGGGAAGAGCACTTTGTTGTCCCTGTTGGCCGGTCTAGATGCCCCCTCTGATGGAGTGGTTCGTTTTGAGGGCGAGGATATAGCTACGACAGGTTATTCAAAGCACCGTCGCGAACACGTGTCCTTGGTATTCCAGGACCATAATCTGATCGACTATCTCACTCCCGAAGAGAATCTGCGTTTGGTCAATCCCAAGGCCGATATGAAGATCCTCGAGGATCTGGGACTGAGCCGTGAGGAATCGAAGCGCAACATTATGCACTTGTCGGGTGGCCAACGTCAGCGTGTGGCGGTCGGTCGCGCCCTAGTGGCGCCTGGTCGCGCGATTTTGGCGGATGAACCGACTGGCAGCCTGGATCCGGAAATGACTGATGAGGTGATTGATCTTTTGCGTCATGCCGCTCATCAACTCGGTAAATGTGTCATTGTGGTGACACATTCCAAGCGTGTCGCCGATTCCGCCGATGCCGTTTACACCCTCAGGCATAAGAAACTAGCCAAGGCATAGCTCGCTCGCACAGACCGCGTTTTCCGTCGGAACAGCGTGGATTGGGGCGACATGCACGGGTTTGGGTAGATACTTTCGTCGCGGACGCTCGCGTTACTCTGGCATCCGTTCGTTATACCCGCCTGTTTGCGCAAGTCCTCGGAGGGATGCGTAGCTCCCTGTGTGTTGCCCCGTTTGCTGAGTGCAAGGGTTGTCATATCGCTTTTGCCTGTTTATACAAGTAAAAACTACTTGTCGTGGGATGCAACTGCGGAACTGGTCTATTGCGCCCAGAGACACAGTGCGAGCGTGTTAGATGACTTGTTATTACAACGGTAGTTCCCGATAGACCAAATCGTCACGGACAGCAAACCCCTGATGCTCCCAGAAATCGTTGCCGGCATCGTTGTCTGCGGGCACACCGACGGCGACTTTTGGCAGACCGATTGCACGAAGCGCTTCAACCACGCGGCCCACCAAAAGCGAGCCAATGCCCATACCGCGCGCGTCGGGGTCAACCGCCGTGTGGTAGATGCGCGACCGTCTGCCGTCGTGACCGGCAAGAATCGCTCCAATAATCCTTCCGCCATCGTCCTCGGCTACGAAACAGGTGTCGGGATTGCGTTTGAGGAACGTCTTTATTGCATCCTCGCAATCGTCTATATCCCTCATAGTGAAACCTGTGCATCGTGTCCACAGCCCGTATACCAGCGGATAATCCTCGATTTTCATATGGCGTATGGTCATTGCTATCGGTTCGGTCATATTTCCTTCTTTCCTTCTTAAACGCCAATTCCGATTCTCGCATCGTTCGCGGTACTTCCCGTGCGGGTATGCCATATTTGTGTTGCGCGGCCGTCTGCAGCGCGCGTGTCGGGGAAGCCCCCTGAAGGATAATCCTCGATTTTCGGGGATACCCCGGATGTGAACATACGGCAACGGTATGGTGAACTGTGCTTAACTGAAATCATGCATATGAAGAACGGAAGTATCGCGAGAGCGGCGGCTGTGGTAATCGCAACTGCCATATTGTGCGGCATTGTGCCTATGATTGGCGTCGCACTGCGCAATTCGGCAATCGCAACAACGCGTGAAACCAATATTTTGCAGGCTTTAGCGACGCTGCCAGAAGGGTTGCGCGACTGCTCTACGGTACTTGCGTACCTATTTTCAACGGTAGGCTGCATCGCAATCGTCGCCGCGCTTGCCGCTGTCGATTTGCGTATTACCGGCAGCAGGCGCGTCGTCATCCGCGATGTCGTCGTGTCGGCGGCGCCGATACTGTACGTGACCGGTGTCAAATGGCTGGTCGAACGTCCTCGTCCGGTCACGTCCGTCGGCAGTGGTCTGTTGCCTGGCGATCCAAGTTTTCCGAGTGGCCACACGGCGGCCGCGGTGATCGTATCGGTCATGATGATTCTTACCGTACGTAATTTCGCGCACAAATGCTTCCCCGACGGAGAAGATGACGGGCGTGCAAACCGAAGACGGGTGTTCCTCCGCAGGGCGATCATTGGCGCTGTCGCGCTTGTCGTGGCGGTTGCCTGTTCGCGACTACTGCTCGGCTTGCACTATCCGACCGACGTGATTATTTCCGCCACCATCTGTCCGCTCATTTCCTACGCCGTATGGTGTGTATGGAACGCATACGAAAACGCGGCGGAGCGGTAAAAACGTATCTGCTATGTGAGTTCCTTTGATTCCGAAATCAGTTAAGGAATGTCCGATTGTGCGGGCAAAACGACAGGTTGTGTAATGGGGCGCAGGTTGGCGGCGAAAGGCTGGTTCAATCAAACTAGCGGCGGATGCTCACATGCGATGCAGCCAAGAACATCCGCAACAAGAACAGCGCAGGCTCAGGGAGGGCCAAGCGGGTTCGAGGAGTTAGTGCAAGGGAGAACCAATGGAACTCGAAGAACTTTCGGTCGTTGAAAAGGCCGCAATGCTTTCCGGTGGATCCGAATGGGATTCGCGAGGCAACGACCGCGCAGACATCCCCAGCTTCGTGATGAGCGACGGCCCCCACGGCGTGCGTCGCCAGCTCGGCGAAGGCGATCATCTCGGCATCGGCGCATCCAAGCCGGCCACTTGCTTCCCGACCGCAGGAACCGTGGCCAATTCTTGGGATCCGGCGCTCGCCGAAGAAATGGGCGAGGCCCTCGGCAGCGAAGCGCACGATCTTGACGTGAACGTGCTGCTCGGCCCTGGTCTGAACATCAAGCGCAACCCGCTGTGCGGACGTAATTTCGAATACTATTCCGAAGATCCGATCGTCGCCGGACGTATGGCGGCAGGCCTGATCCGCGGCATCCAGAGCAACGGCATCTCCGCATGCCCGAAGCATTTCGCGGTCAACAGCCAGGAACTGCGCCGCCAGGCCAGCAACTCCGTGGTCGACGAACGTACCATGCGCGAACTGTATCTGACCGGTTTCGAAATCGCAGTGCGTGAAGCCAAGCCGCTGACCATCATGACCTCCTACAACGAGATCAACGGCGTCTACGCGCACGAAAACAAGCATTTGCTACAGGAGATTCTGCGCGACGAATGGGGCTTCGACGGCATGGTCGTCTCCGACTGGGGCGGATCCAACTCCGTGGTCGCAGCAGTCAAGGCAGGCGGATCGCTGGAAATGCCGTCTCCGGGCTTCACTTCCGTGCGTGAGCTGGAAGGCGCGGTCAAGGCGGGAACCCTGTCTGAAGCCGATATCAACGCGCGTGCCGCAGAAGTCGCAAAAATCGCGGCAGCGACCAAGCTGGTCGGTGTTGGGCGTAACGATCTGCTCAAAGACGATATCGCAGCGGCGCATCACGACGTGGCACGCAAGGTGGCCGAAGGCTCCAGTGTGCTGTTGAAGAACGATAACGCGACCCTGCCATTCAAGGCCGGTACCCGTGTGGCGGTGATCGGCGATATGGCCGCAACCGCACGTTATCAGGGTTCCGGCTCCTCCAAGGTAAACGCCACCAAGGAAGAGAACATTCTTGAAGAGGTCAAGAACGCCGAAGGCCTCGTGCTTGCCGGCTATGAGCAGGGCTATGACCGCCAGGGCAAGGCTGACCGCGTGCTCGTGGAAGACGCAGTCGCGCTGGCTGGCAAGGAAAGCGTTGATGCGGTGCTTGCAGTCGTCGGTCTTGACGAACGCAGCGAATCCGAAGGCCTTGACCGTTCCACCATGGCGATTCCGCAGGTGCAGAACGATCTGGTCGAAGCGCTGAAGGGCGCGGGCAAGCCGATCGTGGTCGTGCTTGTCGCCGGCTCTCCGGTGGAACTGCCGTGGATTGACGACGTTGCCGCAGTGCTTTACGTGGGTCTGTCGGGTCAGGCCGGCGCTTCCGCGACCGTGCGCGCGCTGACCGGTGAGATCAATCCGTCCGGCCACTTGGCCGAAACCTGGCCGATGCATTACGAGGATTGCCCGAGCTCCGGTTGGTATCCGGCGATTGGTCGCGATGCGATCTATCGCGAAGGCCCGTTCGTTGGCTACCGTTATTACGAGACCGCCGGTGTGCCCGTGCGCTTCCCGTTCGGTTACGGCTTGAGCTACTCCACGTTCACCTACAGTGCCGCCACTGCTGGTGAGAACGGCATTGACGTGATGGTCAGCAACGATTCCGATGTTGCCGGTTCGACCGTTGTACAGCTGTACGTGCGCGGTCCGCAGGGTGGTGTGTTGCGTCCGGATCGCGAGCTCAAGGGCTTCGCCAAGGTTTCGCTTGCCGCACACGAAAGCAAGAGCGTGCACATCGATTTCGACCGTTACACCTTCCGTCACTTCGACGCTGCCAGCAACGAATGGAAGACGGAAACCGGCGAGTGGACGCTGATGGTGGGCGACAACGCCGAACACCTGCCGCTTACGATTCCGCACACCGTCGCAGGCGATGTCAATCCGGTTGCCGCGGATACTGCGCTCGGCCATTATCTCAGCGGCCACGTCAAGGAAGTGACCGACGCCGAAATGGCCGTGCTGTTCGGCCATGAGGTTGTGGCACCGGGCAAGCCGGTGACGTTCGGCGTGAACGATCCGATCATGTCGTGGGTGGATTCCAAGGGCTTCGTGGCACGTACCGTCGCCAAGACGCTCACCAAGCAGGAAGCCAAGATTCGTCAGAAGACCGGCGCTCCGGACCTCAACACCCTGTTCATCCTGAACATGCCTCCGCGAGCCATGAGCAAGATGACCCAAGGCATGGTCGATTCCGCGATGGTCGACGCCATCGTCAAAATCGCCAACGGACACACCTTCCGCGGATTGGGCGGCGTCATCGCCGGCTTCTTCCGCAACCAATCCGCAAACAAGCGCACTGCAAAGGAGCTGAACAATGACTGATAACAACGCAACGCAGCCGGCTGAGAAGGTCGGTCCGATCCGCCAGTGGATCAAGGACCACCCGAACATCTGGGAGTTCATCCTGTTCAACGTGCTGTCGAACATCTCCACCATCACCCGTTTCGTGGTGACGTGGATCGGCACCGCCATCTTCATCAGTGGCATGGGCCTGACGCAGCCGTTCCACTTCCTGATCTTCAACTACGACACTCAGGGCAACGGTCTGGGCGGCTTCCTCACCTTCCTGCTTGCCGAGGTGCTCGCCCAGGTGGTGAACTTCTTCGTGCAGATGAAGTGGGTGTTCAAGTCTGACTCCAGTTTCAAGGATGCCGCTTGGAAGTACGTGATCCTCGCTGTGATCATCGTGGTTGTGAACCTTGTGCTGCCGGGCTATGTGACCGGTCTGTGCCAGGGTTGGGGCATGGGCGCTGGCATCGCCGGTACCATTGCTTCCGTGGTCAACACCCTGCTTGCCGTGATCGTGAGCTACCCGCTGCTCAAGTTCTGGGTTATGCCGAAGAGCAAGGACTCCAAGGAGGCCACCAAGTAATCCATAACTGACTTCCTTTTCTTCCCTTCCTCAACCCGCCCGGTCTTCCCTCTTTTCCCGGGTGGGCTTTCTTATGCTTTTTGCTGCTTTCCTGTAGTTTCTTATGATTTCTCAATATCGAGATGCCCGGGTTCTAGATAGAAGTGCAACGTTGCTTCTAGTGTTGGAAGTGTTCAAGTTTCTAACCGGAGAAGGCGTTGCACTCGCAAATTGAATCTGGGGGGCATAAAATCGAAAATGAGATTGGCGTAAAATCGCAAGTGTGGAATGTTCGGAACTTCGGTTGAATATGTGCGAAGCATACTTGACATCAATATTCCCAAGTTTGGTCTTAACTCGGAAATAATGCGGACAAACTGCATGCTTTCAAAGAAAAAGTGTGCGGAAATCTTCTATCTCAAGTTCGTGAGCCTGAATTCATGGCGTTTATTGTCGGGCGTGGTGGTATTGCATACTGTCGTGATGACGGCATTCCGGTGCTGCCGATCGCCACGCTTGGGGCGTAGCAAACGAATGCTGCGGCAGATGAGACGATTGGGAGAGTGAATTGAACGAAGGAGACGGTATGTGGGGAGTGCGGCAGACGCGGGAATCGCAAAAAACATGGGAATCGCAGGAGTCGCAGAATTCTCAAGGAACGCAGCCGAAAATCGGCAGAATTCCGGCACTGATTGCTGCTGTGGCGATTGTGGGTGTGGCCATTGGCGCGGCCGCCGGCCTGCTGACGCTTATGCTGTACGGCGTTGAGCATCTTGCGCTCGGCTATGTTGAGAATTCGCAGGAATCCGGCCCGTTCAACGTTCCCGCAATTCGGCGACTGATTTCCGTGACTGCGGGCGCGACCATCGCGGCCGTGATCTGGTGGCTGTTGCGTACGCGCAGTGCGAAGGTGCCGTCCGTCAAAAAGGCGGTGAACGGCGATATTATGCCGATTTGGCAGACTGTCGTGCATGTGTTGCTGCAGATTTTCATCGTCGGCACGGGCATGTCGATCGGTCGGGAAGTCGCTCCGCGCGAGTTGGGTGCGATGTTCGGTCAGCGGTTCGCGCGTTGGGTGCGTCTCGATGCGAAAGACACCCGTATGTTGGTGGCCATTACGGCCGCCGCCGGCCTTGCGGGCGTGTATAACGCGCCACTTGCGGGCACGTTTTTCGCGGTCGAGATTCTGCTCGCCGATGTGACCCTTGAAACGGTGACGCTCGCTTTCGCCTGTTCCGCGCTGGCTTCGTGGGTGGCGTCGCTGGTCAAAGGCACGCACGCGTTCTACCTGATCGGCAAAGCGGACGGCCTGTTCACACCCGATTACATGGCGTTCGCACTGGTCGCCGGCCTGATTCTCGGCGCTGCCGGCGCGCTGTTCCGCCGCGGATCGCAGTGGGCTGAGAAGTCCAAACCGTCGGGCGCGGGCATTCTGTGGATGTTGCCGCTTGCCGGCCTGCTGACTGGCGTTGTGGCGATTTGGGTGCCGCAGGTTATGGGCAATGGCCGTGCCACCGCGCAGTTGAGTTTCTCGTCCAAGGCTGATTTGGCGGTGGTGCCGATTTTGCTGGTTTCATTCCTTGCGAAGGCAATTGTCACATTGCTGACGATCCGTTCCGGCGCTTCCGGCGGTGTGCTGCAGCCGGGTATTGCGCTCGGCGCTTCGGGGGGTGCTGTGCTGGGTGTTCTGTGGATGCAGGTGTTTCACACGAATTCGATTGGCATGTACGCCCTGCTGGGTGCGTGCGCATTGCTCGCAGCTTCCCAACAGGCTCCGCTTATGGCGATTTGCTTGGTGATGGAACTTGCGGATGCTCCGATCAATCTGTTTGTGCCCATTGGATTCGCGGTTGCGGTGAGTGCGTTCACCGCATCGCGTTTAGGGGAGCCGCTTGCCGCTTTGCGCCTATCGAAAAGTGCGGAAAAGAAGGTAATTAAGGCGAATGCGCGTTGAAGGGTGTGTTAGGCGGTAAACTAGGGGGTCGGCGTATAGATGGTCGATGCTGAGCGCCCGATGATGAAGAAGGACGTATGACGAAAGACAACAATTTCAGGCTGGAATTTCCGACGGATACCGAGGTGATGGGGGCTGGTATGCCTGAACCGCCGAAGCCTCCGACGGTCGCTTCGCAAGAAAGCGATGTGAACGGTGTAAGCGATTTCAGTGTTTTCGAGGATTACGGCGATTACAGCAATGAAATTCCGGTACCACCGAAGAATACGGGCAAAATCGTCGCTATCGTGATTGCGGCTATCGTCGTGATTGCTTTGATTGGCGGTATTGCATGTTGGATGCTTTCGAATAATTCCAAGAAATCAGCCATTACCAGCGCAGCCGCGCAATGCCAGGATTCCACAAGCCAGCTGCAAAGTGCCAATAACACGCTTTCCGACGCTTTGGAAATCGGAAAAACCGGTGCGAAGGTCACTGCCGATCAAGTCGCCGACGCCAGCACCGTCACTAAGCTCAATGCGGCCATATCTAACGCGAAGGAAGCGAAAATCCTGTCGTGCGACACGTCGCAGGGCATCAGCAAGCTGAAGAAATCCGCGAAAGCCATGGCATCCGAGGCGCGGAGCATGAACGACAAGGCCGAAAAGATTACAAATGCGGCCGAAGCCGTCGACGCTTCCAAAGTGCTGGCCACGCAGAATCGTCTGAAGAGCCAGCTCAATGACGCGATCGAGCAGGCGCAGTCCGTGCTCGACGATTCCGACGGCATGGTGGCCGACGGCAGCGTGCGCGTGGCATTGCAGCAGGCGATTGACTCGGCCAGAAACCTTGCCAATGGCACCAATCTCAAGGAAAACGACGTGACGGCCGCCGTTGACGCGCTGAATGCCGCCAAAGACGCCGTTCAGCAGGCGATGGACCAATACCAGGAGGCGTCGTCGACTCCCAACACCGTGACGAACAACACCAATATCGGCACTAACGGGGGTGCTGGCGTTGGCATTAATGGGGGTACCGTGAATCGTTCGGATGGTGCTGTCGGCGGCTTGCCTACCGGTGGCCTGCCTGCAGGTGGCGCGGCTGACGGCGCGGCTGGCGGCAATGCCGGTGGCGCCGGTGACGCATCGGCTGGCGGTGCGGTTGACGGTGCGGCGGGTAGCGATGTCGCGCCGCAGAACATTGGGAACTAGGAGAGTCGTCTCCCAATCGTCCAAGCCGCTCAAGTCTCGCCCAAATCACAGCGCCTGAGTCGCGCGTGACCTCGCAGGTCTCGCATGACTCAGGCGCGTTTTTTACATGGCCATAAGACCGGTTTTCCGCGGAATAAGCGCGGTCAGCACAAACCAGTGGTCTTCGGTGCGAATCGTCACTTCGCCGCCATACTGCTGCGCGATATGACGAATCGACTTCACGCCGAAACCATGCCGATGCTGATCGTCGCGCTTGGTGGTGCGTAGATTGCCTTCCGCATCCTTCTTCAATCGGGAATCGTAATAATTCTCAACACGGATAACAATAAAGCGATTCTGCTCGTATAACGCAAGTTTGATCAGACGCTGCTCACGTTTCGGCAATTTCGACGTCGCTTCGATCGCATTGTCAAGCGCGTTGCCGAACAATGATGCGATATCCATCGACGACATGCCGCTTAGCAGCGAGCCGTCCGCGACCGCCGTGAACGTAATGCCTCGATCGGCGCACGTGCGCTCTTTCGTGGTCAAAATAACGTCAAGCACGGGATTGCCGGTATGCTGCTGCGCGCTATAGCGCTGCACCGATTGCTCCAGCTGTTCGAAGCCGGCCGCGGCATGCTTCGGATCGACTTCGGCACGCAACGCCGCAAGCTGATGCTTCAGATCGTGCGCAAGACGACCTAGCGATTCGATATTTTCCTTCGATTGCAGGTATTCCTGATGTTGGCTTTCCAGCTGCGCGTTGATCGACGCGAGTTCCGTATTCGCTTCAATACGGCGCGTCTGCTCTTGCTGCGCATATAGGATCGCGAAACCGCAGAAATCGACCAGCGTGCGAATGTAGAAGATTTCCTGGCCGACCGAACCGGAAAACGGCGTATTCGTCGACACGAAACTCAAATTGCTCATGGCGAACGTGACGATCATAATGGCCATCGTCGCAATCGCGGCGGAAGCGGTCGGCAAGGTAGGTGTGGTCTGGCTGAAATTGCCGCGTTCAACCATCCAAGCTAGACCGAAGCACAGCGCATACGTAACGACAAGCAGCGCGATCGCGCGCCAATCGTAATCGGCGAATCCGTCGCGCACGCCAATGAACGTAACGATCTGCCAATGCAGCGACGCCACCAATTCGGCCAACACGAACGCGCGCGCCGTAATATACAGGCCCTCGCGTTTGCCGGTGCCCGCGCCGAGCAGAATCGTCGCATACATGCAGGCGAATGCGAGCAGCATACCGATGATCCAGAACCAGATCGGCATACTGCCGTCGAAATACTGCACCGCGACCAGCGATGCCAATCCGGCCGCACTGACGATGATCGACCGTCGGAGCGGCACGCGACGATACGACACCGCGATATACACCATGCACGCGGCCCATTCGCAGATCGCCGTATAAGAACGGGGGATGTCGGGCAGAGCGTTGGTTATTGGCGTCATCGGCGGCACCGAAAGCACGGTCACCAAAACGGAAGATATGGAAGGGGAGTCTCCTGCCAGTCCTCCTGCCAATCCGGCCAGCGCATTCGGCAATATCACGCTGGTCACCTGCCACCCCCCATATAGTCGGTCAACGCGGCGAGGAACGCCTTCTTGCGTGGTCGGCTTACGCGCAACTGTTCGCCGTTCGACATCACGCAATCCTGGTCGGCGACGCCCGTCACATGCTTGAGATTCACCAGATAGCAGGAATTCGAGCGGAAGAAATGGTGGTCGGCGAGTTTCGCTTCCATGTCTTTGAGCGTGCCATTGATCGACAATTTGCCTTCCAACGTGTGGATGACGATGGTATGCCGGATCGATTCGAGATACAGAATATCGGCAAGATTCAGCCGCATCTGCCCGTTGCTGGTTTCGATAAGCATGGAATCGTCGCCATTGCGCCTCACCATGTCGATCGACTTCTTGAGTTCCTGTGAAAACGCGAACCACGGCAGAGGCTTGAGCAGATACGACAATGCGCGCACCTCGTACCCGCTGATCGCATACTGCGGTGCGGCGGTGATGAACACGATCACGACCTTGTCGTCGCGCTCGCGAATGCGTCTCGCGGCGGCCATGCCGTCCATTTCGCTCATTTCGATGTCGAGCAGTAAAATATCGTAAACAGGGGTATACTTCTCTACGATTCTCGCGCCGTCGTCGAATACGGAAACGGTGAATTGTTCGTCATTTTCCTGCTGATATCGGTTGAGATAGTCAAGTACCAGCTGGCAGCTTGCGGGATCATCCTCGACCACGCCGATTCTAACATTGCGCACTGCAACCTCCCTGTTCTGTCTTTCGCTCCGCACCATTGTCTTGCATGATGGCGATAAATGCGTGTATTTACTACGCAGTTAACCCCCTTTTGCCAGCGTAGGTAAACAGCGCGACTCGCGACACGCATTGACAGTTTTATCGTTGTATGTATCATGGAACGTGGCTCAGCGAAGAGAACCTTCGCCAAACCAAAGAAATAAATTAACGCTTTGAATTGTGGCTTTGTCGAAGTTGTAAGCCGCAAGGCGAGGCACCGAAAGAAATCCCTTTACAACGGATCGTGAGGCACGTACCTGCCTCTGAAAGGATGACAAATCATGGCAGAAGTCGTATTCGACCATGTTACTCGTATCTACCCGGGCAACGATAAGCCGTCGGTGGATGATTTGAATATGGACATCAAGGACGGCGAGTTCCTGGTGCTGGTTGGCCCGTCTGGCTGCGGCAAGTCCACTACTCTGCGTATGCTCGCTGGCCTTGAAGAGGTCAACAAGGGCCGCATCCTCATCGGTGGCAAGGACGTCACCACGATGCAGCCGAAGGATCGCGACATCGCAATGGTGTTCCAGAACTACGCTCTGTATCCGCACATGACCGTGGCTGACAACATGGGCTTCGCTCTGAAGATCGCCGGCACCCCGAAGGAAGAGATTCGCAAGCGCGTCGAGAAGGCCGCTGAGATCCTCGACCTGACCGAGTACCTCGATCGTAAGCCGAAGGCTCTGTCCGGTGGTCAGCGTCAGCGCGTGGCTATGGGCCGTGCAATCGTCCGTGAGCCGAAGGTCTTCCTCATGGATGAGCCTCTGTCCAACCTCGATGCCAAGCTCCGTGTGCAGACCCGTACCCAGATCGCTGCTCTGCAGCGCCAGCTGGGCGTCACCACCCTGTACGTGACCCACGATCAGACCGAAGCTCTGACCATGGGTGACCGCATCGCCGTCATCAAGCTCGGTGTCCTGCAGCAGGTCGGCGCCCCGACCGAGCTGTACGATCGTCCGGCCAACGTCTTCGTCGCTGGCTTCATCGGCTCCCCGTCGATGAACATCAACACCCACCCGGTGGTCAACGGCAAGGCAAAGATCGGCGAAGACACCGTGGATCTGCCGGCTGAGGCCGTCAACAAGCTCACCGCTGAAGACAACAACCAGATCGTCGTCGGCTTCCGTCCGGAAGACGCTTCTCTGGCCGCCCCGGATGACGCCAACGCCTTCTCCCTCAAGGTCATGAACGTTGAGGATCTGGGCTCCGATGGCTACATCTACGGCAACATCATCACCGATGGCTCCGCTGCTGAGGCATCCACCATGATGTCCGATCAGAACAAGCTCACCACGATCCGCGTGAACCCGCGTGCTCTCCCGAAGGTCGGCGATACCGTCAAGATCAAGATCGACCCGTCCAAGATGCACCTGTTCGCTCCGTCGACCGAGCTGCGTCTGAACTGAGCTGATACCGAGTAACCAACCGTTGGCTGTTTCTTCAAGGGAATATCCTTTACGGAAATCGGCTGGCGGGTGGCTGAATAAAAACTTGGCGGAAGCTCGAACTTCCGTCAACCATTAAACGAGACGTGCTCTTCCTCTCTTATCGTCTCGTTGGAGAAGCCCCGCGTCGGTGCGGGGCTTCTTTTGTTTTCCGCAAGCACGATATCGGCTTGTAATGTCTGTTTGTAGCATCGATCGCAATATTCGATCGTAATATGAGAGGGATAGTGAGATTCCAGTATTGAGATCATCGCATATCGGCAGGTGAAACGGATTCGTCCATACTTGCTTCTTCGGGTAGGTCAACAGGTAAATTGTTGATTCATGGAATCTCTTGAATTGCCACAGATGGATCCCCGTGTGCTGAAAGCAACTTCCGTGAAGGCCGAAGATCCGGCTGCCTCATCTCCGGAGCCGCATGCGCTGAAAATCACCGCCGCAAGCTCGAATCCAAAGATGTTCACCCTGCCGTGGGAAAAGCCGCTGGCTACTTGGCCGGAAGACCTGCTGGCCAATCTTCCGCGTGGTATTTCCAGGCATGTGGTGCGTTTCGTGCACGTAGGCGACGAAGTGTACGCCATGAAGGAAATCACGCGCAATGTGGCGGAACGAGAATACGAGCTGCTGCGTCGCCTGCAGAAGCTGGAACTGCCGACCGTGCAGCCGATCGCCGTGGTCACAGGCCGTCATAGCCGTGAAGGCGAGCCGCTGGAAGCGATTCTTGTCACCAAGCATTTGAAGTTCTCACTGCCGTATCGTGCGCTGTTCGCGCGTAATCTGCGCCCTGATACCGCGGAACGACTGATCGACGCGTTGGCCGTGCTGATGGTGCGCTTGCATTTGGCCGGCTTCTATTGGGGCGATGTGTCGCTGTCGAACGTGTTGTTCCTGCGCGATGCCTACGCGTTCTCCGCATTTTTGGTTGATGCGGAAACCGGTGATCTGCAGATTAATCTGACGGAAGGCCAGCGCGAGTACGACGTTGATTTGGCCCGTACGAACATTATTGGCGAATTGATGGATCTTTCGTCCGGTTCGCTGCTGCCGAGCGGTGTTGACGAAATTGCGATCGGCAACCGTTTGGTGGATCGTTACCATTCGCTGTGGAGCGCGCTGACTGATACCGACAAGTTCGGTCCGGACGAAATGTGGAAGATCGAGAAGCGCGTCAACAAGCTCAATGAGCTTGGTTTTGATGTGGATGAGCTGGAGATGAAGACCGCCGAAGATGGCAAGCGTGTGCTGGTGCGTCCGCGTGTGGTCGATGCCGGCTATGCGAATCGTAAGTTGCTGCGATTGACTGGTCTTGATGTGCAGGAGAATCAGGCTCGTCGACTGTTGAACGATTTGGATGCCTACCGCGCTTCGACATGGCGTGATGGTGAGGATCTTGAGATTGTCGCCACTGATTGGATGCGCGAAGTGTTCGAGCCGACCGTGCGCATGATTCCGCGTGAATACCGTTCGCAGATCGAACCGGCTCAGTTTTTCCATGAAGTGCTTGACCACCGTTGGTTCCTGGCCGAGAAGGCGGGTCATGATGTGCCGATGGCCGAGGCGGTGCAAAGCTATGTGGAGAAGGTGCTTCCGCAGTACAAGCTCACCACGAAGGATGTGGACGCGTTGAACGCCGAAGCCGATTCCGGTGTGATCGACGACGAATACACCTACGACGATCCCGACGACGGCTACAACCCCGACGACGATCCCGACGCAGCTGTATGGGCACATTGATAGAAAAAGCTCCACTGGAGCTTTTTCCAATGTGCCCTGAGACGAGGCGATAGCCGCGCCGAAGGCAGTATTGAGCCTGCGCGTAGCGCAGTCCTTAATTGCAGGGCAGAGCCGTTAAGCGGAGGACCACTAATAATCCTCCGCTTTTTGTTATCCCTTCACACCCCTCACTTTCAAAACTCAAAAAATTTTGACTTTTGAAAGTGAGAGAACGTGTTGCGAGAGATCGTTGGCGGGGGAGTGGGTCTGCGGTAAGCGCAAAATCAATCCAAGTACAGATTTGCGCAACAAAATGAGCGGATAATCCGTATGGACTATCCGCTCATAATCATTTCAGACGTGCCGCTTTGCTGTATTTACTTCTGCAGTTTCGCCGTGCTTACTTCCTGTCGCTTCGTGTTGATTACTTCGCGTCAGCGGCGGCACCGGCTTCGCGGCGGGCACGTGCGACGGAATACAGCGTGATGCCCGCTGCAACGGAAGCGTTCAGCGATTCAACCATGCTCGACATTGGAATGCCGGCGATGGAATCGCATGCCTCACGCACAAGACGGCTCAAGCCGTTGCCTTCGGAACCGAGCACCACAACCAGCGGATCGGTTTCAAAACCGGTTTCGCCAACGAGAGCGTCACCGCCACCGTCAAGGCCGACGCTGTAGTAGCCGCGTTCCTTCAGGCTTTCAATAGCCTTGGTGAGGTTCACCACGCGGGCGACCGGCATGTGCGCGGCTGCGCCTGCGGACACCTTCCATGCGGCTGCGGTGACCGAAGCGGAACGACGTTCCGGCAGGATCACGCCGTTGGCGCCGAATGCGGCTGCGGAACGGATGACCGCGCCCAAATTCTGCGGATCGGTGACGCCGTCAAGCGCGATGAACAGCGGACGTGCCGCAATGCGTGCGCTTGCGGAGTTGGCCGCTTCCATGGCACGAGACTTCTTGTCCGCGCGTTCCACCAGCTCGGCGAGCGAGGAATACTGGAACGGCTGAGCCTTCATCACCACGCCCTGATGGTTGGAGGAGCGTGCGATACGGTCCATTTCCAGTCGGTCGGCTTCCATGAGGTTCAGACCGTGAATGCCGGCGAGACGAATGATTTCGCGCGTGCGATCGTCGTGTTCGATGCGTGCGGCCACATACAGCGTGCTTGCGGGCACGCCGCAGCGCAACGCTTCGAGAACGGCGTTGCGACCGATGACGAGATCGTCGGATTCCGAGCTGAACTTTGCCGCGCGACGGCGTGCCGCCAGTCGCGGATCAGCCATCTTACGACGATTGGTAGCCTGCTTTTCCTTGTAAGCCTTGTGATATACGCGATCTTCGGCCTTGGGGGTCGGTCCCTTGCCCCTCAGCGCGTTACGATGCTTTCCACCCGACCCCTTGGTCGGTCCTTTTTTCATTGCCATAGTTGTCCATTCTCCCAGCACCCCGGGAAAAGGCTACTGGCGTCGCGTCCGCTCGATATTGCTCGATATGATGGCAAGAATGGAGAAGAACAAAGAGATTTTCGGATTGCCCCTCATGTTCTGGGGCTTGTGGGTCACGCTGCTTATCCTGTGGATGGGCCGCTTCGTCACGTCATTCCTTTCCATGTATCTGGTGTCCGACATGCATGTCAGCGCGGGCGTGGCCGGCACCATCGTCTCCATGTACGGTTTCGGCGGCATCTTCGGCTGCCTGTATGGCGGCGCGCTGTCCGACCGCTTCGGCCGCCCGGCGATGATCGTCATCGGCAATCTCGGCTCCGCCGCGATGCTGGTCCTGCTGGCGTTCATCGGCAATCCGTGGATCATGGCGATCGCGCTGCTGGCCTACGGCGCCATCTCATCCATGCCGACGCCCGCGGTCGCGGCGTACGTGTCCGACGTGGTGCCGTTCCGCAAACAGAAGCGCGCGTATTCGCTGCAGACGTGGGCCGCGAATTTCGGCTTCGCGATCGGCCCGATCATCGCCAACCAGTTGGTGAAGATCTCCTATGCGCTGATGTTCTATGCGGAAGCCGCGGTGCTGGTGTTCGCCACGATCTTGATGATCGTGTTCTTCAAGGAAGTCGGGCTGGGCAAGCGCCCGCGGGGCGAGGTCGCGCCGGCGCGGGCGTCGCAAGCCGCGGAATCAGCTGCGGGAAATGCCGTGGAACATGCTGTGAAACAAACCGGCGAATCGCAGCGGCCGCAGCGGTTCTCCGTATGGCGCAGCTATCGTCGCGCATGCGCCGACGGCGCGCTGATGTCGATGGTGGTGCTGATGTTCCTGTACACGCTGGCGTATTACCAGATCGTCAGCGGCCTGCCGATTTCCATGACACAGATCGGCCTTGGCACGGATGAATATTCCAGTCTGCTGACCATCAACGGCGGCCTGCTGTGTCTGCTGCAGATTCCCGCGATCGGTCTGTTCCAGCGGATGAGCAACACCCGAGTGCTGGTGCTCGGCATGTCCATCACGGCGGTCGGATACGCGTTCCAGATCGGCGCGAATTCGTGGGTGACGTTCGCAATCGCGACCGTGCTGTGGACGCTTGGCGAGCTGGGTACGTTCCCGATTGCCGCCACAACGGTGGCGAACATCGCGCCAAAGGATGTGCGCGGCACTTACCAAGGGTTATACAACCTGGTGTGGTCGCTGTCGAACGCGTTCTCGCCGTTGGTCGGAGGCTGGATTCTCAACGCGTTCGGCAGCCGTGTGCTGTGGATCTGCTGCACGGTGATGTTCGTCATCGTGGCGATCGGCTTCTACGTGACGCGCGGCCCACGCGAACGCGCCGCCGCCCGCAATCTCGCTGCTGAGGAGGTGTAGCCGGCGTACGTGAAAAGCGGGAGGCCGCGATTCCGTTTGGAACCGCGGCCTCCCGCTATGTGATTTAAGGATTGGAAAGAAGCGGAGCGGGGTGCTGTCGCGCCTGCGCCTTGCCTCCTGTGTAGGAAGCGGTCTTACTTGTTGAGGACCTTCTTGAAGAGGTCGGAGGAAGCCTTGGCGAGTGCGAACTGGCCGAAGCCCGGATCGATGGAAGCGAGGTTGGCGTTGATGACCTGGTTGAAAGTGTTGTTCTTCATGATGTTTCCTTTCGTTCGGCTTGGCGGCGCGTATCTGTTTTCTTGTTTATTCCTCTGGCCGCTGCCGTAAGTCTGTGTTTGTTGTCTATTTTCTTTTCTTCGTTCTTCTGTTGTGCCTTCATCTTACGTCGGGCAAATCGACAATGTCATGCGATGATCGTCACTTCTTTTGTAAAATCATCGGCTAATCTTGAAGAAAAAGTAACGTCCTCCGAAAAACGGCAGGCGAATTTTATAGGCCGTATTCTTTACGTCTCCTGTCGGCTTTGATGTAGGCGTCACTGTCGGAACGAATGCCGACGACGATGATAGTCATGATTCCATCTTGCAGTAAAGGTTTGTAGACAACGCGAATGCCGATATCTCTGAATTTGATTTTGCAAAGACCGGAAAGTTTCGTTCGTTCAGCGTTGCGTAACGGTTTGCCATACCCGCCTTGTGAAGCAGGAAGCGGGTTCATGCGAACTTTCTCAATTCCCTTGAGCACTTGGATCTGCTCGGCTTTGCCAAGTTTGCGCATGTCTTTTCTGGCTTCGTCAAGCCATTCAACTCGCCAGTTCATGCGAGTTCCGGTTCGGGTGCCTCGGCAAGGTCGCTTGGGGAAATGCCGAGATCGGCCATGACCTCTTCGTTGCTGATAGTTTTGCTGGTGCTGTTAGCGAGTCTTTTTTCGGCGAGAAGCAAGTCCTCGTTGTCCTCGATTTGTTCCATGAGAGCGCGATAGTTTTCGATATTCATGAGAACGTAGGACGGCTTGTTTCGTTTGATCAAAATGACCGGATCGTGGTCGGCCCGCTGCAGCAAAGCGGAAGTGCGGCCATTGCTGAGGTCGCTGATTGGAGCAAGATCATCGAGTATGTCAAGTGCACTTGCCATGGCAAACCTTTCTTAAAACCGAATTTCATACCTAATTATATACCAGTATTAATACCAAGATCTATGGTGGTACGGCCTTCCTTGCACTATCCATGGTAACCGTGAGTTAACGGAAAATTGGGCTTCTGAAAACAGAGAAAAGTCCGTTGTCAACGGACACGACCAATGTTCTTTGCCAACGGACAACACCCTATATAAACCCCTGAATCATCGGAAGAATGTTGGTGAACCTTGGAAACGCAAAGAAAAAGTCCGACACGTTAAGTGACGGACTTGAGACTATCTGAGAGATTGTCTATTGACTGTTGGCCTGTTCTTGCGCCGTGAAAAATTACTTGCGCTTGGACTTGCCGAAGGTGAACGCACGTACGATTGCGACGATGCCGATCGCCACAAGCGCGCATCCGCCGAACAGGATCAGCCAGGTCGTGGAGCTGACGGGGGAGAACAGCACGATGAAGCCGGCGACGATCGACAGCAGTGCGTAGATCACAGCCCATGCGGAGCTTGGCATGCGCCACGATTCCACGAGCGCCATCACGCCTTCCAGCATCCAGCCAAGGCCGACCACCATGGTGACGAGCACGGCGAGCGTGGCTCCGGAAAGCGCCGCGTTCTTCAACATGACCACACCGCCGACGGACAGCATCAGGCCGATCAGAATGTCAAGCACGCGCCATCCGCCTGGAAGGCCAAGTTCCACGATTGCGGTCACAATGCGGACCACGCCGGAAACCACGAAGTATGCGCCGAGAGCGATCGCGGCGACCTTCAGCGTGGCTCCCGGCCAGATCAGCAGCGCCAGACCGAGGATGACGGCGGCGATGCCAAGTATTGCGTAGGTGCCGCGGATCGCGTTCTTCGCCTTCTTCGGCAGCCATTCCTCCGCAAGTTTGAACGGGCTTGTCGGTTGCCAATTGTTGGCGCCGGTGCCGTTGGCTCCGGGCTGGCCAGTGGTGTAGCTTGCGTAGAAAAAGCCGTTTTGGTTGGGGCTCTGGTTGGCGTAAGGACCGCCGAAGTAGCGTGGGGTCTGCGGCTCGCCCTGATGCGGATTGCCCGAACCGCCCGGATTGTTGGGATTGCCCGGATTGCCGCCCTGCTGCTGGGATTGCGATTGCTGGTTTGGTGCGTATGCCCCGTATTCCGGATGGCCTTGCGGCTGCTGTCCGTTGCCGCCATTTTGATTCGGATTGTTCGCATACGGGTTGTTCATTGCGTCGCTCATGATGGCCCCTTTCCTGGAAGAGCGTGCTTCGTGACGCTCGGACGCGCGCGAATTTGCCCGCCTGCGCTCGAACGTTTCGGAAGTTCTGCCCTCATTCTAGGCAATCTGTCTAATTTAAGCCATCAACAAAATCCCCCTCATCGTCCATTTTGATGGTCTGATCGCATGTTTTTTCCGAATTGTCGCACGATCTTGCGAAATCGTGAGACAGAACTGCGAATCGTGAGGTCGAAAGTCAACTTGCGGCAAAACGAATGCCTCCCGATCCTTGAAATCAAGAATCGGGAGGCATTTCGCACGTAGGAATCGACTGAATCCTTGAAACTAGAACAGGTCGAGGGCTACGTCGAGGTTGAGCGGCTGGTCGGCGGGCAGCTGATACTGCTCGTGCACCGGGCTCATCCAGGAATCGTCGCCGCCGACACCCATCTGAGCGGCGAGCACGCGCAGGAACATGTGCTTCGGCTCCGGCAGCTCGTCCTGATGCAGCGCCTCTTCAAGCATGGTGCTTGAATACGGCAGCAAGCTCATCGCAAACGGCTTCGTAACGCCGGTTTCAGTATTCGCAGTCTGGCTCACGCGCAAGCCATGACCGGAATCGTCCGTAATCTCAGCCCAACGCACGTCCTCATGGTTGCCGGTTTCCTGCGGCAGCAGATACGGCGCGCGATCGCGGAAGGCGTTCGTATCCCAAATGCCCAGCTTCGCATGCTTGCGGTCGGCGTACGTTTCCTCCGGGCCCACACCGTAGAATCGCAGATTCGAATACTCGACCGGCAGCGTCCATTCAATACCGAATGCCGGAATCGTCGGCAGACTGCCGTCCTTTTCACCCGGATACGCAACATGCAGGTCGACGTGACCGAGCACATCGGCAACGTAACGAATGGTGACCTTCGTGCGTTGCGCAATCGCAAGCTCATACGTGTACGTGACGGAAATCGCGGTTTCGCCAATCGGCTCAACCTTCGTATCAACGCAACGCGCATACTTTCCGGCAACCGCCCATTGTGCACGCTCGAACGCATGGCCCGCGCCGCGATCATTGTCGGTCAGCGCACGGAACGTGGTGATCAGCGGCTTCCTCAACACGAATTCGCGCTCGCCAAGCTTGTACGACACCATGCCACCCTGTGCAAGGGAGAACAGGGCTTCACGGCCCGCACTGCGTGCGCCGATATTCCAACGTCCCAAGGTGATCGCTCCATCGGAAGCGGCGGAAGCGGCCGTAACAGTATCGGCAATCTTGCTACCCGTAACCACGCACTGGCCGAACGAAAGCTCATAACCGGCCGGAGCCCAACCGCAAGCGGCAGACAACTGCTGGGAAACCTCCAAAACCAGCTCCTGCGCACCTGCGCGGTAATCGTCGATCGGCCAATCGATCTCAACATGCTCGCTTGTACCTGCGGCAACGTCGAAGCGGCGCGAAGAAGACCAAACGGGCTTGCCATCAGCCAAAATACGCAACACAAACGTGGAATCAGCCGTCGAAACAAACAGATTGTCGTTGGTGATCGTAATGCCGGAAGCATCGACGGTCATATGCACGTTCGCGTACAGCTGCTTGACGTCCTGCGCCTTCGGAGACGGCGTGCGGTCGGCGAATAGCAGGCCGTCGCCGGAGAATTCGTAGTCGCTCGGACGGTCGCCGAAATCACCGCCGTAGCACATGCGACCGTTGCTGTCGAGAATCGCCTGGTCGATGAAATCCCAAATAAATCCGCCCTGATACTGCGGATAGCGTTCCAAAGCCGTGTATTCGTCCATGTTGCCGACGGAATTGCCCATGGCGTGCATGTATTCGCAGGAAATATACGGCTTCTTCGGATCGGACTTGAGATATTCCTCGATTTCGTCGGCATGCGCGTACATGCGGCTTTCGATGTCGGTCACGTCGTCGAACGCGCGATCATGCACGGAACCCTCGTAATGCACCGGACGGTTCGGGTCGATCGCGTGTGCGTGGGCGTGCATCGCGCGGAACACTTCGCCGGCGAACGACTCGTTGCCGAGCGACCAGATGAGCACGCTCGGATGGTTGTAGTCGCGGCGCATCATGCTGTTGATGCGGTCCACACACGCGCCTTCCCACTGCGGCTTGCTGCCCGGCACGGCGGTTTCGGGGGTTTCGATATTGTTCGCGACCCAGCTGCCGTGCGTCTCCATATTGGTTTCGTCGATCAAATAAATGCCGTACTGGTCGCACAGGTCGTACCAGTATTCCTGGTTGGGGTAGTGCGAGGTGCGGATGGCGTTGATGTTGTGCCTCTTGCAGAACATGATGTCGTCGATCATGTCTTGCCTGGTGATGGCGCGGCCGCGCTTCGCGTCGAATTCGTGGCGGTCGGCGCCCTTGAAGACCACGCGCTTGCCGTTGA
>QWCY01003419.1_pt1 | contig 25525 bp, 21 predicted proteins | sample 1972631 | NCBI WGS metagenome assembly QWCY01 (sample SAMN09866696, study PRJNA288562) | Human gut metagenome isolate pre1_stool, whole genome shotgun sequencing... | isolation source: gut | host: Homo sapiens | place: USA: California
TCGTCACGCCGATGGTACTGCGTAACAGTGGGAGAGTAGGTAGCCGCCGTTTTTTATGAAGCCCCTTCAGTAGAAATACCGGAGGGGCTTCATCTGTTTTGGTAGTCTGGGAAATTTATGCTATATTTGTCACCGACAATTATTTTATTCAACGTTTAAAGCAAATTTAAAGAGTATGAAAACGAAACTATTTTTAGCTGCTGTTGCAGTAACATTTTCCTTTGCAATGATGTCTTGTGCAGGTAACAAAACTAATAATGCTGCTACTGAAGGCGAAGAAACAACTGTAGAAACAGTAGAAGCTGCTGCCGTTGTTGAAGAAGCTGATTCTTGCTGCCAGGCTAAAGATTCTTGCGCTACTGCTTGCGACAAGAAAGCAGACTGTGCAGAAAAGAAAGAATGCTGCAATAAGAAGTAATCTATTGACTTAGAACGATAACGAAAGAGGGGACGAAGTGTATAAGACACGACGTTCCCTTTTTCTGTTTAATGGAACTTACCTCTATAAGTGATACATTATTTATAAAATTTGCCTTTAACTTATGAAATGAAGTTTTTTATGATAAAAAAGTAACGTATTATTTGGTGGTAAAGAAATTATCTATACCTTTGCACCGTCAAACTAATAAAAGAGACAAAAGATGAATCAGATGTTTATACATATTCTACTATGCGGTATTATTATTCTACTATCAAGGGTTAGTGGAAGTGAGTGCTACGCGTAAATGTGTATAATGAAGATATACGAAAGCCTTTCTCACTTCCATGTGTGAAAGGCTTTTTTAATGCTAATAATTATATAATATAAATAGAAGATGGACAATAGGTTATTTATTTTTGATACCACCCTTCGCGATGGTGAACAGGTTCCGGGATGTCAGTTGAATACAGTAGAAAAGATTCAAGTTGCGAAGGCATTGGAAGCTCTGGGAGTAGACGTGATTGAAGCAGGATTCCCAATTTCAAGTCCGGGTGATTTTAATTCTGTGATTGAGATTTCTAAAGCGGTGACCTGGCCTACTATTTGTGCCTTGACCCGTGCTGTTCAAAAAGATATTGATGTAGCTGTAGACGCATTGAAGTTTGCTAAGCACAAACGGATTCATACAGGTATCGGAACTTCTGATTCGCATATCAAATACAAATTCAATTCGAACCGTGAAGAAATTATCGAACGTGCGGTAGCTGCTGTAAAATATGCGCGTCGTTTTGTGGATGATGTGGAATTTTATGCAGAAGATGCAGGCCGTACGGATAATGAATATCTGGCACGTGTGGTAGAAGCTGTTATTAAAGCCGGTGCTACGGTGGTGAACATTCCGGATACGACCGGTTACTGTTTGCCTTCTGAATATGGTGCCAAGATTAAATACCTGATTGACCATGTAGACGGTATTGATAATGCAATTATCTCTACTCATTGCCACAACGATTTGGGTATGGCAACTGCAAACACTATAGCAGGTGTCTTGAACGGTGCCCGTCAGGTGGAAGTTACAATTAACGGTATCGGTGAACGTGCCGGTAACACTGCACTCGAAGAAATCGCTATGATTATCAAGAGTCATCACGAAATCGATATTCAGACAAATATCAATACCCAGAAGATTTATCCGACAAGCCGCATGGTATCCAGTTTGATGAATATGCCGGTACAGCCGAATAAGGCGATTGTCGGACGGAATGCTTTTGCACACTCTTCCGGTATCCATCAGGACGGTGTCTTGAAGAATGTACAGACCTATGAGATTATTGATCCGCACGATGTGGGTATCGATGATAACTCTATCGTATTGACTGCCCGTAGCGGACGTGCTGCATTGAAGAACCGCCTGAATATCTTGGGTGTTAATTTGGAACAGGATAAGCTGGATAAGGTTTACGAAGAATTCCTGAAACTGGCTGATAAGAAGAAAGATATCAACGACGATGATATACTGGTATTGGCAGGTGCCGACCGCAGTGTGAATCATCGCATCAAGTTGGATTATTTGCAGGTGACAAGTGGTGTCGGTGTACGTTCGGTAGCCAGTCTCGGATTGAATATCTCCGGTGAGAAGTTTGAAGCTTGTGCCAGTGGTAATGGTCCGGTGGACGCTGCTATCAAAGCATTGAAGAAGATTGTTGACCGCCACATGACACTGAAAGAATTTACTATTCAGGCTATCAGCAAGGGAAGTGATGACGTAGGTAAAGTTCACATGCAGGTGGAATACGATAACCAGATATATTATGGTTTCGGAGCTAATACGGATATTATCGCCGCTTCGGTAGAAGCCTATATTGACTGTATCAACAAGTTCAAATCATAAGATAGAGACTGAGGTCATATCTCAGCATTACAGGGATTGACTAAATTTGTAAATAGTAATTAGTAAAATAGTAAATAGACAGATGAATACATTATTTGATAAGATATGGGACGCCCATGTGGTGACTACCGTGGAAGACGGCCCGACACAGCTTTATATAGATCGGTTATATTGCCATGAAGTGACCAGTCCCCAGGCTTTTGCAGGACTGCGTGAACGTGGGATCAAAGTGTTGCGTCCGGAAAAGGTATTCTGTATGCCCGACCATAATACACCGACACATGATCAGGACAAGCCGATTGAAGATCCGGTTTCCAAGACACAGGTCGATACACTTACGAAAAATGCCAAGGATTTCGGATTGACGCACTTTGGCATGATGCATCCAAAGAATGGTATTATTCACGTAGTAGGTCCCGAACGTGGCTTGACTTTGCCGGGAATGACAATCGTGTGCGGTGATTCACACACTTCTACTCACGGTGCTATGGGAGCAATCGCTTTCGGTATCGGAACCAGTGAGGTGGAAATGGTGCTGGCATCGCAATGTATTCTCCAGTCGCGGCCGAAAACAATGCGTATCACAGTGGACGGTGAACTGGGCAAAGGAGTGACTGCAAAAGATGTGGCGCTTTATATGATGTCTAAGATGACTACAAGCGGTGCTACCGGATACTTTGTAGAATATGCCGGCTCGGCTATCCGTAATCTGACTATGGAAGGACGCCTTACTCTCTGTAACCTTTCTATCGAAATGGGTGCACGTGGTGGTATGGTGGCTCCGGACGAAGTGACTTTTGAATATATCAAGGGGCGTGAAAGTGCTCCGCAAGGGGAGGCGTGGGACAAAGCTTTGGAATATTGGAAGACGTTGAAGAGCGATGATGATGCCGTATTTGACAAAGAAGTGCGTTTCGATGCAGCTGATATTGAACCGATGATTACCTACGGAACGAATCCGGGAATGGGGATGGGGATCACCCGGCATATTCCTACTACTGAAGGAATGAGTGAAACAGCACAGGTTTCTTTCAAGAAGTCACTGGATTATATGGGCTTTCAACCAGGCGAATCTTTGTTGGGCAAGAAGATTGATTATGTGTTCCTCGGTGCTTGTACAAACGGCCGTATCGAAGATTTCCGTGCGTTTGCCTCTATTGTGAAAGGACGTAAGAAAGCGGAAAACGTGATAGCATGGCTGGTTCCGGGTTCATGGATGGTAGATGCGCAGATTCGGAAGGAAGGAATAGACAAGATATTGACGGAAGCCGGTTTTGCAATCCGCCAACCGGGATGTTCTGCTTGTCTGGCGATGAATGATGATAAGATTCCTGCCGGAAAATATTCCGTATCTACCAGTAACCGTAACTTTGAAGGGCGTCAGGGACCCGGTGCACGCACTTTGCTTGCCAGTCCGCTGGTAGCTGCTGCCGCAGCGGTGACAGGGGTGATTACCGATCCGAGAGAATTAATGTAATTGACAATCGAGAAATTGCAAATCTTAAAATAGTAGACAAAGATGGCTAAGACAAAATTTAATATAATAACAAGTACTTGTGTACCTCTTCCTTTAGAAAATGTAGATACTGACCAGATTATTCCGGCCCGTTTCCTGAAAGCAACGACTCGTGAAGAAAAGTTCTTCGGCGATAATCTGTTTCGTGACTGGCGTTATAATGCCGACGGTTCACTGAATGAAGAATTTGTGCTGAACAATCCTACTTATGGGGGACAGGTGTTGGTGGCAGGGAAGAACTTCGGTTCCGGTTCGAGCCGCGAGCATGCTGCTTGGGCTATTGCGGGTTATGGTTTCCGGGTGGTAGTCTCTAGTTTCTTTGCAGATATTCACAAGAATAACGAGTTGAATAACTTCGTGCTTCCGGTAGTCGTTACAGAAGGATTTCTTCAGGAATTGTTCGACTCTATCTATGCTGACCCGAAAATGGAAGTGGAGGTGAATCTTCCCGAACAGACCATTACTAACAAGGCTACAGGCAAGAGTGAACATTTTGAAATCAACGCTTATAAGAAACTTTGTCTGATGAACGGACTGGATGATATAGATTTCTTGCTAAGCAATAAAAATAAAATCGAAGAATGGGAAAACAAGGCGTCAAAATAGAGATCATGGACACAACGCTCCGTGACGGTGAACAGACCAGCGGAGTATCTTTTGTGCCTCATGAAAAACTAATGATTGCCCGTTTGCTGTTGGAGGATTTAAAAGTAGACCGGGTAGAGGTTGCTTCGGCGCGTGTGTCGGACGGTGAGTTTGAAGCCGTGAAGATGATCTGCGACTGGGCAGCCCGCCGCAATCTGCTTCATAAAGTGGAAGTGCTGGGATTTGTAGACGGCCATACTTCGGTGGACTGGATACAGCATACCGGTTGCCGCGTCATCAACCTGCTTTGCAAAGGTTCGCTGAAACACTGTACGCAGCAATTGAAGAAAAGTCCCGAAGAACATATTGATGATATCATCAATGTGGTGCGCTATGCCGATGAACAGGATATTGCTGTCAATGTCTATCTGGAGGATTGGAGCAACGGAATGAAGGACTCTCCCGAATATGTATTTCAACTCATGGAGGGATTGAAGCATACCAGTATCAAACGTTATATGCTGCCTGACACTTTGGGTATCCTGAATCCGTTGCAGGTAATTGAATATATGCGGAAGATGAAGAAGCATTATCCGAATATGCACTTCGATTTCCATGCCCACAATGACTATGATCTGGCGGTGAGCAATGTGCTGGCTGCCGTGTTGAGCGGTGCCAAAGGATTGCACACAACGATCAACGGACTGGGCGAACGCGCGGGCAATGCTCCTCTTTCAAGTGTGCAGGCTATTCTGAAAGACCACTTCAATGCAGTGACCAATATTGATGAGAGCCGCCTGAATGATGTCAGCCGGGTGGTAGAATCATATTCGGGTATTGTCATTCCTGCCAATAAGCCGATTGTGGGGGAGAATGTCTTTACGCAGGTTGCCGGAGTTCATGCTGACGGTGATAATAAGAATAACCTGTATTGCAATGACCTGTTGCCCGAACGGTTCGGAAGAAAGCGGGAGTATGCGTTAGGAAAGACCAGTGGCAAGGCGAACATCCGTAAGAATCTGGAGGACCTCGGTCTGGAACTGGACGAGGATTCTATGCGTAAGGTGACGGAGCGTATCATCGAATTGGGGGATAAGAAAGAATTGGTGACCCAGGAAGATTTGCCGTATATCGTTTCCGATGTGTTGAAGCATGGTGCGATAGGTGAGAAGGTCAGACTGAAAAGTTACTTTGTCAATCTGGCTCATGGCTTGAAACCAATGGCGACGCTGAAAATAGAAATCAATGGCAAGGAGTACGAGGAAAGTTCGAGCGGTGACGGTCAGTATGATGCATTTGTGCGTGCTTTGCGTAAGATATATAAGGTGACACTGGGACGTAAATTCCCGATGCTGACCAATTATACGGTAACAATTCCTCCGGGCGGACGCACGGACGCTTTTGTACAGACAGTAATCATGTGGAGTTATGAGGACTGTGCTTTCCGTACGCGCGGACTGGATGCGGACCAGACCGAGGCTGCCATTAAGGCAACCGTGAAAATGCTGAATATCATTGAAGATGAATATGAGAAAGAGTAGGTGAGAATCAGCTTGTCCGAAGAATGTTTTATAAGTATATATAAATAGAAGAATTAACGATTATGGATTTTAAAATTGCTGTATTAGCAGGCGACGGTATCGGACCGGAGATCTCTGTGCAAGGTGTAGAGGTGATGAGTGCCGTTTGCGAGAAGTTTGGTCACAAAGTAAGTTACGAATATGCAATCTGTGGCGCGAATGCCATTGACGAGGTAGGAGATCCGTTTCCGGAAGAAACATATCAGGCTTGTAAGAACGCGGATGCAGTCTTGTTCTCTGCTGTCGGCGACCCGAAGTTTGACAATGATCCTACTGCCAAAGTCCGTCCGGAACAGGGATTACTGGCAATGCGTAAGAAGTTGGGACTTTTCGCTAACATCCGTCCCGTACAGACATTCAAATGCTTGATTCACAAATCACCGTTGCGTGCGGAACTGGTAGAAAATGCAGATTTCATCTGTATCCGCGAACTGACCGGAGGTATGTACTTCGGCGAGAAATATCAGGATAACGACAAGGCCTATGACACTAACTATTATACCCGTCCGGAAATCGAACGTATCCTGAAAGTAGCTTTCGAATATGCAATGAAGCGCAGAAAACACTTGACCGTGGTAGATAAGGCGAATGTCCTTGCTTCTTCCCGCCTGTGGCGTCAGATTGCACAGGAAATGGCCCCTCAGTATCCGGAAGTGACGACTGATTATATGTTTGTGGATAATGCTGCGATGAAGATGATTCAGGAGCCGGCTTTCTTTGACGTAATGGTAACGGAAAATACATTCGGTGATATTCTGACCGATGAAGGTTCTGTAATCAGTGGTTCTATGGGATTACTTCCGTCGGCCTCTACAGGGGAAAGTACTCCGGTGTTCGAACCGATTCACGGTTCATGGCCGCAGGCTAAAGGGCTGAATATTGCTAATCCGTTGGCACAGATTCTTTCCGTAGCTATGTTGTTCGAGTATTTCGACCTTAAAGAAGAAGGAGCGTTGATTCGTAAAGCAGTAGACGCTTCTCTGGACGAGAATGTACGTACACCTGAAATCCAAGTTGCCGGTGGTGCCAAATACGGAACCAAAGAAGTGGGACAATGGATTGTAGATTACATTAGAAAAGCTTGATAAAAAGAATAATTGTATCAGGCGGTAATATCCCTTTATCGGGTAACCCCTTCATATAAGAAAGCCTGACAACTTTTCCCGGTTGTCAGGCTTTTCTTTATATATTTCGGATTGTTTTTTGTTTCTACCAGCTTTTGATTGTAGAGTAAATAATGATGCCGAGTACTGTCAGGAAGCCTACATACATAATGACTGATGTTTGTCTGATAGTATTTCTTCTTACACGGGAAGGCTCTTGCAGGTAAGAAGCTATTTTATGGGCAATCGTACAGAACAGCCAGCCACCGAACCCTCCGATGATGCCTCCTACAATTAAGTCTCCGGGGTAATGTACGCCCAAGTATATGCGCGTGTAACAATTGAGAACTGCCCAGGTTATGATGAAAACACTTAACCAGCGTTTACGGAACAAGAATACTACATACATGGCAAGGCCGAAAGAGTTGGCGGCATGACAGGAAGGAAAACCGTAACTTCCTCCGCGATAGCCGTTTACGATATGCACCAGGTCTACAATCGGATTTTCCAGATTGGCAGGACGCAGACGTGCCACGACCGGACGGATGATACTGCTGCACATCTGGTCGGCAAAGGTTATGGTAAGCGCGATCGCAGCCACATAGCACAGGACTACCTTCCAATGGAAATTGATTAGCAATATGTATAATATGGTAGCGTACATCGGTACCCATATAATTTTCCCCGTGAAAGCACTCATAAAATAGTCCCAAAAGGGGGAATGTATGCCGTTGAAGAACAGGAAGACATTGGTGTCCACTTCCGAAAGGAAATTGATAATTTCGGTATTTATCATCAGTCTTTATTGTTATATTTTTGAACGTTGCAAATATACAATAAAGAAGAAGATATTGTTCTATACCGCTTAATAAATAATCTGTATTTCTGTTATTCTAACGTTTGGCCAGGTCGTCATAGAGCTTTTGCAAGAAAGCTTTTCCCTTTTCCAAATTTGCTCCTTTCTCCGTTCCTTCGTCAAGTTGTACGGTGTTGGCATCCAAATTATATACCAATTGATTTTCGGGAGTCACCATACCGAAGTAGTTCGGGCGGGTGAAATATCCGAAATGAGGAGATGACGGATTCAGGATATCCTTGCTGAAAGTAAATTCATCGTGTGGCAGTCCCAGTTGTGAAAGCAGGGTGGCGGCAATGTCAATCTGCGAAGCATAAGTATCTATCACACGTGGTTCCTTTATCGCGCCTCCGATTAAAATAAGAGGGATTGTTTGTCCGTCCAGTGGATTCTCGATCGGATATGGATAGGCTCCTTGATGATCGGGAACGAGTACAAATACTGTATTTTTCCACTGTGGGAGTTCCTGGTATTGTTTGATGAAGTCGCCTACGCAACTGTCGGCATAAGCGAATGCATTGAGAACCTTGTCATCCAGCCGGTGAAACGGAACTTCAAAAGGTTCGTGGCTGCTTGAAGTCTGGACAAGTTTCAGGAACGGTTCCTGTTGCTTTTCCTCTTTCATGTCTTTCAGCAGACGCTGGAATAATACGTGGTCTTGTGCCCCCCACTTGCCGGTACGTTCGGACAAAGGGAAATCCTTGTCGCAAATAATCTTTCCGATACCGGAAGATACCAGGTAAGAGCGCATATTCGTAAAGTCCGCATCTCCGCCGTAATAATATTCAAGGTTGTATCCGGCGTTTTTCAAGCTGCGCGGGATCGAAGGAAGTTTGTCCGTCTTTTCGGGATATTTCATAATGCTGGTGCTCGGCTGTCCGGGATATCCGCTGATGATAGACGCCAGACCACGGTCGGTACGGAAGCTGTTGGCATAGAAGTTACTGAATAAGATACCTTCTTTGGCAAATTTATCCATATTGACAGCTACATTCGGCTGCCCACCGAAAGTTTCCATCAGGTGTGTGGAGAAACTTTCAAGAATGATAAAGACGATATTCGGGCGTTGGGTATTCAGGAGTTGCGGGATACTGTCGGCCGGTGTGGCGGGTTTGTCCACCATTTCCGCAAATAGCTTGTCGGCTGTGTTAGGGTCCATGAAACGATACTGCTTCTCGAAGTTATTCTGATGCGTGGCAGAGTACATGAAACTGAATGCCGGATTAATGGCGGCATGGTTCATCAGTTGGTCGGAACTGAAATATACTTTGCTTAAGTTCATGGTCGATACGGTGAAACCGCCGCGGATAGGGATGAAAAGCGCTGCCGTCAGTAATAATAATGCGAGAGAGACATTTTGCCGGCGATAAGGTATCTTCATGGGGTTCTTCTCGCGGATCAGTACGTAGTAGAAAATGCAGTATAAAATACCGGCGTAAATCAGCATGGCTACTATCCCCAGCAGTACGAACCAAAAGCTGACACTTGCCATGGCGTCCTTGGGAGAGGAGAAGAAATAGAAAATCGGAGTGGCGTCCAGGCGGAATCCCCAAAAGCCGTACAATCCCAGGTCGACGATAAAGATGCAAGCCATGATGAAAGCAATCAGTCCGAAGTAGACTTGGCGGATACGACGGAGCACGGATGAATCGGTCCAGGCGGAGGCGATGAGCAGCAGGCCCGGAATAGCGGTCAGATATCCCGCCAGTGATAAATCCAAGGGAAGTCCGTGCCACATGACCCGGAAATAGTCTCCGAGAGACGCGTTGATATATAATTCACGGTAATAAACCATGAAGATAGGTTTCTGAAGTGCAAATAAGAGGACAAACAAAAAATAAGTCGTGAGAAATTGTATGATTCTCTTTTTCATATCTGTAAACTTAAAAAGATTGAACGGATACAAAGTTACTATACTTTTCCTTATCTTTCTCATGATATGATATAAAACATACCTTTTTTTCTCTATCTTTGTCGTACAAGTGACATAAAATGTAATAAAATGGCAAAGATAGTAAAGAAACTAACCGATCTGGTAGGTAATACTCCTCTAATGGAACTTTCCGGTTATTGCGGGAAATATGGTATGGAACAAAATATTATCGCCAAGCTGGAAGCATTCAATCCGGCAGGAAGTGTGAAGGACCGGGTGGCTCTTTCGATGATTGAAGACGCCGAAGCTCGCGGAGTTCTGAAACCCGGTGCGACGATTATCGAACCCACAAGTGGAAATACCGGTGTCGGGCTGGCAATGGTGTCTACTATAAAAGGTTATCATCTCATATTGACTATGCCCGAAACGATGAGCCTGGAACGGAGGAATCTGTTGAAGGCACTCGGTGCACAAATCGTATTGACGGACGGACTGGGAGGCATGGCAGCGTCTATCACTAAAGCGGAGGAACTGCGTGACAGTATTCCCGGTTCGGTGATTTTACAGCAATTCGAGAATCCGGCCAATGCCGCCGTTCACGAACGGACGACAGGCGAGGAAATATGGAAAGATACGGACGGCGAAGTCGCGGCTTTTGTGGCGGGAGTTGGTACGGGAGGAACGGTTTGCGGTGTAGCCCGTGCATTGAAGAAACATAATCCGAAAATTCATATTGTAGCCGTGGAACCGGCAGCATCTCCGGTTCTGGAAGGAGGAGAGGCGGCTCCGCATCGTATTCAGGGGATTGGTGCCAATTTTATTCCGAAACTTTATGATGCGTCTGTGGTGGACGAAGTAATAAGCGTGCCCGATGATGAAGCGATTCGTGCGGGACGTGAATTGGCGGCAACCGAAGGTTTGCTCGCCGGGATTTCTTCGGGAGCGGCAGTATATGCGGCCCGTTTGTTGGCGGGACGTCCCGAATTCAAGAACAAAAAAATCGTAGCGTTGTTACCTGACACGGGAGAGCGTTATTTGTCAACAGAGTTGTTCGCATTTGATGCGTATCCGTTGGACTAAGTTATTCATTAAACCTGAACCGTATGGTAAGAATTATTATAGCGTTGCTGTTCTGTTTTCCGGTTGCGTTGAGTGCGCAAACCTATCAGCAGTTGTCCGAGAAAGCGATAGAGTGTATTGAGAAGGACAGTTTTCACCGGGCGGAAGAACTGTTGCTCCAGGCATTGAAACTGGAACCGAAGAATGCGAAAAATGCGTTGCTCTTTTCCAATCTGGGCTTGGTGCAGCGTCGTTTGGGCGAGTATGACAAGGCACTCGAATCCTATTCTTTTGCATTGAACTTCGCTCCGTTGGCAGTCCCGATTCTGCTCGACCGTGCCGCTATCTACATGGAAACGGGGCGGACGGACCGTGCTTATACTGACTATTGTCGAGTGCTTGATGAAGACAAGCAGAATAAAGAGGCTTTGCTGATGCGTGCCTATATCTACATCCTCCGTAGAGATTATCCTGCTGCACGGATTGATTATAACCGTTTGCTGGAACTTGACCCGCAGAGTTACAGCGGCCGTCTCGGACTGGCTACTCTGGAACAGAAAGAGGAGAAATTCCGTGAGTCGCTCGACATCCTGAATAAGATGATCGTAGAGACTCCGGAGGACGCTACGCTCTACGTTGCCCGCGCCGATGTGGAACGGGAAATGAAGCATGAAGACCTGGCACTGGTCGATTTGGAAGAAGCTATTCGCCTGAATGCTTCTTTGGCTGACGCATATTTGTTGCGCGGTAACATTTACCTGATGCAGAAAAAGAAAGCGCTGGCGAAAGCCGATTTTGAGAAAGCTATTTCTTTGGGCGTACCGCCTGCCGATCTGCACGAACAACTTCAGCAATGTAAGTAATGTGCAGTTTATGCCAAATGCCTTTTGAAAGTAAACGGATGAAAATAATGCCTTAAAAACTTGACTTTGGCTTTTGGATATAGTATCTTTGTATAAGTAATAATAAGATATCATTTGATTTTAATTGAGATAGAATAGGGGGGCGATTGCCTCCCTATTTTTGTATCTGCCCGTTTCTACTCTGCCGGATAGAGCCTCTGTTTCTCCTTATCAGAGCCTCTATTTTATAGAAACGGAGGCTCTGTTTACCGGAAATAGAGGCTCTGTTTAAACCGTTCACAAGGCACCTCATTACCTTTTACCCCTAGGCAGACCGTTGCTCGTCTTCCTTCTTATGCCTATACACCCCGGGGATGAGGGGGAGAACAGATGAGAGGAGCTGATTCCTTCACTGTCCTTTCATTTCCTCCCCTTCCTTGTTAATAATATGTAAACTTGCTCTTGACAAGAAATGGACTTTTTTCAACGGATTGTCAGACGAACTGCCGAATCAGATTTACGAAGTCCTTTCCGTATTTTTTCTTTTTGTATTCACCGATACCACTGATCGAACCGAATTCTTCAATGGTGGTGGGGCGGGAAATACAAAGCAAATGTAATACTTTGTCTGATAGAACAATGTAAGTGGGAAGTGCTTCCTGGTCGGCAAGCTGCTTTCTTAATCCGCGCAACGCTTCAAACAGATCTTCGCTCTCTGTCCCCGGCAAACCGAGTGGTAGTTCTTTTGTAACCACTATTTTTTTCTTTTTCCCTTTGCTTGTTGAAACTTCTTCACGATGAATGACGACGAGCATGGCTTTTGTTCTTCCGAATAAAATATCGCTTCCGCTTGGCGTAATTTTGAGATGATTGTTCTCATTATACGCAATTTCGAAATAACCGAGTTGCAGCATTTGAAGCAGGTAATCCTGCCAGTCGCGTGGTGGAATCTCCCGTCCGGCACCGAAAGTCTTTAGTTCCTGATACCCTTTTCCGGTCACTTCCGCCGAATAACTTCCACGAAGAATGTCAATCAATACGCCTGTACCGATCTGCTGTTCAGTGCGTGCAATGGCGCTCAATGCCTTTTGTACAATGACAGTCCCGTCGAACCGTTGCGGAGGGTTCTTGCAGACGTCACAATTACCGCAGTCCTCCGTCGCCGTTTCACCGAAATAGCTCAATAAGATTCTTCTCCGGCAGATATCGGCTTCTGCGTACTGTTGCATCCGTTGGAGCTTTTCCAGGTTAATGCTTTGCTGGTTGCTTTCCGTGGCAAACTTGGTCAGTAGGATCAGGTCGCCCAGCGAATAGAACAGAACCGTGTCGCTCGGCAACCCATCACGTCCGGCACGCCCGATCTCCTGATAAAAACTTTCGATACTTTTGGGCAGATTATAATGAATGACCCAACGCACATTTGATTTGTCGATTCCCATACCAAAAGCAATCGTGGCGCATACCACCTGAATGCGGTCGTTGATAAAATCATCCTGTGTCTCGTCCCGTTTCTGTGCGGACAATCCGGCATGATAGACTCCGCACCGGATTCCCTGCTTTTGCAACATCTGCGCCACGGTCTCCGTTTTGCTCCGGCTCATGCAGTAAATAATCCCGCTTTCTCCGCTGTGTCGGTTGATAAACTCCAGAATCGCCTTGTTCTTTTCTTTTGCCTGAAAGCCTCGTTTGACAGTCAGGCTGATGTTCGGCCGGTCGAAAGAAGAAATAAAGGTACGGGGGTGAACCAGATGCAGTTGGCGGACAATATCTTCGCGAGTGATTTTATCCGCAGTAGCGGTTAATGCAACGATCGGTACTTGCGGGAATTGTTGGTGGAGCATTCCCATTTGCGTATATTCCGGACGGAAGTCGTGTCCCCATTGGGAAATGCAATGAGCCTCGTCAATAGCGAACAGTGAGATATGCATATCCCGCAGGAGATAGTCTTTTTCTGCCAGTAACTTTTCCGGTGATATATAAAGCAGTTTCAGGCGGCCTTCGATACAGGCGCGGCGCAGGTTGGCGTTTTCCGTTTCATCGTTGCTGCTGTTCAGCGCTCCGGCGGCAATGCCGTTGGCTTGCAATGCTTCCACTTGGTCCTTCATCAGTGAAATGAGGGGAGAAACCACGACAGCCGTGCCTTCGCAAAGCAGTGCCGGCAGTTGGTAACAGATGGACTTTCCTCCGCCGGTGGGCATTAATACCAGTGCATCCTGCCTGCTCATAATATGACGGATAATTTCTTCTTGCAAGGGACGGAAACTATCGTAACCGAAATATGTTTTTAGAGTTTCTCTCATTGACGATTATTTAAATTTGCTGCAAAGGTACGTTTTTCTTTCACAACTTGCGTTATGTATAGATTTCAGTTTCTAAGATGAATTATATAAAGGTTAAAGTTTCTTATTAATCAAACCAAATCTCTCTTTTTCAAGGTTTTTGATTGTTTATTTAGAAAAAAAATGCACAAAATAATTGTGTGTTTAAAAAAAAAGTAAGACATTTGTAACATCTAAGGTTGCAAATGAGCAATTATTAACAAAAAGAACAAACCCTAACCAGTTAATTCAATGAGTGATTTAGAGAACAAAAAAACGGAGGAAACTCCTAAAAAACGTCCCTACAATTTGAGGGAAAAGAAAGAAAAGAAGGCTGCTTACAGGTCTTTAATCAGACCGGAATTGGCAGATGAGTTGTATGACAAGATATTGAATATCATTGTTGTACAGAAAAAGTACAAGGATCCTGACTATTCAGCAAAGGATTTGGCGAAAGAATTGAAAACGAATACTCGTTATCTTTCTGCAGTAGTTAACTCTCGCTTTGGCATGAACTATTCTTGTCTGTTAAATGAATACAGAGTAAAAGATGCTTTGCATTTATTGACGGATAAACGTTATGCCGACAAAAATGTGGAAGAAATTAGCGCTATGGTTGGCTTTGCAAATCGTCAATCTTTTTACGCTGCATTTTACAAAAACATAGGTGAGACTCCTAACGGTTATCGCAAAAGACATTTGGAAGATAAAAAGTAATTGCGCTTTCCGAAACTGACCAAAAGGAATTACCTCTGAATGAAAGATTTTGGAGATAATTCCTTTTCTCATTTTAATGAATCAATATCAGCATTATGAAAAAACATCTTATTTCAATGGCGGTGACCGCTGCGCTTTTATCATCGTGCGGAGGAGCCAAAACAACAACTGCTGAGGCAGATAAATTTGATTATACAGTGGAACAATTTGCAGACTTACAGATATTGCGTTATAAGGTTCCCGGATTTGAGGAACTGACGCTGAAACAAAAAGAACTGATTTACTACCTGACAGAGGCTGCTCTGGAAGGACGGGACATCTTATTCGATCAAAATGGAAAGTATAATTTGAGAATCCGCAGGATGCTCGAAGCAGTATATACGAACTATCAGGGAGATAAAACTACTCCCGACTTCAAGAATATGGAAGTTTACCTCAAAAGGGTATGGTTCTCCAATGGTATTCACCACCACTACGGTACAGAGAAATTTGTGCCCAACTTCTCGCAGGATTTTCTGAAACAGGCCGTGCTTGGCATTGATGCCCAATTGCTTCCGTTATCAGACGGACAGACTGCCGAACAACTTTGCGCTGAACTGTTCCCCGTGATTTTCGACCCGGCTATCATGTCGAAGCGGGTGAATCAGGCTGACGGTGAAGACCTTGTGCTGACCTCCGCCTGCAACTACTACGACGGAGTGACGCAGAAGGAAGCCGAAGACTTCTACAATGCAATGAAAGACCCGAAGGACGAGACTCCGGTGTCGTATGGCTTGAACAGTCGTCTGGTGAAAGAGAATGGAAAGTTGGAGGAAAAGGTATGGAAAGTAGGCGGACTTTATACGCAGGCGATTGAGAAGATTGTCTACTGGTTGAAGAAAGCGGAAACTGTTGCTGAGAATGAGGCGCAGAAAGCGGTTATCAGCAAGTTGATCCGGTTCTATGAAACGGGTAACTTGAAGGACTTTGACGAGTATGCAATTCTTTGGGTGAAGGACCTTGATTCGCGGATTGACTTTGTGAACGGGTTTACCGAAAGTTATGGCGACCCGCTGGGCATGAAAGCTAGTTGGGAATCGTTGGTTAATTTCAAGGATATCGAATCTACTCACCGCACGGAAATTATCAGCAGTAATGCCCAGTGGTTTGAAGACCATTCTCCGGTGGACAAAGCTTTCAAGAAAGATGAAGTGAAAGGTGTATCGGCTAAAGTAATCACTGCCGCTATCCTTGCCGGTGATCTTTATCCGGCGACAGCGATTGGTATCAACCTTCCGAATGCTAACTGGATTCGTGCGCATCACGGATCTAAATCCGTGACTATCGGAAATATTACCGATGCTTATAACAAAGCTGCTCATGGCAATGGATTCAACGAAGAATTTGTATACAGCGACGCGGAAATAAAACTGATTGATACTTATGCCGATCTGACGGACGAGCTTCATACGGATTTGCACGAATGCCTTGGACACGGTTCCGGCAAATTGCTTCCGGGAGTGGACCCTGATGCTTTGAAGGCTTATGGTTCTACGATCGAAGAAGCCCGTGCCGATTTGTTCGGACTTTATTATGTCGCCGACCCGAAACTGGTGGAACTGAAACTCCTTTCTTCTCCCGATGCTTATAAGGCTCAATATTATACTTATTTAATGAACGGGTTAATGACACAGTTGGTACGCATCGAACCGGGAAATACTGTTGAGGAGGCCCATATGCGTAACCGTCAGTTGATTGCCCGTTGGGTGTTTGAGAAAGGTGCTGCCGATAAAGTGGTCGAAATGGTGAAGAAAGACGGAAAGACGTATGTCGTAATCAATGACTACCAGAAAGTGCGTGAACTTTTCGGCGAACTGCTGGCTGAAATCCAACGTATCAAGTCGACCGGTGACTTTGAGGGTGCGCGTGCATTGGTAGAAAATTATGCTGTGAAAGTAGACCCGGTTCTTCACGCTGAAGTATTGGAACGTTACAAGAAACTGAATCTGGCTCCTTACAAAGGTTTTGTGAATCCGAAATACGAACTGGTGACGGATGATAATGGAAATATTACGGATGTCACTGTGGATTATAGTGAAGGTTATGTAGAGCAAATGTTGCGTTACAGCAAGGATTACTCTCCATTGCCTTCGGTAAACAACTAATCGGAATATGGATATTAAAGAACAATTAAAAGATATCAAAACACAGCTCCGTCTCTCTATGAACGGGGCTGTGTCCCAAAGTATGCGTGAGAAAGGGCTGCTCTACAAACTCAATTTCGGTGTAGAACTGCCCCGTATCAAGATGATTGCCGAAGGCTATGAGAAGAATCATGACCTGGCGCAAGCCTTGTGGAAAGAAAATATCCGCGAGTGTAAGATCATGGCTGCCATGCTTCAACCGATTGATACCTTTTATCCGGAGATTGCGGACATCTGGGTAGAGGATATTCAAAATATCGAAATAGCCGAGTTGACTTGCATGAATCTTTTTCAGCATTTGCCGTATGCCCCTGCCAAATCTCTTCACTGGATTGCGGATGAACAGGAATATGTGCAAACCTGTGGTTTCCTGACTGCCGCCCGTCTCCTGATGAAGAAAGGTGATATGACGGAACGGGCCTCAGGCGAATTGCTCGACCAGGCAATCTGTGCAGTTCATTCCGAGAGTTATCACGTGCGTAATGCGGCGTTGCTGGTGATCCGCAAGTATATGCAGCATAACGAGGAACACGCTTTTCAGGTGTGCCGGTTGGTAGAAGGAATGGCCGATTCTGAGGTAGAAGCGGAGCAGATACTTTATAATATGGTGAAAGAAGAGGCTGCAGATTTATAATATAATAAGACTATGATTGTATAAGGTGATAGGGGGACGGACTTGACCATAACTTTATCACCTTATTATTTAATAACAGATAACATTGTATTTTCTTTTAGAGGAATTTCTTTTGCTTTCCGCAAAAAAGGCTTAACTTTGTTCGCGCTAATTTTGGCTGATAATGGAAACTCAAAATGTGAAAGATACAGTAAGGCAGATATTCACGGAATATCTCACGGCGAACGGGCATCGTAAGACTCCTGAACGCTACGCCATACTCGATACTATCTATTCTATTGACGGCCATTTCGATATAGATATGCTCTATTCGCGGATGATGGACCAAGAGAATTTCCGGGTGAGCCGGGCGACTCTCTACAATACTATTATCCTTCTTATCAATGCGCGGCTGGTTATCAAGCACCAGTTCGGCACTTCCTCCCAATACGAAAAATCATATAATCGCGAGACACATCATCACCAGATATGTACTCAGTGCGGTAAAGTGACCGAGTTTCAGAACGAGGAGTTGCAGCATGCCATTGAAAATACAAAATTAAGCCGCTTTCAACTTTCGCATTACTCCTTATATATATATGGTATATGCAGCAAGTGCGACAGAGCTAACAAACGGAAAAAAGTAAATAACAACAATAAAAAAGAAAAATGAAAGTAGATGTTCTATTAGGATTACAATGGGGCGACGAAGTAAAAAAGAAAAATGAAAGTAGATGTTCTATTAGGATTACAATGGGGCGACGAAGGTAAAGGCAAAGTAGTCGACGTATTAACACCTAAGTACGATGTGGTCGCTCGTTTCCAGGGCGGTCCGAATGCCGGTCATACACTTGAGTTCGAAGGACAGAAGTATGTACTTCGTTCTATTCCTTCCGGTATTTTTCAGGGAGATAAGGTAAATATTATCGGTAACGGTGTAGTGCTCGATCCGGCATTGTTCAAAGCGGAAGCTGAGGCACTCGAAGCATCGGGACATCCATTGAAAGAGCGTTTGCACATTTCTAAGAAAGCTCATCTCATCCTTCCGACACACCGCATACTGGACGCCGCTTACGAAGCAGCCAAGGGAGATGCGAAAGTAGGAACAACCGGTAAAGGCATTGGCCCTACTTATACGGATAAAGTTAGCCGTAACGGTGTTCGTGTAGGTGATATCCTTCATAACTTCGAACAGAAATATGGTGCGGCGAAAGCTCGTCACGAACAAATCCTGAAGAGTCTGAACTACGAATATGACCTCACAGAACTGGAAAAAGCATGGATGGAAGGTATCGAATATCTGAAACAGTTCCATTTTGTAGACAGTGAACATGAGGTTAACAACTATTTGAAAGACGGCAAGAGCGTTCTTTGCGAAGGTGCGCAGGGAACGATGCTTGATATCGATTTCGGTTCGTATCCGTTCGTTACTTCTTCCAATACGGTTTGTGCAGGTGCCTGCACCGGTCTGGGAGTAGCTCCGAACCGTATCGGCGAGGTGTTCGGTATCTTCAAGGCATACTGTACTCGTGTAGGTGCCGGTCCGTTCCCGACAGAACTGTTCGACGAGACTGGTGACAAGATGTGCACACTGGGACATGAATTCGGTTCTGTAACAGGACGTAAACGTCGTTGCGGATGGATTGACCTGGTAGCTCTGAAATATTCCGTTATGATAAACGGTGTTACCAAACTGATCATGATGAAGAGCGACGTGCTCGATACATTCGATATTATCAAGGCTTGTGTTGCTTATAAGGTAGATGGCGAGGAAATTGATTATTTCCCATATGACATCACTGAAGGTGTGGAGCCTGTATATGCAGAACTGCCGGGCTGGAAGACAGATATGACAAAGATGCAGAGCGAAGATGAATTCCCGGAAGAATTCAATGCTTATCTGACTTTCTTGGAAGAACAACTTGGTGTGGAAATTAAGATTGTATCTGTCGGACCGGACAGAGCGCAGACAATCGAACGTTATACTGAAGAATAAGAAATGGGGCTGACTAAAAAGTCTGGTAGTATCTTAAGTCTCCTCCTTCTGGAAGGAGGAGTACCCGTAGGGGGAGGTGGTAGGTGAATATGCAATTCTTTCATTTATAGTAAATTATAGATAATCTTGTTTTACCTACCACCCCGCCCTTGGGGCACCTCTCCTTCGAGAAGGAGGGGAATTGATGATACTATTACTTTTGGTCTCCTTTGTTCTATAACTTAATGAGAGGCGGAGAAATGGAAATGACTCCGCCTTTTTGTTTTTTCTTTACCCCCAATATTAACTATAACGCATTATGAAAACACATTTCATTACTTTCCTATTATTAATAGGTATGAGTCTGGGAATCTCTTCCCGGCTCCATGCACAGTCTTCTTACCAGCCTGGTGAAGAAAACCTCAAAGCCCGTGAAGAATTTCAGGATAATAAATTCGGTATTTTCCTTCATTGGGGACTGTATGCCATGCTTGCCACCGGTGAGTGGACTATGACAAATAATAATCTGAATTATAAAGAGTATGCCAAACTGGCAGGCGGTTTCTATCCCTCCAAGTTTGATGCGGATAAGTGGGTGGCAGCCATCAAAGCGTCGGGAGCTAAATATATCTGCCTGACTTCCCGCCATCATGACGGCTTCTCCATGTTCGATACCAAGTATTCGGACTTCAATATCGTGAAGGCAACCCCCTTTAAGCGGGATATCATCAAGGAGCTGGCAGCAGCCTGCAGCAAACAGGGAATCAAACTCCATTTCTACTACTCTCATCTTGACTGGACGCGGGAAGATTATCCTTGGGGTCGTACAGGACGGGGTACAGGACGTCCGAATCCGAAAGGAGACTGGAAAAGCTATTATCAGTTCATGAACAATCAGCTGACGGAACTGCTGACTAATTATGGTCCGGTAGGAGCCATCTGGTTCGACGGATGGTGGGATCAGGATGGAAATCCCGGCTTTAACTGGGAGTTGCCGGAACAATATGCCATGATCCATAAACTGCAGCCGGGCTGCCTGATAGGAAATAACCATCATCAGACTCCTTTTGCCGGTGAAGATATTCAGATATTCGAACGTGACCTGCCCGGAGAAAATACCGCAGGGCTTTCCGGACAAAGTGTAAGTCACCTGCCCTTGGAAACCTGCGAAACGATGAATGGTATGTGGGGATATAAGATTACGGATCAAAATTATAAATCAACGAAGACGCTGATTCATTATCTGATAAAGGCAGCCGGAAAGAATGCAAACCTGTTGATGAATATCGGCCCTCAGCCCGACGGAGAGCTTCCGGAAGTAGCCGTACAGCGGTTGAAAGAAATGGGAGAGTGGATGAATCAATATGGTGAAACGATTTATGGAACCCGTGGCGGTGCGGTTGCTCCGCATGATTGGGGAGTGACGACGCAGAAAGGAAACAAGCTGTATGTACATATTCTGAATTTGCAGGATAAAGCCCTGTTCCTGCCTTTGGCAGATAAGAAGGTGAAGAAGGCAGTCCTGTTTAAGAACGGCACACCTGTCCGCTTCACTAAAAATAAAGAAGGCGTGTTGCTGGAGCTTGCAGAGATACCAAAAGATATTGATTACGTTGTAGAACTTACAATTGACTAATTTTTAGCTAATTCTTCATAAAAGCATAGGGAAACTATCGTTACATACGTAGTTTCCCTTTATTTTTGGCAAACAATTTGTTTATATAGATATAGAGTAATAATTAAAATGAAAAGTATATGATGTCTTATTGGGTATTATTTATTGGTATTGCCGTAGCAAGTTGGTTGGTACAGATGAATTTGCAGAACAAATTCAAGAAGTATTCCAAAATTCCGACAGGAAACGGTATGACAGGACGCGACGTAGCTCTGAAGATGCTGCACGACAATGGAATTTACGATGTACAAGTAACTCATACACCCGGTCAGCTGACCGACCACTACAATCCTGCTAACAAAACAGTGAATCTGAGTGAAGGTGTATACGAAAGTAATAGTATCATGGCGGCTGCCGTAGCGGCACACGAATGTGGACACGCTGTTCAGCACGCACGTATGTATGCTCCGTTGAAAATGCGCAGCGCCTTGGTGCCGGTAGTGAATTTTTCGTCCTCTATCATGACTTGGGTATTGCTGGGCGGTATTCTGCTGTTCAACTCCTTCCCGCAATTGTTGTGGATTGGTATCATTCTGTTTGCTACCACCACTTTGTTCAGCTTTATCACCTTGCCGGTGGAAATCAATGCAAGTAAGCGTGCACTTGTGTGGCTGAGTTCATCCGGCATTACTAATTCATACAATCATACACAAGCCGAAGACGCTCTTCGCTCCGCTGCATACACCTATGTAGTTGCTGCACTGGGTTCATTGGCTACGCTGATCTATTACATTATGATTGCTATGGGCAGAAGAGACTAAGAGAAAATAATAATCGTTTTGACGCCTCCATCGTTTTCAAAGACTATGGAGGCGTTCTTTTTTTAGTTATAATACGTATATTCGCGTTCCTCATACAGAACCGCTTTCTCATTAATGAATTTGATTCGTTTTTTCCAGTTGCCATGCGGGTCATTATAGAATTTATAGACAAACTTCACTGCCGGCTGACCGCTGATTGATTCCGTTCCGGAAATAACCTCTCCACGGCTGCTGTATTGGTAACTATACTGACGTTCGTTGGGAGGAGTTCCGATTTTCTCTTCAACGATCCTTCCACGGGCATTCCATACCCGGTCGATCGATTCGTATTCCTCTCCCTGTGCTTCTGCCGGTGCTTTCACTACCTTTTTACAGATTAAATTGCCATAAGGGTCATGTTGATAATGAAATTCGCTGTACGTTGAACCATCCTTGTAGAAGCAGATTTCTTGTGTGCAGTTTCCTTCGGTGTTGTAACGGAAAAAAGTTTTGCGCATCGGCTCTCCATTGGCATCCGTCATTGATTTAATTCTCACGTTACCTTCGTCGTTGTAAGTCCATACAGTGGTGCTTTCCATTTTACCGGCAGGTGATTTCCGGATTTCTTTTTCGATGTCGCCGTTGGCATTGTAGCTATATTCTGTCGTTCCTTCCGGAACTCCCTTATTCGAGAAGTGGCTTGCCATTGTCTTTCTTCCTTCCTTGTCGAACTGATAAATAAAGAAGGTACCGCTTTTGGGACCTCGGTTGATGATTTCCGTTCCCAAGGGAGCTGCTATATACGAAGTCTGATGTACCGATTTTACTTTTCCTTGCAGCAGGAGAAGTTTCCGGTCGGTATCTTCCGGACCGGCATATTCGATGTGGCGCACAAGAATATACTCCGGATTCGGACCATTATATTCCACTCGTTTGATCCAGTTGCCGTATGTGTCGTATTCTATATCCACTCTCTTGCTTTGAGGCGCATTGTATCTTTTGAATGCTCCTTCCGAGTATCGTTTCAGTGGCAGTGTGTCGCTTTTTGCCAGTTCCCGTTTGCCCGATCCGGTGTTTTTGTTCAGTGTACTTTCTTCGATCACTTCCGTAATTTGTCCCTGTTCATCATAATTAATGCTTATAGTTTCGCGGAACGGGAGCTTTTTTTTGTCCCCCATAATATTTATCCCATAATAAATTCTTTTCTCCACCTGACCGGCTTCATTGCGTAGAATGGTATCTACACTCATAATCTCCTGCTGTGCATCCATCTTTTTCTTTCCGTCTACTCTGCCTTGCGCGTCGTAGTGATATTCAAAGATATTGCTGACTCCGCCTTGCTTGATGGAAGCAACAATTTCCTTTTCTACATTGCCGTCTTCGTCGTATATAAAGACGATTTTGCTGTCGGCACTGCCATCCGGTTTCAGTGAGTTTTCCGCTATCTTTTGGCCGTAACGGTTGTATTTTACGAAATGAATCTGATCAACGATGGCACCGGGTGTCCACGACGTATTCTTTTGTACTGCCTGATGCACGGTGGTGCGGATACTTTTGAATGGGGGCGACTTCTGAGTCTTGTTTTGTGCCGGTAACGACATTGCTATGAGAGAAACTGCCAGGAGAAAAAGCCCGGTTTTATATCTCGGTCCGATAATTGTGTTATTCATAATATGGTTAATAATTTATATTCTTAAAGTTGTTGTCTCGCTATCAGTTTAAAGAGATTTGCAGACTGAAGATACAATATTGACGATTTTTTCGGATATATGCAAGCGTTGCTCGGAAATTTGCAGTAAATTTGCGCAATTAAAATACTAAACAGTAATTATATCATGGCAGCAAAACCAAGTATTCCTAAAGGAACTCGTGACTTTTCGCCGGTAGAAATGGCGAAGCGTAATTATATATTCAATACGATTCGTGACGTATATTTATTGAGTCGTAATGCTGTTAAGCTGGCAAGCAAATTCTGTGAGAAAGGTTTGCGCTATGACTTGACAGTGCCTTTTGCCCGTTACGTGGTGATGCACCGCGATGAAATAACTTTCCCGTTCAAGCGTTATCAGATACAGCCGGTATGGCGTGCAGACCGTCCGCAGAAAGGACGTTACCGTGAGTTCTATCAATGCGACGCTGATGTTGTCGGCAGCGATTCACTGCTGAATGAAGTAGAACTGATGCAGATTGTCGATACAGTATTCAGCCGTTTCAACATCCGTGTGTGTATTAAGATCAATAACCGCAAGATTCTTTCCGGTATCGCTGAGATTATCGGTGAAGCGGATAAGATTGTAGATATCACAGTGGCTATTGACAAACTGGATAAGATTGGTCTGGAGAACGTCAATGCGGAACTGAAAGAGAAAGGGATCAGTGATGAGGCGATTGCCAAATTGCAGCCGATCATTCTGCTGAGCGGAACCAATACTGAAAAGCTGGCTACACTAAAGAGCGTGTTGGCAGCCAGTGAGACAGGCATGAAAGGAGTCGAAGAAAGCGAATTTATTCTGGGCACATTGGAAACAATGGGCTTGAAAAATGAAATCGAACTTGACTTGACGCTGGCTCGCGGATTGAATTATTATACCGGTGCTATCTTCGAAGTGAAAGCGCTGGATGTGCAGATCGGCAGTATCACCGGTGGTGGTCGCTATGACAACCTGACAGGAGTATTTGGTATGGCCGGTGTGTCGGGAGTCGGCATTTCTTTTGGTGCAGACCGTATCTTCGATGTATTGAATCAACTGGAACTTTATCCGAAGGAAGCAGTGAACGGTACGGAATTGATGTTCGTAAACTTTGGTGATAAAGAAGCTGCTTTCTCCATGAGTATGCTGGCAAAAGTTCGTGCGGCAGGTATCCGTGCGGAAATCTTCCCGGATGCGGCAAAGATGAAGAAGCAGATGAGCTATGCCAATGCCAAGAGTGTTCCGTTCGTAGCTATCGTAGGAGAGAACGAAATGAATGAAGGCAAAGCAATGCTGAAGAATATGGAAACCGGCGAACAGAATCTTGTTTCGGTGGAAGAACTGATAGCTGCTTTGCGCAACTAAAAGCAGGGTATAGAGTAAGAATATCCGCTTTTCCGGTGAAGTACTTGACAAATGACTTTTTATGTTGTATCTTTGAGAAAAGAAAAGGCATAAATAAGATGAATGTAATAAGAAAAATAGATACATAAATATCACCTTTATACTGTTACTTATAAGTATCAGAAGAACTTGGAATGGGGCAATGATCAGATGATTATTGCCCCATTTTGTCGTTAATTATGCCTGCTACATTTCGTCTCTTACTTAAAAAGGGACGAATATCGTTTTTAATAAACTTGGATACCGTTTATAATAAACGTGCGATAAGTTTATTATAAACAGAATCCGTGTTTATTAAAGGCCGTTTTTGTTTTTGTAAAGATATAAGGATGCGGTTTCGAATGAAAACTGACTATCGGAAACTATATAGAATGGAATGGTAATTATATGTAACAATTACTTTTGGGGATCATATTCTCGGAAGGCTTAATTCTACTTCTTAATTAAAAACTTTGGATATTAGTTTTTAGATTAGACTGAAAA
>QWCY01002622.1_pt1 | contig 25448 bp, 15 predicted proteins | sample 1972631 | NCBI WGS metagenome assembly QWCY01 (sample SAMN09866696, study PRJNA288562) | Human gut metagenome isolate pre1_stool, whole genome shotgun sequencing... | isolation source: gut | host: Homo sapiens | place: USA: California
TCTCTGAATTTGCACTGATTAAATACCGTGTACAGGTAGAGGTGGAATACTTTATCACCTTGTGCGAACTCCCTTTGCCGCAATTAAAAGGAATCGATAGCAATGTGTACGAAACTTTACGGAATATCTACCGTAACTTCTCTGAAGCAGACGCACAGCGCATTAAAGATATCGAAAGTGTAACTAACCACGACGTGAAGGCCGTAGAATACTTCCTGAAAGAAGAATTTGACAAGATGGGCGGAATGGATGACTACAAAGAGTTTATCCACTTCGGACTGACTTCTCAGGATATTAACAATACGTCTGTTCCTCTTTCTATCAAAGAAGCATTGGAACAGGTCTACTATCCGTTGATTGAAGAACTGATTGCACAGTTGAAAACTTATGCAACAGAATGGGCTAACATTCCGATGCTTGCCAAAACTCACGGCCAACCGGCTTCTCCTACTCGTTTAGGCAAGGAAGTGATGGTATTTGTTTACCGTCTCGAACGTCAGCTGGCTATGCTGAAGGCATGTCCGATTACCGCTAAGTTTGGTGGTGCTACCGGAAATTACAATGCGCATCATATAGCTTATCCTCAATATGACTGGAAACAATTCGGTAATCGGTTTGTTGCAGAGAAACTGGGGTTGGAGCGTGAAGAATATACTACACAGATTTCGAACTATGATAACCTTTCTGCTGTTTTTGATAGTATGAAGCGTATCAATACGATTATGGTCGATATGAATCGTGACTTCTGGCAGTACATTTCTATGGAGTACTTCAAACAGAAGATTAAAGCCGGAGAAGTGGGATCGAGTGCCATGCCGCATAAAGTGAATCCGATTGACTTTGAAAATGCGGAAGGTAACCTGGGTATAGCAACGTCTATCCTGGAACATTTGGCTGTGAAACTTCCTGTTTCCCGTTTGCAGCGTGACTTGACAGACTCGACAGTGCTGCGTAATGTAGGCGTGCCTTTCGGTCATATCGTGATTGCCATTCAGAGTTCTTTGAAGGGATTGCGTAAACTGTTGCTGAACGAACCGGCTATCTATCGTGACTTGGATAACTGCTGGAGCGTAGTGGCAGAAGCTATTCAAACGATTTTGCGCCGTGAGGCTTACCCGCATCCGTATGAAGCTTTGAAAGCTTTAACCCGGACCAATCAGGCTATTACAGAAAGTTCTATTAAAGAGTTTATCGAAGAATTGAATGTAAGCGAAGATATTAAAAAAGAGTTAAGAGCAATCACTCCCCATACTTATACGGGGCTTTAATTGTTTACTTATATAATAAACGTGTTTTTAAATAGGCCGTGAGGCCAAAGTCTAATTTTATTCGAATAAAAAAATGAGCACAGAAAACGAAGAATGGCGCGAAAATTCTTTCAATGAAGAGAACCCACAGCGTTCGTATGGTGACCGCTCTTATGGCGATCGTCCTCAACGTCCTTCTTACAATCGTGAAGGTGGCGATCGTCCGTATCGTCCTCGCTTCAATAACAATAATGAAGGAGGCGAACGCCCGCAACGTCCTTACAACCGCGAAGGTGGTTCTTATGATCGTCCTCAACGTCCTTCCTACAACCGTGAAGGTGGTTCTTATGACCGTCCCCAACGTCCCCGTTTCAATAGCGGCGAAGGTGGTGATCGTCCTCAACGTCCTTCTTACAACCGTGAAGGCGGCGACCGTCCTTACCGTCCCCGCTTTAATAACGGCGAAGGTGGCGACCGTCCTCAACGTCCTTCTTACAACCGTGAAGGTGGTGACCGTCCGTATCGTCCCCGTTTTAATAATGGCGAAGGTGGTGGCGGCTATCGCAGCAACAACGGTGGCGGTGGTGGAGGCTATCGTCCGAGATACAACAATGACCGTTCACAAGGAGGCTATCGTCCTCGTCCGCGTACCGGCGATTATGATCCGAATGCTAAGTATAGCGTAAAGAAACAGATCGAGTACAAGGAACAGTTTATTGATCCGAATGAACCGATCCGTCTGAATAAGTTCCTGGCTAATGCTGGTGTTTGTTCACGTCGCGAGGCTGATGAATTTATCACAGCAGGTGTGGTTTCTGTAAACGGTGAAGTAGTAACGGAATTGGGTACAAAGATCAAGCGTTCGGATGTGGTTAAGTTCCACGACGAACCGGTAAGCATCGAACGTAAGGTATATGTATTGTTGAATAAGCCGAAAGATACGGTTACTACATCGGATGATCCACAGGAACGTCGTACAGTAATGGATTTAGTGAAAGGCGCTTGCAACGAACGTATCTATCCTGTAGGACGTCTTGACCGTAACACGACTGGTGTACTCTTGCTGACGAATGACGGTGATCTGGCTTCCAAGCTGACACACCCGAAATTCCTGAAGAAGAAAATTTATCATGTTCATCTGGACAAGAACCTGACCAAAGCAGATATGGACCAGATTGCAGCTGGTATTCAGTTGGAAGACGGTGAAATCCATGCAGATGCGATCAGTTATACAGATGATTTCAAGAAAGACCAGGTAGGTATCGAAATTCACTCCGGAAAGAACCGTATCGTTCGCCGTATTTTCGAATCACTGGGTTATAAAGTAGTAAAACTCGACCGTGTGTTCTTCGCCGGACTGACCAAAAAAGGTCTGCGTCGCGGAGACTGGCGTTACCTGTCGGAAGCAGAAGTAAACTACCTCCGCATGGGATCGTTTGAATAATAAGTCAATAAATAACAACTTGACAGAGGACGAGGAAAGAGAGCAGGAAAAATGAATCCTGCAATTGAAACCTCGTCTTCTTGTATCTAAAAAGAAAAAGTTAAATGGAAAAGATTGGTAGAACAAAAATTGTTGATCTGTTGAAGCGCACAGATATTGGCGCGATGGTCAATGTGAAAGGATGGGTTCGCACCCGCAGAGGTAGCAAACAAGTAAACTTTATCGCACTGAATGACGGTTCTACAATAAATAATTTGCAGGTCGTCAGAAAGTGGAAGTACAGGCTCGCGAAATCGAAGTGCTGGGTACTTGCGATAATACATATCCATTGCAGAAGAAAGGTCACTCCATGGAGTTTCTGCGCGAGATAGCTCACTTGCGTCCGCGTACGAATACGTTTGGTGCTGTGTTCCGCATCCGTCACAACATGGCGATTGCTATTCACAAGTTCTTTCATGAAAAGGGCTTCTTCTATTTCCATACGCCGATCATTACGGCTTCCGATTGTGAAGGTGCCGGACAAATGTTCCAAGTGACTACCATGAACCTGTATGACTTGAAGAAAGACGAGAGAGGTTCTATTTCTTATGAAGATGATTTCTTCGGTAAGCAGGCGAGTTTGACCGTTTCCGGTCAGTTGGAAGGTGAATTGGCTGCTACTGCTTTGGGATCTATCTACACATTCGGTCCTACGTTCCGTGCCGAAAACTCCAATACTCCCCGCCACCTGGCAGAGTTCTGGATGGTTGAACCGGAAGTTGCTTTCAACGATATTATAGATAACATGGACTTGGCAGAAGAGTTCATCAAATATTGTGTGAAATGGGCGTTGGATAACTGTGCGGATGATGTGAAGTTCCTGAACGATATGTTCGACAAAGGTTTGATTGAACGTCTGCAAGGTGTATTGAAAGATGATTTCGTACGTCTGCCTTATACAGATGGTATCAAGATTCTGGAAGAAGCTGTTGCGAAAGGTCATAAGTTCGAATTCCCGGTTTACTGGGGTGTGGACTTGGCTTCTGAACACGAACGCTTCCTGGTAGAAGAACACTTCAAACGTCCGGTGATTTTGACTGACTATCCGAAGGAAATCAAGGCCTTCTATATGAAGCAGAACGAAGACGGTAAGACTGTACGTGCCATGGATGTTCTTTTCCCGAAGATTGGTGAAATTATCGGTGGTTCCGAACGTGAAGCGGACTATGACAAGCTGATGACCCGTATTGAAGAAATGCACATCCCAATGAAAGATATGTGGTGGTATCTGGATACCCGTAAGTTCGGTACTTGTCCTCACTCCGGTTTCGGATTAGGATTCGAACGTCTGTTATTGTTTGTAACAGGTATGGCGAATATCCGTGATGTGATACCGTTCCCGCGTACGCCAAGAAATGCTGATTTCTAATATTCCGGTATATTTATGTAAAACTCGCATAATCTTTAGGTTATGCGAGTTTTTTTATGCTCTGAATCGCTGTATTTTCAAAATAAATCTTTATATTTGAAAATACGCATTCAAGAGTGTTAACTAAAATAATACAACAATGAAAAAGCTCTATTTTTTTACCATGCTTTCAATAATGTTGTTAGCGGTAACAGGTGCGATGGCCCAAAAGAAAACTAAATTCAAGGCGGCCGATTTAAAAGGTATTTGGCAGCTCTGCCATTATGTGTCGGAATCTCCCGATGTTCCGGGAGCATTGAAACCCAGTAATACATTTAAAGTGTTGAGTGATGACGGACGGATCGTGAACTTTACCATTATCCCCGGCTCGGATGCCATTATTACAGGATATGGAATGTGGAAACAACTGACGGATGATTCTTATAAAGAAAGTATCGAGAAGAACATTCATCTTCCGATGCTGGATAATCAGGATAATATTTTGGAATTCGAGATCAAAGATAACGATTATCTCCATCTGAAATACTTTATCAAGAACGATTTGAATGGAAATGAGTTGAATGCCTGGTATTATGAAACCTGGAAAAGAGTAGAAATGCCGGCTAAATTTCCGGAGGATATTGTGAGATAAAGGGAAGATACCTTTATTGTGAGACACGGATTTTGCAAAATACTGCATGGTTGCCTGGCTATGCCTGACAACGACTTATTTTGTGAAATCCGTGCCTGTTTTTATGAAAAAGATAAAAACAAAGATCTTTTGGACAAAATCAAAGTCCGTAGAAATAGAAACGAAAATGAAAAAATAGATTTGCAAAGGTTGTGTCTGCGACTTACTCTAACTTTGTTGCCAGTAATAGAATACAGTAACAAAATAAAGTAGAACAATGAAAAACAAACTTTTACTGGCGGTAGGGAGTATTGCTCTCCTGACTGCTTGTGATGCTTCAAAAGAAAATGAAATGGAATGGTTCGACCATGCAGTGAAAACATCCGGACATCAGTTGCTCTATATGTCAGAACAATTGAAGAATGAACCGGACACCGCCTGTTTTCCCCGTTCTATCAAAGAAGGAAAGTACAGACTGGAGCACCCCACCGACTGGACGAGTGGCTTCTATCCCGGCTCCATGTGGCTAGCATACGAGTTGACAGGTGATGAAGTTCTGGCAAAAGAGGCACGCAAATATACGGACCGTCTGCAGGATATGCAATATTATACGGGTAATCACGATTTGGGCTTTATGATGTTTTGCAGTTATGGGCAGGGCATCCGTTTAAAACCCGAGCCAACGGACCGTTTGATTCTGATTAACTCGTCAGAAAGCTTGTGTTCCCGTTTTCGTCCGGAAGTCGGACTGATCCGTTCGTGGGATTTCGGTGAGTGGAGCTATCCGGTGATTATTGATAATATGATGAATCTTGAAATGCTGTTCTGGGCTTCGGAGCAAACCAATAATCCGAAATATCGCGAAATAGCCATCTCTCATGCCGACAAAACGTTGAAGAACCACTTCCGGAAAGATATGACTTCCTATCATGTGGTGAGCTACCTGGCAGATAGCGGTGAGGTGGAGTCAAAAGGAACCTTTCAGGGATATGCCGATTCTTCCGCCTGGGCGCGTGGACAGGCTTGGGGAGTATATGGATATACTATGTGTTATCGCTTCACCAAGCAGCAGAACTATTTGGATGCCGCTCATAAAATAGCGCGGTTTATTATCGATCATCGTCCGGCTGAAAATGACTATATACCTTATTGGGATTATGATGCTCCCAAGATACCGAATGAACCACGCGATGCTTCTGCGGCTGCCATAACAGCTTCTGCATTGCTGGAGTTGAGTGGTTATGGCGACAAGAAACAAGGGGAAGAATATTTTCGTTATGCGGAGCATATCCTGAAGCAGTTATCCTCTGATGATTATTTGGCCAAGGAAGGAGAAAATCATGGTTTCATCCTGTTACATTCGGTTGGTAGTTTCCCGCACGACAGTGAAATTGATACTCCGCTCAATTATGCTGATTATTATTATCTGGAAGCCTTGAAGCGCTATAAAGAACTGAAAGAAAAATCAGAAAATCAGTCTTACTAACTTGGAGGAAGACCGTTGAAGATAATCGTATTCGTTTTGAAGCCAATACCGGTCCTTTATATGAGTTAAAAAAAAGGATTCATTTATCAGATTGAATTGAAAATACTTATCTTTACGATAAATTCTTCAATATTAGCTCATGAAAGACCGACATTTGCTATTTAAGTACATATTCGGATTAACCGTTTACATCTTATTTTTTCCTTTGGCTGTATCGGCCACCGACAGCTTCATCCATTTTAAACGATTATCCGTGGATGACGGACTATCGCAAAATACTGTGCTAGCTCTGACACAAGATCATAATAATAAGATTTGGGTAGGTACCATAGACGGACTGAACTGGTATGAAGGTTCTCGCTTCGTTTCGTATTATAAAGCGCCGGATGATACGACCAGTCTGGCGAACAATCATGTCTATTCACTTCATACCGATTCGAAGGGTACGGTATGGGTAGGTACACAGGTCGGTTTATCCCGTTATAATATTGTAGGAAATAATTTCACCAATTATTCGTCACCGGACAATCAGCCGATGCAAGTATTGGCTATCGGAGAACCGGAGGAAGGTGACCGGCTTTTGCTTGCTACCAATATCGGTCTGATGGTTTTTGATAAAAAGACCGGGCGGATGAAAGTGCAGCCAGAACTTGCCGGAAAAGTGATCTATTCTGTTTGCCGGATGAATGACGGCTTCCTATTGGGTACTTCGGAAGGTGTCTATTTCTATTATGTACGTAACGGAAACGTGATCCGGCTTCTTCTTCAATTGAAAGGAGAAACGATCTCTGATATGCTTTATGACGATAAAACCGGGAATTGTTGGCTGGCTTCATTGACAAACGGGGTGTATTGTGTGGATAATAACTTTCAAATAAAACATCATTATAACAAGCAAAATACTCCTGCTTATTTCCTTACGAACTCGGTCAGGACACTGTCCGGAGATGATAAAGGAAGGGTTTGGATAGGAACTACGGAAGGTTTGCTTATCCTTGAACCGGAGACGGAAACTTTTCGGATCTGTCGTTTTTCTCCTGAAGATCCGACTACATTGGGGCATAATTCCATCCGCTCTATTTTGAAAGACAATCAAGGAGGGATGTGGATCGGTACATTTTACGGTGGGCTTAATTATTATCATCCCCTCGCTCCGGCATTCGGACGTTTGCAACATTCCGCCTGGAGGAATTCATTAAGTGATAACACGGTGAGTTGTATTGCCGAAGACCCGGATAATGGAAATCTCTGGATCGGCACGAACGATGGCGGATTAAATTATTATAATCGGAAAACCGGAGTTTTTTCATATTACCGGACGGGTACTTCCGCCAACTCTTTAAAGTCTGACAATATAAAATGTATATGGACGGACAAGGATGGAAGTGCCTATATCGGCACTCACGGAGGGGGAATGAGTCGCCTGCATCATAAGAGTGGCAGGATAGAAACATATTCCTTTCCCCATTCTACTACCCTGACTAACAGTTGTTACTCCTTATTAGACGGAACAGATGGAACGCTTTGGGTAGGCGGTATGAGCGGACTTTACCTTTTCGACAAACAGACCGGAGAACTTTCGCAGCATCCATTAGCTAAAAAGCATAAAAAGTTGGAGAATGTATTGATATATACGTTGTTCCGCGATTCGAAAGGAAGAATATGGATTGGTACGGAAGAGAGTATGTTTTTGTATGCCGGCGGGAAACTGGAAGAATTGCATCTTTCTTCTTCGGCTTATCTGCATGGGTTGATACAAGCTTTCTGTGTACAGGAAGATAGCCGTCATGAAATCTGGATCGGCTCTTCCACAGGACTATATTGCTATAAGGAAGGAGCACCGACAGCCTGGAAACACTATACGATGAAAGACGGTTTGCCGAACGACTTTATTTATAGCATACTAGAGGATGAACGGGGACGTTTATGGTTGACAACTAACAAGGGACTGGCTTGTTTCAATACGGAAGAGGGTACTTTCCTTAACTATACGAAGCAGGACGGATTGCCTCACGATCAGTTTAATTATTTCGGAGCTTGCAAAGCTCACGATGGTACCTTCTTCCTGGGGTCTCTTGGTGGCATTGCCTATTTCAAACCTTATGAATTGGGTGATAATCCATATTCTCCGGATGCGGTGGTAACAGGAGCTGTTGTCTTAAATCAGGTGATTACGGATATGAAAAGTGAACGGGTACGCTATTTTCAGGACGAGCAAGGGCGGATGCTGGGTATGTCGTTTCCTTCCGATCAGAAACTTTTTAATATCCGGTTTGCCGTTATCAACTATTTGGCTGGCAAGCGGAATCAGTTTGTTTACAAATTGGAAGGCTTTGAAACCGAGTGGAACTACTCCCGTCATGTTTCCTTTGCACGAGCGAGTTATTCTAATCTCCCGCCCGGTGAGTATGTGTTCAAGGTGAAGGCATGTAACAACAATGGAAAGTGGAGTGAAGCGACTACTGAATTTTTTGTGCACATCACTCCGATGTGGTATCAGACCTGGTGGGCAAAGACGCTTTTCATCTTCTTTTCTGTAGGGCTTCTCGTTTTTGTGATCTATTTTTTTATTGCCCGTGCCAAAATGAAGATGCAAGTCCGGATTGAACAGATAGAACGAAACAAGATAGAAGAAATCAGTCAGGAGAAAGTACGTTTTTACATGAATATGTCTCATGAGTTGCGTACTCCGTTGAGTTTGATATTGGCTCCGTTGGAGGAACTTTTGGGACAGAGTAATCTGAAAGGTACTCCAGTGCAGCAGAAACTGGATTACGTTTATAGGAACGGGCGGAAGTTATTGCACATTGTTAACCAGTTGCTGGATTTCCGTAAAGCCGAAGCAGGTGCAATGCCTCTTCATGTTACGCAGGTGAATGTAGAAGAACTGTTGCAAGATGCTTTTGCCCTGTTTAAAGAAAATGCGCAGAAGCGTACTATCAGCTTTCATATAAAATCCGATTTAGAAGGACGGTTGTTTCCGGCAGATAAGACGTATGTAGAGACAATCTTGATGAACCTGCTGTCTAACGCCTTTAAGTTTACACCGGACGGTGGAAGCATCTCGCTTTCCTTATGGACAGAGGGAGATACCTATGGTTTCACGGTAAGAGATAGCGGAATCGGTATGTCTCCAGAGCAGCTAACCCGTATTTTCGAACGTTTCTATCAGGTAGACGGTCAGCGAAAGGGAACGGGTATCGGACTGTCATTGGTGAAGATGCTTGTAGAGAAACATCACGGCACTATTACCGTGGCAAGCGAGCCTGCTCAATATACAGAATTTAAAGTCACTCTACCTGCTGACATAACTGCCTTCACGGAGAAAGAACGTGAATTACCGGCACATGAAGTCGAAACATCTGCTTCTTTCCGGGAGCTTCCGGTGGCTGATGAGTATTTCTCTGGTGATGCGTCAGTTATAGTTTCAGAAGAACTATCGGATGACGATCAGATAGAAGCCGATAGTGAGGAAGGACGTCCTACTATCCTGTTGGTAGATGACAATAAAGAAATGGTAGATTACCTAAAAGATAATTTCCGGCAGAACTATGTGACGCTTACCGCCGGAAACGGGGAAGAAGCATTGGCTATCATGAAAGAACACCGTGTAGACATTGTTCTTTCCGACGTGATGATGCCGGGAATTGACGGCATCAAACTTTGTCAGTTTATTAAGCGAAATCTGCAAACCTGCCATATTCCCGTCCTTCTGTTGTCTGCCAAAGGAAGTGTCGATGCACAGACGGAAGGTATTCAGGCTGGAGCGGATGATTACATTGCCAAACCGTTCTCTATTCACTTATTGAAAGGAAAAATTGCTAATCAACTGAAAGCACGTCAGCGGTTGAAACACTATTATTCGAATACGATTGATATAGATACTGCTAAAATGACTTCGAATAATCTGGACGAGGAATTCATGAGCAAAGCTATTCAGGTGGTAGAAGAAAATATCAGTAATGAAGACTTCACCTCTGATGAGTTGGCGAGCCAGCTTTGTATGAGCCGTTCGTCACTTTATCTCAAGATGAATTCCATATCCGGTGAACCGCCGGCAAACTTTATCCGGCGTATTCGTTTTAATAAAGCATGTAAATTGCTACTTGAAGGGCGCCACTCTATTTCAGAGATTAGTGGAATGGTCGGTTTCGGATCTTCTTCTTATTTTTCTACTAGTTTCAAGAGGTATGTAGGTTGTTTGCCATCGGATTATGTAAAACTGCATACTAAGTAACTGCCTTGCAGTTATGCATTTGTTCACCACTGAGGACGCGGAGGACACAGAGGTGAATCTTGTTCATGCCGGTACGGAAATGAATGAGATGACATGTATTCTAGGAATATTTGTACAGTATAAACAAGTTATATGACACCCGGGTCTCATTAGTGCTGACACCCGGGTGTCAGGTATATCAACACCCGGGTGTCAGTGCCATTGAGACCCGGGTGTCATACAACCTATTCATGTAGTCTGCAAATTATTTGAGTGCATGCTGTTTAGCTCGTAACCGTTCGAAAAGGAACTAAACAGAAACTAATAATCTTCATCTTTCTATCGGTTTCAGTCATTCCGTTTGGGGGCTATTTTACCCTTTTACCCTCTTTGTAGCCTCCTGTAACGCTTGTTTTGGACGAATTTTAAGTTGAAATGAACGAAAACAAAGCCCCGTTAGACAGTATCAGAGAAGGAAGAAATGAATTGAAAGTCCTGTTTCGGACGGTTTACCTACATTTGCCTACAGAAAAAACAATTATTTGATATCATGAGAAAAATAGTATTGATTTCATTTGTAATCTTATCTGCGGCTGTACAAATGACACATGCGCAAAAGCAGGCAGTCATCAAACTGACGGAGACGACATTGATGCACGAAATGCGTGCCACTCCTTATCCCCTTGATAAAGCGGTGGTAAATGATCGCGCGGTTTCTTTTCAGTGGCCGCTTCGTTCGGATATGAATTCCCAAGATAGTCCGCTGGATGGATTCGAACACAAAGTAAAGAAGATAGATAAAACAAAGATTACCTATCGGTTACGTTATTCACAGGATGCCGGATTGAAGTCGGGAGTTGTTCAGGTGGAAACTCGCTGGCCGTTCTATAATCCGGAACAACCGCTTGCGCCGGGTGTATGGTACTGGCAGTTCGGTTATGTAGAAAACGGACAAGTGACATGGGGAAGCACACAGCAAGTCACCGTGGAAGATCGTCCGGGTAAATTCTGTCCGCCTTCATTGAAAACAGTGTTGGCGAAACTACCTGCTGACCATCCGCGCGTGTGGATCATGAAGAACGAATGGAAGGACTTTATAAATCACAGCAAACAAAAGGCAGAAAGACAATGGTATCTTGAACGTGCAGATCAAGTACTTCAGACTCCAATGAAATCAGTGAAAGATATTAATGTCTCGCAGGTGAAGAATCTGAAGAACGAGATGCAGATAAATTCATACCTCACTCGTGAGAGCCGTCGCATCATCGATGCGGAAGAGGGCAATACTGAAACACTTATACGGGCCTGGTTACTGACGCAGGATACTAAATATGCTGACGAAGCTATCAAACGGGTATTTATCATGGCCGACTGGGATGAAGATAAGAATGTGAAAGGCGATTTTAATGCTTCCAGCTTATTGTCTCTCTGCTCTATGGCTTATGATTCTTTTTACGACCGGTTAAATACATCACAAAAGAAAGCATTACTGGAAGCCATCAAAAATAAAGGTGGTGAAATGTATGAGAACTTTAATAATCGGATGGAGAACCATATTGCCGACAATCATGTGTGGCAGATGACACTTCGTATTCTTACAATGGCAGCATTCAGTGTGTATGGCGATTTGCCGGAAGCCAATACATGGGTAGACTATTGTTATAACGTCTGGTTGGCACGTTTTCCCGGATTGAACAAAGACGGTGGCTGGCATAATGGCGATTCTTACTTTACGGTCAACACCCGTACATTAGTCGAAGTGCCTTACTATTATAGCAAACTGACTGGCTATGACTTCTTTTCCGATCCTTGGTATCAGGGAAATATCATGTATACCATCTTCCAGCAACCTCCTTTTTCCAAATCCGGAGGAAACGGAAGTTCACATCAGAATGTAGCACGGCCTAATAGTATTCGTATAGGATATTTAGATGCACTGGCACGTCTTACCGGAAATACTTATGCCGCTGACTTTGTACGCCGTACATTGAAAGTGGAACCGGAATATATGAAGAAAGCCTTATTGAGTAAGCCCGGTGATCTTGCTTGGTTCCGTCTGCAATGTGATAAACCTCTGCCGGAGGGCGAAGGGTTGACAGCACTCCCCGCAGGATATGTGTTCCCCGCAACAGGACTTGCCTCTTTCCAGACTAATTGGGATAGAGTGGGTGGAAATGCCATGTGGAGTTTCCGTTCTAGTCCTTATGGTTCTACCTCTCATGCACTTGCTAATCAAAATGCATTCAATACTTTCTACGGTGGGCAGCCATTGTTTTATAGTAGTGGTCATCATATTGAATTTACTGATGTACATAGTATGCTGTGCCACCGTGCCACACGGGCTCACAATACGATTCTGGTGAATGGTATGGGACAGCGTATCGGGACGGAAGGATACGGGTGGATTCCCCGTTATTACGCTAGTGAGAAAATAGGCTATGTGTTGGGCGATGCTTCCAATGCTTATGGAAAAGTAATTTCACCGCTTTGGCTGACACGTGGCGAGCAGTCCGAAGTGCATTATACACCCGAAAATGGTTGGGATGAAAATCATGTGAAGACTTTCCGTCGGCATATAGTTAATTTAGGCAAAACCGGTCTGATTTTTATTTATGACGAACTGGTGGCAGACGAACCGGTGAACTGGAATTACCTGTTACATACAACAGCAAATCCTATGACAGTGAATAAATCGAATAATCGCTTTGTACATATTCAAGCCACGAATCGGGGAGGAGCATCGGACGCTTATCTTTTCTCTACCGGAACATTACAGACTGATACGACGAGCCGTTTTTTCTATCCGGCAGTCAACTGGCTACGTGCTGATGACAAAGGGGTGTTCAAGAAGTATCCTAATCACTGGCATTTCACCGCTACATCGGAAAAAGCACAAGTATATCGTTTTGCCACTATCATCAACACACATGCACTGAAATATCCTGCCAAAGACCCCGAAATCCTGTCCGACGGACGTATCAAAGTGGGCGGATGGTTGATTAGTGTAAACCTGAAATCCGACGGTGCTCCTTCCTTCTTTATCCGCAGCACCCAAGAGAAGGTGAATATCACTTATAAAGGTGAAGCTACTGTCATCAATGAGGATGGGTATGAAACGGTAATGAGGGATACAGTGCCCGAACTGGAAATCTGATAATGAACATGAAAGATATGGATATATGAGACACTCGACTTTTAATATGAGAACTATATGCTTGTTGGCTGTATTATCGGGCATAACTGTCTTGTCAGCACAGACTCCAGGTAAACCCCGTGTACAGACTTCTGCAGCTCCGGAGGAAACTACGGTCTACAAGCCCGACGGGAAAAAGCAAGAAACGGCAGTTGTGACTTCTTCAAAAAAGGAGGAGAATAAGCGGCAATCCGGCAAAGATAATGCAGGAAAGAAAGCGGCTGCCTTTGATGGTCAACGCTATCTGGCACTGAAAACTAATGTAGCATATGATGCTTGTGCTTTGCTGAACCTTGCTGTGGAAATGCAGGTGCATAAAAAGATTACGGTAGAGTTACCGTTGACTTGCAGTTTGTGGGACTTGGGAGATAAGCATGGGGTGCGTACGGTAGCATTGCAACCTGAAGCTCGCTGGTGGATAGGAAATGAGACAGGGCGGGGACACTTTGTCGGACTGCACGCCCATGTGGCATGGTTTAACGTGAAGTGGAACGATGACCGTTATCAAGATACGGATCGTCCGTTGTTGGGAGCCGGGATAAGCTACGGTTACAAACTCCCTCTTTCCAAACACTGGGGAGCGGAATTTAATCTGGGAGTGGGATATGCCAACATGAAGTATGACACCTATTATAATGTAAACAACGGTGCACAACTGGATACGCGTGTCCGTCATTACTGGGGGATAACCCGTGTGGGAGCATCGTTGGTCTACCGCTTCTAACCTTGATAGGAACATACATATAAATACGATAATAGTATGAGAAGAAATTTATATATACTGCCACAGTGCACTTTCCTGTTATTCATCATCTTGTTGGTGAATGGATGCAGCCTGCACGAAGAACCGGAAATGACTCCCGAAGGAGAATTGGGAGTGGATCCGACAGCTGTAACACTGAACCTTAATCTAGCAATGAATTTAAGTTTGGCAGAAAATGCACCGATAACCATCACCCGTGCATCGGAAACCAAATATCTGCGTCGTTTCATTGTAGAAGCCTATCTGGATAGACAGGTAGCGGCACGACAAACGGTATATGAAGAGGATTTTAATCGTGCCAGTCTGTCTGTTAGCATGAAGCTGCACGCCCGTAATTACCGCATCCTGGTGTGGGCTGATTATGTGAATGCAGAGACACCGGAACAGGGACTTGTCTACGATGCCGGGAATCTGGCTTTTATCCTTCCTACCGGAAAATATATAGGGAATAGCCGCTATAAAGATGTTTTCGCTGCTTCTACTACGGCAGACCTGACCTCTTTCCGCAATCATTGGGGAGCTGAAACAAGTCTTGACGTTGCACTGTATCGCCCTGTTGCACGCTATGAATTGGTGGCTAAAGATGTGGCAACGTTTCTCAATAAACTGTCCACAGGCGGACTGAAAGGTGAAAGTTTTACCGCTCGTGTGAAGTACAGTGATTATTTGCCTACCGGCTACAATTTGTGGGACGATGTACCCAAGAACTCGCTCATGTACATGGAATATAAAGTGGCTTTTGAACGCCCTGCTGATGGTACGAAAGATTTGCAACTGGGATTCGACTATGTGTTGACCGATGCCGGAGAAACCGTTCCCATCCCTGTAGAACTGGAAATCTTGAATGAGAAGAATGAAGTGCTGGCACGTACAGCTTTCCGTATTCCTTGTGAACGAGGCAAAAATACAACGGTGCGCGGTAACTTTCTGACTTCTGATATCAATGGCGGAATAGGGATCGACCCCGATTATGACGGTGATCTGGAGGTAGACCTTGGAGAATTGTAAAATAGACAAATCAATTAAAAATAGCTTAACCATAAAACAATTAAGATCATGAAAAAGAACTTATTTTATTCGCTAATGGCTTTGTTCGTAGTGCTTTTCGCATCTTGTGGACAAGAAGAAATTGTTTCGGACAACGGAACAGAAATTAATGCTCCTGTTACTATCTCTGTACAGGCTCCTGTAAATAACGTCTTTAGCCGTGCGGGTGTTGCCATTCCTAATGGTTATACGATGCAATGTATCATGCAATTACTGAATGCTGATGGTGATAAGATAGGCGATCAGGTAACTAAACCGGTTACAGATGGCAAGGTATCTTTCACCATTTCCGTAGATGAACAAAAAGAAGTGTCAAAAGCATTGTTTTGGGCTGAATACGTACCAGAAAGTGGTGCTGCTAATAAGGTATATAACACTGCTGATTTGAGAGCTGTAGGATATAATACTGCATCATTCGATTTGACAAATGATGCGTTGATGGCAGCCAGCGACGCTTTCTGCGGAAAATTGGAAACGATTGGTAATGCCAGTGTGACATTGAAGCGCCCGTTCGCTAATGTGAGCGTAAAACCGAAGAACCCGGAAGTGGCTGCGCAAGCTGATAAGCTGGAAATAACATACAACGCTTTGAGTGGATATGATATTTTAGAGGGTAAATGTACTGCTACGGCTCCTGTGACTTATACAAATGCAAGTTTTGTTTCTGCGGATGGCAATTGGTTCGCTAATTTCTTTTTTGCTCCTTCGAATGTAGGTAAATTTACAGAAGAAATAACCATGACATTGAGTGGCGGATATAGTAAAGAGATTAAAATACCGGCAAACACATTGCCTTTGGATGCTAATATGCAGATTATGGCTAAATTTGAAATCGGAGATGGAAACTTTGACATTGAAGTAGGAGTGGATCCGGATTATGAAGCATTGGAAATGAAGGTTGGTAGTTATATCAATGCTGAAGGTAAAGTGGTACGTGATGCAGCGGATGCTATCGGTATTGTTTTCAAAATGGAGGCTATCGGTAGTGATGTGCCGGCTAATTATCCTGTAGCACTTCAGGGCAAGACAATCGCCGGATATGCAGTAGCGATTGAAAATGTAGCGACTGCTCGTCAATCTCTTAATCCTGACGGCGTGTTGACAAATTTGGTTGAGACAGCAGCAAGTATGACTAATGGAACACAGATTACGGAGGCGTTGTTAACAAGTATTGGAGATGTGGCGTTTAAAACAACTTATGAAAAATGGGTGGGAGAACATTCTCTTAGCAGTGAGAATTTGAGTGCATGGTATATTCCTACATTGTCGCAATTGAGTGCGTTCATGGGTACATTGTTTACTATGAAAGGAATACCTGCTACTGGTAGTGAAGATTTCAGAAACCTTCCGGAATTTGAATTTGTCAATGGTAAAATGTTTGATAGGGAGACGATTGCTACGGTGAATTATGCTTCCAGTACTATCAATAACCAAAGTAATGTTTCGGGAGTACGTATTAATGTGGCTAATGGTGTCGTAACTGATGCAACAGAGGCTGGCATTGATGTAAAAGGAAAAACTAACCAGCAAGCTCTTTGCCGCCCCATGATTACAATCTTTAAATAGTCACTGAATATTCGACCTTACTCAATAGAAATTCAAGGAAAGTGGGATCCCCCATCCCGCTTTACCTTCTTCTTACATTGAAACTTTTGAAAATAGCCCTCTAATCTTATACCTAGAAAAGAAAATAATATGCACACCACATTTCGCCTATCGGTTTTTCTTTTGTTCATTGTACAGTTATTCTGTAGCTGTACATCTGACTCGCTGCCCGAACCGGACAGCACACAGCCAGAGACGCCTGCCGGAATTCCCGATGCCTATCAGGATAAGATACGGACGCAACCTTATCCCAAAGCAGATAATGAATTGTATCTGAATCCTGCTCCTCTTATTGTTCCTCAAGCCATGAAGACGGGCGAAAGACTGCAATTTTCCCTTTCGCGTACTGAAGATTTCAGCAGTTCCGAAACGCTACTTTCCGAACCGCAGGAGTGGTGTATGTATAATCTTCATCGCCGCTTGGAGGTTGGCACATGGTATTGGCGTTTTCGTTCCACTAACCTTAATGGGACGGTGCCCGGTGAATGGAGTGCTATCTATCGTTTTGAAGTAAAGAATGATACACCGGAATTTGTAACACCTCCTTTTCAGACATTCTTAGCGAATGCTCCCCGTCTGCATCCTCGTATTTACTGTTTTTTAGATGAACGTATCGGGGAGGCTCGTAACCATGTCACTTCACACCCTGAATATAAAGAACTACAAAGTCGTGCTTCTCTGGCATTGAAAGCCGAATACACCGGAATGACTGATTTGTATAGTCGTGCAGAAGAGCTCCGGCAACATGCCACTTATCTTTATCAGGCCTATCATCTAACCCAAAAAGAAATTTATGCCGAAAAGTTGCGTCAGCTTCTCGAAGCGTTGATTGTTGCTCCCCCTACTGATGGACAACTTTTTGCATCCAACTTTACTGCCAGCAACATCGCATGGTGTCTTGTAGCAGCCTACGATCTGCTTTATGAAGATTTGTCTGTTTCCGTTCGTACTTCTGCCGAAGAACTGATGATGCGTGTGGCACGTTACTATTATAAGGTAAATTGCGGTTTTCAGGAAAACCATCTCTTTGATAATCATTTCTGGCAGCAGAATATGCGTGTCCTTTTTCAAGTGGCTTTGTCGCTTTACGACAAGCCGGCCTATTCTTCCGAAGTGCTGCCCATGATGGAATATTATTATGAATTGTGGACAGCCCGAGCTCCTGCCTCCGGCTTCAATCGTGATGGTATATGGCACAATGGTACTGGTTATTTCAGTGCTAATATCTTGACTCTGGCGTATATGCCGTCTCTTCTTTCATTTATCAGTCAGCGGGATTTCCTGTCACATCCGTGGTATCAGAATGCCGGACGCTCGTTGGTTTATACTTGCCCGCCGGGGTCGAAAAGTAACGGCTTTGGTGACAATAGTGAAAAGGGTAGTGAACCCAACCGATTGATTGCCGCTTTTGCTGACTATCTGGCGTGTGAAACGGGTGATTCCTATGCCGGATGGTATGCTGGAGAATGTCGGGACTTGTTGCGCCGGGATTATGAATTGCGTCTTTACCGGATGTGCACCGATCAGGATTATAATACTGCTTTTCCTGCCGAGGCTGATAAAATGGTATGGTATAAAGATGCTGGTGAAGTTGCCATGCACAGTGCCCCGGAAGAAACGGAAAGGGATCTTGCACTCTCGTTTCGTTCCAGTACATTTGGGTCCGGCAGTCACACTACTGCCAGTCAGAATGCTTTTAACCTGTTGTATAAAGGTGTCGATGTGTATCGCAGTACGGGCTATTATCAGAATTTCAGCGATGCTCATAATCTGATGTCCTATCGCCATACGCGGGCACATAATTCACTGTTGGTAAACGGTATCGGACAACCTTATTCTACCGAAGGTTATGGCAGTGTGATGCGTGCCATGGGTGGACAGCATATCAGTTACTGTTTGGGGGACGCTTCATATGCTTATAGAGGTATCAGCAATGACCCGATGTGGGTTGGCTACTTCAAGCAGGCAGGGATTGAACAGGTACCTGAAAATGGATTCGGTGCTACTCCATTGACTAAATACCGCCGACATGTGTTGATGCTTCATCCTCATACGGTGATTGTGTATGATGAACTGGAAGCATCTGAGGTTGTCCGTTGGGAGTGGCTGTTGCATAGTCCTACGGAATTTAAGATTGATGCGACAAAGAAAACGTTGTCTACAAATAATAAAACCAAAGGACTGGTGGCTGTGACACAACTTTTTGGAGGACATGTTTTTACGCTATCCCAAACGGATCGTTTTGTAGTGCCACCCACCATAACTGGAACGGAATATCCCAACCAGTGGCACTTGACTGCACGGGTTGACGGTTGTTCTGCTACCCGTTTCCTGGCTATTATTCAGGTAGGGGATGAGGCTGTCCCTGCTATCTACCGTGACGGTGAAACCTTTAACGTAGGTGATTGGACGATCAAAGCAGTTTTGGATGCTTCTAAGGTACCGGAACTGACAGTGAATCATCGCACTGAACAAGCAGTATTTAGTTATGGGATAAACAATCCTGTGTTGAATGGCAATTTTTACTCTCGACAGTATGAGGGTTCCTCGTTGCTTTACGATGAGATAAACGGAGCTTATCAAGTGGTAGAAATGACCGACCGGAGTCCCATATCTACCCGGGTAGTAAATCAATGATAAATAATGAAATAGAGTGAATATAAATAACAAACAGAATATGATGAAAAGTAGAATTATTTGCATTTTGTTGCTTCTTGTCGGTGTATCTGGCATTTATGCCCAGAGTTTGACCGTTACCGGTAAGGTAGTGGACAACGAAGGCTTGGAAGTGATTGGAGGAAATGTGACCGTGAAAGGAAAACAAAACACGGGTACCATTACCGATATCAATGGTAGATACACCATTACCGTTAGTGATCCGCAGAAAGATGTTTTGGTTTTCTCTTTTATCGGATTGGAAAATATGGAAGTAGTTGTGAAAGGAAGGAAACAGATTGATGTGACTATGAAGGCTGCGTCGGTATTGCTAGATGAGGTGGTAGCTATTGGTTATGCAACAGTAAAGCGTAAAGACCTGACTGGTTCGGTAGCCTCTGTGAGAAGCGATGATTTGGTCAAGGTTCCTTCGTCTGATGTAACCCAAGCTTTAGCGGGACGTATGGCAGGTGTGCAGATTATACAGACAGACGGTCAGCCTGGTGCTACGATGTCAGTGCGTGTTCGTGGTGGTATATCAATTACGCAGAGCAACGAGCCGCTTTATATTATCGACGGATTTCCGACGGAAGATGGCATGTCTAGCCTTGATCCAGCCGATATTGAAAGTATCGATGTGTTGAAAGACGCTTCGGCAACAGCAATCTATGGTGCCCGGGGAGCGAATGGTTTGGTGGTAATCACCACCAAAAGCGGTGCGAAGAGTGAAGGAAAAGCGACTCTTACTTTCGATTCTTATGTCGGTGTGCGTACGCTTGCCAAGCGGTTGGATGTATTAAGTGTGGAGGAATTTGTGTTGGCGGATTATGAAAGAACATTGGGAGATGCTACTGATCCCGAGGAAAGCATGCGGTCATGGCAAAATCGTTACGGCGGTTTTGTCGATCTTCATGAGAACTATGGCAATCGTAAAGGTATCGATTGGCTGGATCGTACGATGGGACGCACTACCGTTACACAAAATTACCGGGTAGGCATCAACGGTGGTAATGATAAGTTGAACTACAATATGTCTTATGGTTACTTCAAGGATGAAGGTGCTATGGTATATAGCGGCAGCGACAAACATAATATTGCGCTTAGTGTGAAAAGCGAAGTGAATAAGCGGCTCTCCGTTACAGGACGTATCAACTTCGATTATCTGAAAGTGTATGGAGCAGGTGTTGCCGGAAATGGTACGAATGAAGGCGGAAGTAATGTAGATGCAAAGTTTAATAAAATGGTTCAGATCTTGCAATATCGTCCTACCATTGGTATACGTGGTAGTGATTCGGATTTGTTGGCAGGAGAAGACCCTGTATTAAGTGATGCGGATGGAAACGTGATGCAGAATCCGTTGATTGCTGCTGCTGAAGAAAAAGATAATAAAGAAACACGTACATTACAAGCCAATGGCGGACTGACTTTCAAAATAATGAAAGGGCTGACCTTTCGTAACAATACGGGTATGCGTTATCAACTTTATCGTCGGGAACTTTTCTATGGAGATCAATCTATAATGGGAAGGCGCAGCGGCATTTACGGTTCTATCAGAAATACGGAAACCGGAAGTTTTCAGACTTCTAACGTCCTGACTTATGATAAACGTTTTCAGAAGAAGCATAAAGTAGTGGTGCAATTGGGACAGGAATTTGTAAAACGCTGGACTCGTGTGCTTGAGTCAGGCGTCAGTGGGTTGCCTACCGATGAGTTCATTTTGGGAGATATGAGTCTGGGTACTCCATCTGTTGCTTCGTCCGATGAAAACTATGATGATAATCTGCTCTCTTTCTTTGCTCGTCTCAACTATGACTTTACCGATAAGTATTTGTTTTCCGCGACTTTCCGTGCGGATGGTTCTTCTAAATTCGGAAAGAATAATAAATGGGGGTATTTTCCTGCTGTATCTGCGGCATGGCGTGTGAGTGAAGAGAATTTTATAAAGAAACTGAATGTTTTCTCCGACTTGAAATTCCGTATCGGATACGGTTTGGCGGGTAATAATAGAATTGGTAGCTATAACAGCCTTGCTTTGATGTCTTCTATCGTCACAGCTATGGGAGATCAGCTTACTCCCGGTTATGCTTCCAAGCAGATACCGAATCCCGATCTGAAGTGGGAAGCGAACAAGACTTTTAATATGGGGATCGATTTAGGATTTCTAAATCAACGCATCACTATTTCGCCCGAATTCTATATTAATAGGAGTAGCAATTTATTGCTTAACGCCCAACTGCCTTATTCTTCCGGTTATCAGACCATGTTGATTAATGCTGGAGAAACGAAGAATGTAGGTGTGGAGTTTACTGTGAATACAGTGAATTTTTCAACAAGGAAGTTTAGTTGGAATACTACGCTGACGCTGTCGCACAATAAAAATTCCGTGAAAGCATTGACCGGTGAGGCGGTGCAACTCTATGAAGCCAAGTTTGGCTTTAACCAAAACACTCATCGTATTGCTGTCGGAGAACCATTAGGGCAGTTCTATGGTTACATCACCGAGGGGCTGTATCAGGTAGATGATTTTAATTATGATGCTTCTACGCAGACCTATACCCTGAAAGATGGTGTACCTTATCATGGTGATAAAGGTCAGATTCGTCCGGGTATGTGGAAGTTCAAGAACTTGACCGGAGATGATAATGTGATTGATGAAAATGATAAAACTGTCATTGGTAACGCTCAACCGAAATTCTATGGAGGATTGAACAACTCTTTTACTTACAAAGGATTTGATTTAAGTATATTCCTGACTTTCAGCTATGGCAATGAAGTGCTGAATGCGACCAAACTGGTTACCAGTAAGGTGGGGAGCTTGAACTACAATGCATTGGATGTGATGAATAGTTCTAATCGTTGGATGACAATCAATACTGAAGGAGAGAAAGTGACTGATCCCGGAGAACTGGCTGTTTTGAATGCCGGTAAAACCGTAGCTGTTTATCATGATGCTCAACAGGGAGATAATTATATTCATTCATGGGCAGTGGAGGATGCTTCCTATTTAAAACTAAGTAATGTGACTTTGGGATATACATTCCCTAAAAATCTGATTGCAAGGGTAGGATTGAAAAACTTGCGTTTGTATGCCACTGGTAATAATCTGTTGACTTGGACCAAGTATTCAGGTTTCGATCCGGAAGTCTCTACGATGAAAAGCGGTTTGACACCGGGTGTTGACTTTGGAGCGTATCCGCTTAGCCGTTCTTTTATTTTTGGTCTCAACGTAGCATTTTAATTCTTTAAATACATAGTAATCATGAAAAAGATACATCTATTATATGCCGTATTCGCTTTATTGGCAACAGGATTTTCCTCTTGCGAGGATTTGCTGACGGAAGAACCTAACTCAAAATATGACCGGGACCGCTATTTCGATTCGGAAGATAAAGCGGAAATGGCAGTGATGGGAATATATAGTTCATTGTCGGACTTTAATCATTACGGTTGGTACGAAATGGCTTCTCCTGCATCAGACGATACCTATTATACGGCTCGTACGCAGTCTGACAATCAGGTTCACGATATTGCACATTATCAGCTAAACTCCACGAATACGTGGATTGAAAGTATCTGGAAACTGAAATATGAGGGAATCGACCGGGCTAACCTCACCATTGACGGAATCTGTGGCATGACAGGATACGCAGAAAATACCCGTTTGAAAGCATTGGAAGCGGAAGCGTGCTTTCTGCGCGCTTTCCTCGCATTTGATTTGGTGAGATATTGGGGAGATGTGCCTTTCAAAACATCTTATTCATCATCCTACGAATCTGCTTTTGGTGAACGTGTGGACAGGGAAGTGATTTATGACGAGATTATATCCGACCTTACTTTCGCTAAAAACAATCTGGATTGGGCAACTGCTTCTTCCAGTCCCGAACGGGTGACGCAAGGGGCTGCCCGTGCATTGCTGATGCGTGTATATTTGCAACGTGCAGGATATAGCCTTCAATCGAATGGACAGTTGAAACGTCCGGAGGACAGTAAGCGGATGGAATATTTCGATGCAGTGATAAAAGAGTGGGAGGCTTTTGAAAAGAAAGGGTACCATGATTTTTATGATGGTGGTTATGAGGCACTCTTTAAAAGCTACTCGCAGGGGGGACTGAATAATAAGGAGAGTCTTTGGGAGATTGCTTTCTATCATTCACAAGGACGTCGTAACGGTGGAGCATGGGGGATTTATAACGGTCCGCAGGTGGCGGAACCTACCGGAGTTTCTGCATCTGAATCAAGTCAGTATATGGGACGTGCCAATGGTTTCTTTATAGTCGTTCCCGAATGGCGTAACTTCTTCGAAGCGAGCGATAAACGCCGTGATGTTGCTATTTGCACCTATCGTTATACCTGGAATGGTACTAAAAAAGAGCATGTAAAAGAAGAAAGAAGTGCAGGTAGCTGGTATGTAGGAAAATGGCGCCGGGAATGGATGCCGAAAGAGTCATGGAACAAGAATATCAATTATGCGGATGTGAACTATTGCCCTTTGCGTTATGCTGATGTGGTATTGATGGCTGCCGAAGCGTATAATGAAACAGGAACAGATAGACAAAAAGCATGGGATTTGTTGAATAGCGTACGTACACGTGCTGAAGCAACTTCTATTACAGAAGCGAATTATGATGAAATGATGAGCGCACGGAAAAAGACACATAACCTGACTTTCATTGACGACTCTACACCGGAAGGAAAGTTCCGTACGGCTCTCTACTGGGAACGTGGCTTCGAACTGGCTTTTGAAGGACAACGCAAATATGATCTGATACGTTGGGGAGTGTTGGGAAAGGCTCTGAAACTGTTTGGTGAGATCAGTTCCGTCAATCAGAAAGAGAACAAACCATATCCGGCTTACCGGAATTTTACGGAGGGTAAACATGAACTTTTCCCTATCCCTCTGAAAGAGATACAAAGTAATCCGAAACTCAATGGAATGAATAATAACGGGTATTGAGAAGACTCTCAATAGAATAGGCGACTGGAAAAATATACAAAAATAGTTTGCCAATTCAAAGAAAAGCCGTACTTTTGCAAGCCGATTATTATCACAAAATGATAAGAGATTAATTCATAGCAAGTTAGTATTCCTTTGTCCGGGGAAGACTAATGAGTGGTGAAGAAATTTTTAGTAGTAACATTTAAAAAACAAAATTAGAGTGGATACTTTAAGTTACAAGACCATTTCTGCAAACAAAGCGACTGTAACCAAAGAATGGGTTATCGTTGACGCTACAGACCAAACATTAGGCCGTCTGGGAGCAAAAGTTGCAAAATTGCTGAGAGGAAAGTACAAACCAAACTTTACTCCTCACGTAGACTGCGGTGATAACGTTATCATCATCAATGCAGACAAAGTAAAACTGACTGGTAACAAATGGAATGACAGAGTTTATTTGTCATATACAGGTTATCCTGGTGGTCAGAGAGAAATGACTCCTGCCCGTTTGATTACAAAACCGAACGGTGAAGAGAGATTACTGAAAAAAGTAGTGAAGGGCATGCTTCCTAAGAATATCCTGGGAGCTAAGTTGCTGAATAACTTGTATGTTTACGCTGGTAGCGAACACAAACAGGCTGCTCAGAACCCGAAAATGATTGATATTAATTCATATAAATAAGATATAATGGAAGTAGTAAATGCATTAGGCAGACGTAAACGTGCTATTGCACGCATATTCGTAAGCGAAGGTACAGGAAAGATTACTATTAACAAGAGAGACCTTGCAGAGTACTTTCCATCAACTATTCTTCAGTATGTTGTAAAACAACCATTG
>QWCY01002272.1_pt1 | contig 25386 bp, 19 predicted proteins | sample 1972631 | NCBI WGS metagenome assembly QWCY01 (sample SAMN09866696, study PRJNA288562) | Human gut metagenome isolate pre1_stool, whole genome shotgun sequencing... | isolation source: gut | host: Homo sapiens | place: USA: California
AAGTATAGCAAATGTAACAACAACAGGAATAACCAAAACAGACACAAATACCTATACAGTAACAAAAAACCAAGACTATGAATTTAAAGTAACAGACAACGCTGGAAATATAACAAATTATACAGTAACAGTAACAGGAATAACAAAAGTAACACTAGATGCAGAAACAATAGCAAAAAATCCAGAAAAATATTACGGACAAAAAGTCACTAATTATACAGCAGGAGGAAAAACATATAGAATATTCTATGTAGATACAGAAGGAAAATTTGGAGATAAAAATACAGTATATCTAAAAGCAGATTGGACAGCAAATAATATAAGTTTAACAAATTTAAGAAGTTATATACCTACAGAAACAGATTTGAAAATATATAATAAATTAAATCCAAGTTGGTCAAATGAAAGAGGAAACATTAATACATCAAGTTGGAACTATAATGAACATGCAGCGGCATGGTTATGTTCACCAAGTCAATGGACAACATATTACGATAGCACAAAAGCAAATTATGCAGTAGGATCACCAAGTGCAGAAATGTATGCAGCATCATATAATCAAGTACTACACACAATAGGAAATTATGCATTAGGAGTAATATATAAAGATTCAAGTTATAAGTATACATTAAATGGAAAACAATCAAACATATCAAATGATGACTACAATACAGGAAAAGATACTTTAGACTACATTGGATATAATAGCATATATAGCGGAAAGGATGGAAAGACAGGAGGATATTACTGGTGGCTTGGATCACCAATTGGGAATTCAGAAAATATAAGTAGCGTATATGGAAATTATTCATACTTAGCATCTAGCCATTGTAGTGACACACCAGGCACTTGTCCATTAATTTCAATAAAATCAGAGTTTGAAGTAGAAATAGAAGTAATAGCTCCAATAAAAGCAGAAAAAATAGCAGAAAATCCAGAAGCATATTATGGACAAAGAGTAAAAAATTATAGTGCAGGAGGACTAGATTATAGAATATTTTATGTAGATACAGAAGGAAAGTTTGGAGAAAAAAATACAATATACTTAAAAGCAGATTGGCGCTCAAATGATACATATTTATATACAAGTTATCGTAATTATATTCCAACAGGAAATGATTTAGAAGTATATAAAAGTCTAAATCCAAGTTGGTTTGAGCAAAGAGGAGGTGAAAATTCGAATTGGAAGGAGAATGAACATTTAGCAGCATGGCTGGGTTCACCAAGTAACTGGACAAAATATTATGATGAAGCAAAGGCAAATTATGTAGTAGGATCGCCAAGTATAGAAATGTATGTTGAATCATATAATAAAGTACCACATACGATTGGAAATTATAAATTAGAAGTAAAATATAAAAACACAAGAACGCCAGGATATGTATATTTAGTAGATGGAGAAGAACAAGAAAGTAGTACAAAAGATGATATATTAGATTATATAGGATACAATAGTATGTATTGTGGAAAAGAAAAATATGCAGGAGACTATTATTTTTGGCTTGCATCCCCATCAGCCAATGATGGAAGTTGTGTGTGTTTAATAAATGGAAAATATAAAAGATTAGAAAACAGTAGTTACCTTTATTCGTATGGAATTTGCCCACTAGTTTCTTTAAAACCAGGAATCGAATTAGAACTAGAAAATAAAATAGAAATAGTAGATGAAGAAACAATAGCAGAAAATCCAAGTGACTACTACGGAAAAGAAGTAACAAATTATACAGCAGGAGGATTAACATACAGAGTATTTTATGCTGATAAAAATAATGATTATGGAGATGGTGAAAACACAATATACATAAAATCAGATTTTAGCTATAATTTAAAATCATCATTAAGTTTAGATATAAATTCATTAACGGAAAGTGATTTAACAACATATAAAAGAATGAATAAGAGTTGGACTGCAGAAAGAGGAACTAATACATCAAATTGGAATTATAATGAAAGAGCAGCAGCATGGTTAAGCGCACCAAGTCAGTGGACAACGTACTTTGATAATACAAGAGCAAATTACGCAATAGGTTCACCTAGTGTTGAAATGTATGTAAAATCATATAATCAAATAGCAAATTTAGTAGGAAACTATACATTAGGAGCAACTTATAGAGCAACAAGAACACCAGGATATGTATATACAGTAAATGGAAAAGAAAGTGAATACTTTTCAGGCGGAAATACATTAACATATGAAGGATATAATAGTATGTATGCTGGTATAGAAGGAATTAAATCAGGACAATGGTTTTTATCCTCTCCATCATCATGTGGAACAGAAATTATATGTGGTGTAAGTGGAGAAAGTGCCAGTCTAACAAATTGTAGTAGAAATGATGCAATAGGTATATGCCCACTAGTATCTATAAAAAAAGGTACAAAACTAATAGTAAGTGAATAAAAAATAACATTTATATAGGGACACTCATATCCGGACAGAATTAATGAAGACTAACAGAAAGTAACGATACGGACGATAAATACTTATCCAGAGAATATAAAAGATGGAGGAAATCATAAGACTTTCTCCATTTATGTAAATTAAGCACAACAAAACAAAGGGTAGCACTATCTACCAAATTTATGTAAATATAAAATTCTAATTGTCATAGAGCAGAAAGTTAAATTTTAATTTAAAGTTAACAGTATTGTAGTAACAGATATTAAAAATACACAGACCAATATTAAACAATGAATATAATCTAGTAGTTGTATCGGTTTCGATGTTTTCTAACATCACGTAATTTTAAATGATAGTGGTTTTTGTGTTTAATGTAATCGGCACCAATAATGGTAAGTCAAGCAAGAGCAAGTGAAAAAAGATTTAGAGGGGATGCAATAGAAGCAGTTAAGGGATTGAATAAAAGACAAAAGTTCAATATGAGGGAACCACCTATCAGAAAGAAAGATGATGTGATAATTTTTTCTCAAATAATTTATGGCAATAAGAAATACCTTCTTTGATAAGATCTAAGTTATAAGCAGCAGAGTTATGCTTTCCTTTGAAACATCTAAACTATAAAGGAATGCCTTTTTGCAATGAAATCAAAAATAAAATAAAAAAACTTTTAGACGGTTACTTGATTACTGATAAATATTAAAAAAGTGTTCAGATATAAGTAATGATAATACAGTTGTAGCATAGTAAAGTTTGGTTTTTTACTATGCTCTTTTTTATTCCTTACTTAATGTGTAATAAAAAAGCAAAAACATAAGTAAAATTAGCCTTGATTTTTAAAAGTAAATATAGTAAAATAGGCACATAAAGGTAATAAAAAATAGAAGAATAGTTAAAAATAATTTAATAATTTAAGCAATAAAATCAAAAAATTTAACTAGAATAAGCCTTGAGAAAGGAATGAGATTAAAAATGTCAAAGCCAATAGTAGCAATTATAGGAAAACCAAATGTAGGAAAATCAACATTTTTTAATTATTTAGCAGGAAGTCGAATTTCCATAGTAGAAGACACACCTGGGGTAACAAGAGATAGAGTATATGCAGAAACAAATTGGAGAGGAAGAAATTTTACATTAATAGATACAGGGGGAATAGAGCCAGAATCTGAAGATATAATATTATCGCAAATGAGAGAACAAGCAAATTTAGCAATAGAAATGGCAGATGTAATTATATTTTTAACAGATATAAAACAAGGGGTGACAGCAGCAGATCAAGAAATAGCGTTGATGTTAAAAAAGTCTGGAAAGCCAATAGTGCTAGTATGTAATAAAGCAGATAATTATGAAAAAGCAAAACAAGATATATATGAATTTTATAATTTAGGAATAGGAGATCCATATCCAATATCAGCTGCAAATGCATTAGGAATAGGAGATGTACTAGATGCAATATATGAACATTTTCCAGAAAAAGATGCAGATGAAGATGATGAAGAAGTTATAAAAGTAGCAGTAATAGGAAAACCAAATGTAGGAAAATCATCATTAATAAATAAAATTTTAGGAGAAAATAGAACAATTGTAAGTGATATAGCTGGAACAACAAGAGATGCAATTGATAGTTATTTTGAAAATGATAAAGGAAAATATGTATTAATAGATACAGCAGGTATACGAAAAAAAAATAAAGTAAATGAAAGAATAGAAAAATACAGTGTAATAAGGAGCTTACTTGCAATAGAAAGAGCAGATGTATGCTTAATGATGATTGATGCAAATGAGGGTGTTACAGAGCAAGATACAAAAATAGCTGGAGAAGCACATGAAGCAGGAAAAGGAGTTATAATTGTTGTAAATAAATGGGATGAGATAGAAAAAGAAACTGGAACATTAGAAAAATATAAAAAAGAAGTTTATGCAAAATTAGCATATTTATCTTATGCACCAATAATTTTTATTTCAGCAAAAACAGGTCAAAGAGTTGATAAATTATTTGATATGATAAATGATGTAGCAAAACAAAATGCAATGCGTATATCTACATCAGTGTTAAATCAAGTAATAAATGAAGCAATTGCAATAGTGCAACCGCCAACAGATAAAGGAAAAAGACTTAAGATTTTATATGGAACGCAAGCGTCAACTAAACCACCAACATTTGTAATTTTTGTAAATAATAAAGATTTATTTCATTTTTCTTATGAAAGATATTTAGTTAATCAGATAAGAAAAGAATTTGGATTGCAAGGTACTCCAATAAGAATTATAGTAAGAGAGAAGGTAGAGAAATAATATGGTAATAGATGTAGTTATGGCAATAATAGCCTATTTAATAGGAAGTATAAATTTTTCTGTAATAATAAGCAAAAAGGTTGCAGGATTTGATGTTAGAGAAAAAGGAAGTGGAAATGCAGGAAGTACAAATATGTTACGATCTGTAGGAAAAGGAGCAGCAGTACTTACATTATTGTGTGACATATTAAAAGGTGTGGTAGCTATATTAATAGCAATAGGAATAGGAAACTTAGTAAAAGATGCAGATAAGGGATTATTAGTACAAATTGCTGGTGTTGCAGTAGTTTTAGGACATACATTTCCAATATTTTTTGGATTTAAAGGTGGAAAAGGTGTAGCAACATCATTAGGAATTTTATTAATGACAAACTGGCAAATAGGATTAATATGTTTAGTATTTGCATTGGTTTTAATGGCCCTTACACAAATGGTATCATTGGGATCATGTGCAGCAGCAGTATTGTTTCCAGTATTAACATTATTTATAAAAGAGCATTATATTGTAGCAGAAGGCGGAAATTATTTTATATATAGTGTAATATTAGCAGTGATTGTTTTATATAATCATAGAAGTAATATAAAAAGAATGTTAAATGGAACAGAAAACAAATTATCACTAAAAAAATAAAAATATGAGGATTTTATAGAATTTTTATAAAAGAGTAAAATCTTATAAAAGAGTTAAAGATATTTTATGAAAAGATAAAATGTTATGAAAGGTTTATAGGTATAGCCATTGTTAAAAACCTAAATACAAAAGCAAGGAATGGAATAATATGAATAATATAGCAATTATAGGTAGTGGAAGCTGGGGAGTTGCTTTGGCAACACATTTAGCAAATATGGGACATAATGTAAAAATATGGTCATTTTTAGAAGAAGAAAGAGATTTAATTAATAATGAGAAGAAGTGCAAATTTTTGCCAAATTTAACTTTACCACAAGGAATTATGTGTTCAACAGATTTCAAAGAAGTTATAGAAGGAGCAGATTTTATTTTACATGTAACACCATCAAAGTTTACAAGAGATACATTTAAACAATATAAACAATATGTAGGAAAAACACCAATTATAATATGTTCAAAAGGATTTGAAAAAGAAACAATGAAAACTTTAGATGAAGTAATTTTAGATGAATTACCAGAAGCAAGAGTAGGAGCTTTATCAGGACCAAGTCATGCAGAAGAAGTTTCTATAGCAATACCAACAGTATTAGTAATGGCATCTAAAGATAAAGAAGTTAGAGAACTTGTACAAGATGCTTTTATGTGTTCACACATGAGAGTATATACTTCTGAAGATATAAAAGGTGTTGAACTTGGAGGAGCACTAAAAAATATAATTGCATTTTGTGCTGGTGTAGCAGCTGGTGTTGGATTTGGAGATAATACATTTGCGGCACTTATAACAAGAGGACTAGGGGAAATATCAAGATTAGGAGTTGCATTAGGTGGACAAAAAGATACATTTTTTGGATTGAGTGGATTAGGAGATTTAATTGTAACATGTTTAAGTGAACATAGTAGAAACAGAAGAGCTGGAAAATTAATAGGACAAGGAAAAACATTGGAAGAGGCAAAAAAAGAAGTTGGAATGGTAATAGAAAGTATTGATAATATAGATGTTGCTTATGCATTAAGTCAAAAATATAATATAGAAGTTCCAATCATAAATACAGCTTATGATGTTATATATAATAAACTTGATGCAAAAGAAGCTGTTGAAAAATTAATGACAAGAGAGAAAAAAATGGAAATGTAAAGTGTCGTATTTGATAAATACATAAAAAAAGCAAAATATAATAAATAAAAAGAAAACACATAAAAAACAAAATATAATAAATAAAAAGAAAATGCATAAAAAAAGGAAATATAATAAATAATAAGAAAAAGTATAATAAGACATTGTATATATCAGTAGATTTTAATAATATTTGTACGATGTATTTAATTTGAATAAATTATAGTAATAAGAAAGGAATGTGGTTTAAAATGGAATTTTTTGATAAATTAGGTAAAAAAGCTAGTGAGGCATACAAAGTTACAGCAGATAAAACAGGAAAGATTGCAAAAGAAGCAAAATTAAAAATGAAAATGGCAGATTTAAAAGGTCAAGCAAATGATATTTATATGGAAATAGGTAAAAAAGTATATGAAAAACATGTAAAAGAAGAAACATTAGATATAAAAAAAGAATTAGAAGAAGAGTGTACAAAGTTAGATGTAATAAGTGATGAAATAGACAGTATTTTAAAAGAATGTATAGATTTAAAAGATAAAAAAGTATGTCAAAAATGTTATAGTCAAATTGAAAAGAATATGAAATTTTGTCCAGAATGTGGAGCAAAACAAGAAGAAACTGAAAAAAATGAAGATGTTAAACAAGTAGAAGTTGTAGAAGAAACAAATAGTGATGAAAAAGAACCAGAAATTACTACTGAAAACATTGATGGTAAAATTGAAATAAATGAAACTCCTGGAAATGCAAATCTTACAGAAGAAGAAAAGGAACAAGCACAAGAAAATTTAGAAAAGACAGTTGCAATTGAGGCAGATGTTGAAACAGAGAATGATTCAGATATTGAAGAATAAAGATAGAATAAAATTGACATAATTCAAGAGATATGCTAGAATATAAAAATAAAAATAGAAAGGAGAGTTTGATTATGGTGGCAAATGAAACAAATCAAACCAAAAATGTAACAGGAAAAAGGGTAGCAGCAATTGGTAGGTGGATGCCAATTCATTATGGACACAAAAGGTTTTTAATAAAATTAGCTAAAAACCCAGAGTTTGAAAAAGTAGTAGTTATGATAGGTTCTTGCTTTGAAAATGGAAGACAGAGATATTGTGTTTCAGCAGTTGAAAGAGAAAAAATGATAACTGCAATGTTTCAAGCAGAAGGAATACCAAAGGAGAAATATGATATTATACATATTCCAGATGTACCTACTTTTGAAGAATGGATTAATTTAATTTCAAATGCATGCAAAATGTATGGTATAACACATTTTTGCACAGGAAATAAGGAAGACATTTTAGATGTATTAAAAGAAAAAAACATTGAATTAAATGCTGAGTTGATTAATCCAGAAGAAGGTAGTGAAGTAAGATATCATGCAACAGAAATAAGGAAACTTATTTTAGAAGGAAAGTATGCAGAACTTGAAAAGATGATACCAATGGAAACAAAAGCAATACTGTTTCGAAATACATTTAAAGAAATTATTGCAAGTAGTAAAAACAGAGGAATAAGTTTTGTTCCTGGAAGACAAGCTGTTGATATTGTTTTTCTAGTTAAAAATACTGTAGATGGTAATACATATGTCTTATTAGGAAGAAGGTCCAATAAAAAAGTAGACTTTAAAGGAGAATTATCACTTCCAGGAATTGCTATTAATCAAGCAATATTTGAATCACCATTAAAAGCAGCCATAAGAGGACTGAAAGAAGGAACAGGGTTAGAAGTAGAAGTATTAGATAACTCTTTAGAGCCTGCTATTATCAAACTTAAAAATGTACCAAATAATAATTTGGAACAATTATATTATGTAGGTATTTATAGTTCAAATGATGAAAAGTATGCAGGAACAAGAGGAGGATCATCACAGTGCTTTGGTATCTTTATTGAAGATGAAATTTATAAATATGAAGAATATTTAACAGCTGGAAATGATTTGGAAAGTGTGGCATTTTATAATGTGAATACACTATCAGAACCACTTGCATATCAACACAGTGAAATGCTTGAAAAAGCAATAAATATGTTTGAAGGTTATCCTAACTTAAAGAAATACGAACGGAAATAAGATTAATTATAAAGGTTTAAAGGCAAATGATAGTAAGTAAATTATTTGATATTAATTTTTATTAAAAGTAAATCTTATTTTAATACAAAAGTAGTAAATTAGATAAATTTTTTCTAATTTACTACTTTTTGTATGCTTTTTTAAAATGTACATATACTAATATTAAAAAATCATAATTGAAAGGAAAGTGAACAAAATGATAAAAAAATATAAAATAAGAGCATATATTTTTTTGGCAATCTTTTTAATATTAGTAATAGGATTTGGAATATATAATGTAATGGCAACAAGTAAAAATAATGATAAAAATAAATTATCAGAAAAAACAGAAAATGAAATAAAGTATTTAGATGAAAATTTAATAAAAATATTTAATCAAATGAATAATATAAAATATGAGAGTTATAAGATTTCTGTAAATACGGCAAATCCAAGTAATATGGAAGAAGGAACAAATCAATCTAATCAAAAAGGTAGTGGAAGTTCTGGAAATACAAGTGAATCAGGTACAAGCTCAGGAAAGTCAGATGAGTCTACAAAAAGTTCGGAAAGCAATAATTCGGGAGGTAAAAGTGGTAGCAATAAAGGAGAAAGTAGTAAAAATCAATCAAGTAATGAAACATCAGGAAGTGATAGTAGTAGCTCAGAAACAGGTCAAAAGAAATATGAATTACAAGAGGAAGGAATACTAACACAGTCTTTAGATATTGATTGGCAAACTGTAAAAAATGACGTGGAAAAAATGTATTTATCAATTCCAACAATAACATTAGACTTATATCAAACAACAATAAATGATAAAAATATATTGAACTTTAATACGGAATTTGATAATTTAACTAAAATAGTTCAGGAAGAAAATAAAGTAGAAACATTAAGACAATTATGCAAAATATATGAAATATATGTTAAATTCTTGGAAGAAAATAATTCAAGTGAACAGGAAAAAGTGGTAGCAAAAACTAAATTGGATATTTTCAAAGCATATAGTAGTTTAGATGATAATAATTGGGAAGAAATTTCAAATTATATGAAATCAGCATCAGAAGAATTTTCAAAATTAATGACATCATTAGATATGAAGGAACAGAAACAATATTCAATAAACAAATCATATATAATGATTAATGAACTATATAAAGCAACGAATATAAAAGACCCAAAAATCTTTTTGATAAAATATAAAAATACACTAGAAGAATTAAAAAATATATGATATAATATCAAACAGAGTAAATTGAATAGTCGCTGGTAGAAATCGAAAGATACTACGAGAGGAAAGTCCGGGCTCCATAGAGCAATGATGCTAGATAACGTCTAGTGGGGGCAACCCTAAGGAAAGTGCAACAGAAAATAACCGCCTCTTTAAGAGTTTAACCTTATGGTTATTCGACTTATAAGCAAAGGAAGAAATTCTGGAAGTTTTACAAGAGGTAAGGATGAAAAGGCGAGGTAAGAGCTCACCGCTGTTATGGTGACATAGCAGGTCAGTGTAAACCCCATCTGGAGCAACACCTAAAAAAGAAGATTAAACCTGCTCGGTGCCTTCTTGAACTGCGTGGCTTGAGATTATTAGCAATAATAATCCTAGATAAATGGCTATTTTAAAAGACAGAACCCGGCTTACAGATTTGCTCTATAAATATGATAACATGTACAGCGAAAGTTAAAATTTTAGCAATAGTTAAGATTTTTGACTTCGCTTTTTTAGAAAAAAGAAAATAGCAATAGGAGAAATAATATTAATAAGGGAACAAAAGAGGACATTAATAACATTTTCACTTATTTAAAACAATATAAAAATATATTAATAAATCTAGGAAGGAATGAATTTTATATGAGAATAAGATACAAAAAGTGGGCAAGACCAGAATTAGAAGCGTCAAAATTTTATATAGATAATCCAGAAGAATATAAAGGAAAATGGAAAACATTATATAAAAATCAAGAACAACCAATATACTTAGAATTAGGATGTGGAAAAGGACAATTTATAGCAAAGATGGCTTCAAAACATACAGAAAACAACTATATAGCAATAGATTTAGTTGATGCAATGTTAGGATTAGCAAAAAGAAATATAGAAAAAGAATATCAAGAAGCAAAAAAAGAACCAGAAAACGTAATAATTACAAGATTTGACATAGAAAGAATACCATTAATTTTAGATGAAAAAGACCAAATAAAAAGGATATATATTAATTTTTGTAATCCATGGCCAAAAGGAAAACATCATAAAAAAAGGTTAACACATACAAGACAACTAGAAAAATATAAAACATTTTTAAGTAGTGATGGAGAAATATTTTTTAAAACAGATGATGATGATTTATATCTTGCAAGTTTAAGATATTTTGAAGAAAGTGAATTTGAAATAATATCCAAAACGGAAGATTTACATAAAAATCAAATATTTCCAGAAAATATAGTAACAGAACATGAAAACATGTTTACTGAACAAGGAATAACTACAAAAGCAATAATAGCAAAACTAAAAAGTGAAAAATAATAAGGAAAGTGGTAAAAATGGATATAAACATAGAAAACATGAAAGCAAATTCAAATGACAGAGAATATGTATTAAAAACAGTAAAGGAACAAGGAAAAATGCTAGAATTTGCAAGTAGTGAATTACAAGATGACGAAGAAGTAGTAAAAGTAGCACTTACACAAGATGGTGAAGCACTAGAATTTGCAAGTGACAGATTAAAGGGAAAAAAAGACATAGTATTATTAGCAATAAAAACAGCACCATGGACAGCATTTTATGCATCAGAAAAATTAAAAGCAGACAAAGAGCTTATAATGGCAAGTGTAAAAGATTGTGGACAAACTTTATATTATGCTAGTGAAAAATTAAGAGATGATGAAGAAGTAGTAAGAGCAGCAGTTGCAAACAAAGGGATAATAATAAAATATGCAAGTTATAGATTACGTAATAATAAAGAAATAGCGAAAATAGCAATGGAACAAGATAAAAGAGCATATCAATTTTTGACAAAAGAATTAAAGCAAGATGAAGAAATAAAAGCCTTAAAAGGTTAAAAATAGCAAATTTGAAAGATAATTAATACATAAAAATAAAGGTGTACAAAATATAAATACAATTTGTAGAAAAACTAAAAGTAAAAGGAATGTGATATAAATGCCAAATTGGACAAAAGAACAAGAACAAGCAATATATGAAAAAGGAAAAAACACACTTGTAGCAGCTGCTGCTGGAAGTGGAAAAACTGCAGTATTAGTAGAAAGAATGATACATAAAATAATAGATGAAAAAATAGATATAGATAAAATTTTAGTAGTAACATTTACAAATGCAGCAGCAGCAGAAATGAGAGAAAGAATATTAGATGCAATATATGAAAAACTAGAAAAGGACCCAGACAATCAACATTTACAAAAGCAAGTAACATTATTAAATTTGGCAAATATATGTACAATAGATTCTTTTTGTTTAGAGGTTGTAAAAAACAATTTTTATGAATTGGAAAATATGTCACCAAACTTTAGAATAGCTGATACAACAGAAATTGAATTATTAAAAGAAGAAGTATTAGAAGATTTATTTGAAGAAAAATATGAAACAGAAGATAAAGATTTTGAAGATTTGATAACAACATATACAACATATAGAGATGATACTCCACTAAAGGAGTTAGTAAAAAAAATTCATGGATATATATATTCAAATCCATTTCCACAAAAATGGTTACATGAAAAAATAGAAATGTTTAACTTAGAAGAACAAGGACTATTAGAACAGGATTTTTCAAAAACACTATGGGGAGCAGAATTATTAAAAGACTTAGAAGAAGAAACAAAAAATGACATAACAATATTGGAAGATGTTGCAGAAACATTGCAAAATGATAGAGATTTAGAACCATTTTACAAAATAATAGAAAGTGATATAAATCAAATAAAAACATTACAGAAAAGTTTAGATAATTGGGACAAGGCTTATGAAACATCAGGATATATAAGGCTAGTAGACTGGTCAAAGAAAAAGGTAGAATCGGAAATAAAAGATGAAGCAAAAAAGATGAGAGATATGGTAAAAGCACGTTTTAATAAGAAAAGAGAAAAAACGCTAATAGCAGATTCTAAACAATGTGCGAATGATTTATATAATATGTATAAAAAATTGCATAAACTAGAAATATTAATTAATGAATTTGATAAAAGATTTGCAAGTAAAAAACGTGAAAGAAATATAGTAGATTTTACAGATGTAGAACATTTTGCTTTACATATATTAATTAATCAAGACGATAAAGGAAATGTGAGTACAACAGATATAGCAAAAAAGTATTCACAAAAATTTGAAGAAATAGCTATAGATGAATATCAAGATAGTAATGAAGTACAAGAATACATATTAACAGCTGTATCAAGAGAAAATAATATATTTATGGTTGGAGATGTAAAACAAAGTATATATAAATTTAGACAAGCTATGCCTGAACTATTTCTAAGTAAATATAAAAATTATAGCAAAAAAGAAAATGAGTTAGAAGGAAATAGCCAAAAAGAAGCGGGAACAAAGATACAATTATTTAAAAATTTTAGAAGTAGAGATAATGTACTAGATTTTACAAATTTAATATTTGAAAACATAATGAGTGAAAATTTAGGAGATGTAGATTATACAGAAGAAGAATATTTGAATCTAGGAGCAACAGACTATGAAAAAAATGGGCAAAACTTGAAAACAGAAATAGATATAATAGATACAAAAACAGACGAGCCAGAAGATGATACAGATATTATAGAAGATGATGTACAATATGGAAAAAGTGATTCAGAATTTGATGAAGAAGAGCAAGATGCAGGAGAAAAAGAACATTTACAAGACATTGAAATAGAAGCAAGATATGTAGCAGAGAAAATAGAAAAATTATTAAAGGAAAAATATCAAATGTATGATAGAAAATCAAAAAAATTTAGAGATATTAGACCAAAAGATATAGTAATATTGTTACGTTCAACAAAAAACAAAGCAAATATATATGAACAAGAATTGGTAAAAAAGAATTTGCCAGTGTTTTCAGATAGTACACAAGAATATTTAGATACAATAGAAATAGAAACAATAATGAGTTTACTAAAAATAATAGATAATCCAATACAAGATATACCATTAGTAACAATATTACGCTCACCAATAGCAGGATTTTCAGATGATGAATTAGTAAAAATTAGATTAAGTGATAAACATGATAATTTTTATGAATGTATGCAAAAAGCAAAAGTGAATGTAGATACAAGGCTAAAAGAAAAGATACAAAAATTTTTAAATCAATTAGAACAATGGAGAAAAGAGCAAGAATTTTTAGCATTAGATGAGTTAATATGGAAATTATATTTAGATACAGGATATTATAATTATGTTGGATTAATGCAAAATGGAATACAAAGACAAGCAAATTTGAAAGTGTTATTTGAAAGAGCAAAGCAATATGAAAGTGCAAGTTTTAAAGGATTATATAATTTTATAAATTTTATAGAAAAATTAAGATTAAGTAGTGGGGATTTAGGCTCAGCAAAAATAATAGGAGAAAATGATGATGTAATAAGGATAATGAGTATACACAAGAGTAAAGGACTCGAGTTTCCTATAATATTTTTAGCAAATAGTAACAAACAATTTAATAAACAAGATATAAGAAAAGATGATGTTTTATTACATCAAAAATATGGGCTAGGAATTAAATATATAGATTATAATAAACAATTAAGGTATGAAACTGTAGCAAGAGAAATGATAAAAGGAAAAATAGAAGTAGAAAATCTTTCAGAAGAGATGCGTATATTGTATGTGGCACTTACAAGAGCAAAAGAAAAAATATATATAACAGGAACAGGAAAAGAGATACAAAAAAAATTAGATGCATTTGAAAAAAATGTAGAAATCTATAAAAAAGAGAATGGAAAAATAAAATCAAATATATTAAAAAGTTGTAATTCATATTTAGATTGGATTTTACAAACTTATGTATATAATAAGCAACAAACTGAAAAAATTGCAGATATAAATGTTATACTAAAAAATGATATAAAAGATATATGGCAAGAAAATAAAGAACATGAAGATGACATAGATGTAAAAACAAAAATAAAAGAAGGTATAGAAAAAACGAAGTCAGATAAAAATATTGCAAAAAAGATAAAAGAGATACTAGAATATAGATATCCATTTGAGGAAACGACAAAGTTACCAACAAAGATGTCGGTAAGTGAAATAAAAAAAGGTAAATTAAGTGAAGAAAGTATAAATTTAGCTAAACCGAAGTTTTTGCAAGAAAATATAGAGAAAAAATTAACAGGGGCAGAAAAGGGAACTTTGATGCATTTGTGTATGCAATATTTAGATACAAGTAAGGATTATGACTATACAGAGTTAGAAAAATTTGTAGAAAGTTTAGTAGCAAAAAATATAATAACAGAAAAAGAAAAACAGGTAATACAATTACAAAAATTATATAGATATACTAATTCAGAAATCTGGCAAGAGTTAAAACACTCAAAATTAATAGAGAAAGAAAAGCCATTTTATATAATGTTATCAGCAAAAGAAATTTATGAATTAAATGAAAGCAATGATATAGAAAAAGTACAAGTAAATCAGAATTCAGATGATAAAATTTTAGTACAGGGGATTATAGATTTGTATTATATAAACAAAAATGATGAACTTATTTTACTTGACTATAAGACAGATTTTGCTAATAGTGAAAATGAATTGATAGATAAATATAATGTGCAATTGGAAATATATAAAAGAGCGTTAGAAAAATCATTAAGAAGAAGTGTGGATAAAGTATATATATATTCGTTATATTTGCAAAAATCTATAGAAATAAATTTTGACAGTAAGGCATAGAAAAAATTTTACGTATAACTTTTTGGTGAAATATGAAATTTTGACATTTTTTAAGAGAAATGGTATACTATAGGCATATTTTAAATAGAGAAAGTAATAATAAAAGGGGATTGGAAAAATGAGTAGAATGAAAACTTTGTGTTTATATGTATTGGCAATTATTGGATTTTTCTTATTTTCAGAACTTTTAATAAATGCAAGTTTAGAATCTGAATATAGGAAAATAGGTAGAAAAGATGATTTAAGTCAGGTAGTTATTACTCAGGCAGAGGCAACAAGGGTAAATGGTAGAATAAAAGGAAGTGTAGTTAATCCAGAGGATAATGAATTGACAGGAAAATATTTGAAATTTGATTTTTATTCTGCTAGGGATGTATTAAAAGGTACAAAATATATTGATGTTTCAGAATTGCAAAAAAATGGAATACAAGAAATAGAAATGCATTTTAAATTAGAAAATGTTGATTATTATACAGTTAGTGTTGTGAATGAAAAAACAGAAAAAGATATGGAATTATTGCCACAAGACTTAAATAAAACACAAATAGTATTAGCAACAATTTTAACTTTAATTATAATATAAAAAATCTGAAAAATAATATAAAATAGTTTGACATATAAAAAAAGATATGCTAATATATATTTAGCAATTGCAAAACAAATCAAGTAATAATGGCAAAAAAGATTAGGAAGTCTCTCAAAACATTTCCTAATCTTTTCTTTTTGCTATTTACTTAAATGTTTTACTATGTAGTAAATCAGTAAAAGTTTTAGCACATCAAACAAATCTTTCATAATGACCTCCTTTCTACCTTTTGGCGAAAGGCATGGTTATAATAATATAAATATATAAATTTGTCAATGAACTAGATAATACAACTATAACTTTACATAAAATTGACTTTTGACTGTAAATTTGGTAAAATATAATTATAAAATCAAACTAAATGGAGGGCTTTTTTATGAGATTATTAAAGGCAAATGAATTTAATAAAGAGGCAAATATTAATGCAACAAATTGTTTCGCTTTTGCACTTGGTTTAACAGAAAATGGTGGACGGTATGAGCTGCCAAGAAAAGATGTAGATGGTTGCAATGTGAAAATTGCAGAAGCATTTAAGTACAGGGCAGCATACAACAATATAATGCTTCGGGAAGTTTTAAGTTTAGAAGAAACAAGAGGAAAAGTAGCGTTCATATTATTTGGTTGGTTTTCTTTTGCAAATTTTCATGTTGTTCGAAAGAACTCTGATGGAACATTCGAGCATAAGCCAGATTGGAAAGAGCCAGCTGCAGAGATTAAATGGGAAGAACTTAGAAAAGAGTATCCAGAAGACTATCATGTTTTTGTATTAGCATAGCGAAATAAACTAAAAAGACTTACCAATGGTAGGTCTTTTTAGTATTCTAGGAAAGTTCTCCGAACTTCCTAGAATATAAAATATAACAAGGCCGCGATATTTGCTAAAGCAAATTTCGCGCACGAACAAAGACGCGGACTTTAAAATGTTCTAATAAGTGCCAATGTTATTAATGTCCGCTTTTGTTCTTTTATAGCATTTTCAGAATAAATTTAACTTCTAAGCAAGTCAACCCAAGAATAAATAACACGTTTAGACATTGTAAAAAGATTTAATTTGGGAACGTCAGATTTTGCAACTAAATTAACTGAGGCTACGATTTTATCATCAAGAGAGAATGTAGCTTCACCTAATTTTTGACCGGCTGAAATAGGAGCGGAAATATTATCACTTAAATTTATAGATTGAGAGACTTGATTGATTTTATTTTTTTCAATCAAAGCACCACTATTATTTTCTAAAACAACATCAACTTGAGATTTAACTCCTTTGGATACATTAATATTTTTTATTAAATCACCTTTATTTCCAAAACTTTTAAAAGCAAACTTTCCAAAACCATAATCTAGTAATTTTTGAGCTTCGGCAAATCTAACTTTAGTACTAGGTGCTTTCATGATAACAGCAATTAAAGAAAGATCATCACGAGTAGCACTAGCAGATAAATTATATAAGGCTAGAGATGTAGAACCAGTTTTTAAACCAGTAGCACCTTTATAGTTTTTTATCAATTTATTAGTATTAGAAAGTTGAGATTTGCCATCTCTTAAAGAATCCATCCAAATAGTAGTATATTTAGTAACTTCTGGATATTTATTTAATAATTCTCTAGACATAAGAGAAATATCGTAACTAGAAGTAATATGACCATCTTGATCTAAGCCATGACAATTTTTAAAACAGGTATCATTCATACCAAGTTCTTTAGCTTTGTCATTCATCATTTGAACAAATGCTTCTTCTGAGCCAGCAATAAACTCACTCATGGCAACTACACAATCATTAGCAGAATTAACGCAAATAGCTTTAAGCATATCATCAACTGATAAGGTTTCTCTAGGGTCAAGCCAAATTTGAGAACCACCCATAGAAGCAGCATTTTCAGAGCATGGAACAGAATCTGTTAAGGAAATTTTTTGATTTGAAATAGCTTCCATAATAAGAAGAATGCTCATAACTTTAGTTACAGAAGCAGGTCGTAATTGTTCATGGATGTTATGACTATATAAAATTTGACCTGTTTTTTGTTCAATTAAAATAGCACTACCACATTCTAAGTTAAGAGAATTATTTTCATCTGTATTATTAGTTTCAGTATTAGAATTTTGAGAAGATAAATCAGAATTTGCTAAAAGAGAATCATCTATAGTGGAAGACCAAACATAACTACTTGCATCAATAGCAAGGCTAGGAAAAGATAAAGAAAAGATTATTAAAAAAATAATTATAAAAGTGATAAGAATTTTATAAATATGCATATCAACCCCTCCATATATAATGAAATATATTCATTAAAATTTAATTTATGCAGTTAATAATTGAAAAAGCAAATGTATATTAGTGTCAAGAGGTTTCAGAACATATTATAAAATATATTAAAGAAGGCTTTTTAGGACTCTTAATAAAGTATAAGGGAAAAATTAAGAAAAAATAACTTTACAACAAAATAAAAAATATATATAATTTAAACATAAAAAGGCTAGCTATAAAAAAGTCAATAGAAAATTAAACGTTTTCAAAGAAAGGGGAGATAAATATGCCATCATGGGCAATACATTTAGGAGTAACAACAAAAATAAACGAAAAAATCAAATTAACAGAAAGTGAAAAAAATATATTTTTATTAGGAAATATATTACCAGACATATTAAATGGTCATGTTATAAAAAATATATCACATATAGTACCACATAAAGAGGCACATATGGAAAAACCAGTACAAGTGGGAAATCATATAGAATATAGATATGATTTAGATGGCTTTTTAGAAAAATATAAAGAAAAGTTTAGTAATCCACTAATTTTAGGATATTATACACATTTGCTAACTGATTTTTATTGGAATGATCTTACTTATGGACAATTGGGGATTTTTGATGAAAATAAAAATCTTATAGGAATAAAATTAAATAATGGAAAAGAATACAAATGTTCAAAAGAAGAAATAAGAAAAATAAAAACAAATGACTTTAAATTATTTTCTAATTATATTTATGAAAACAAACTAACAAAAGTACCAAAGTATGATGAAAAGATGTTAGAATATGCAAAAGAATTGACATGGCTTGATTTGAAAAAAGATGATATTTTAGAAGCAATTAAATATTTAGAAGATATGGCAGAATTAAAAATTCAACTTGAAATAGATTTTCCAGATTACAAGGTTTTTACGCAAGAAGAAATGGAAAGTCACTTAAGTAAATGTATAAAGTTTATAGAGGAGGAAAAAATACCATGGAAATTTTAAAAGTACAAAACTTAACAAAAAAATATGGAAAAAAAGATACAGAAGTTGTAGCATTAGATAATGTTTCTTTTAGTGTTGAAAAGGGAGAGTTTATTGCAATTGTAGGAGCATCAGGAAGCGGAAAATCAACATTATTACATCTTATGGGTGGTGTTGATAAACCAACTAGTGGAAAAGTATTTATTAATGATAAAGATATATATCAACTTTCTAAAGATGATTTAGCTATTTTTAGGAGAAGAGAAATAGGAATAATTTATCAATTTTATAATTTAATACCAATATTAAATGTTAAAGAAAATATATTGTTACCATGTAACTTGGATGGAAAAAAAGTAGAAGAAAAACATTTGCAAGAGATAATTGAATTATTGGGACTTTCAAATAGAGAAGAGCATTTACCAAATCAATTATCTGGAGGGCAACAACAACGTGTGGCAATAGGAAGAGCAATAATTAATAATCCATCAATTATTTTAGCAGATGAACCTACGGGAAATTTAGATAGTAAATCATCTAAAGAAATTATAGAATTATTGAAAAAATCAAACAAAAAATATAATCAAACAATTTTATTAATAACACATGATATGTCTATTGCTGAACAAGCTGACAGAATAATAAAAATTCAAGATGGAAAAATTGTAAAATAAAATTATATAGCATGTATAAGACGTAAATTATTAAACAGTAAGGAGGATTAAAAGTGAAAGTTTTAAATGAAATAACAATTAAGAATTTAAAACAAAATAAAAAGAGAACAATAGTAACAATATTGGGAATTGCTTTAGCAGTAGCTTTAATATGTGCAGTAACTACATTTGTATCTAGTTTCCAACAAGCAATGGTGGATAGAACAAAAATAACAGATGGAAATTATTACATATATATGAAAAATACTACTGATAAGCAAACTCAAGATTTAATAGAAAATAATGATAAAGTTGAACAATTTGCTAAATCTCAAAACATAGGATATGCTTATTTAGAAAATAGCAAAAATGAATATAAGCCTTATGTTTTTTTAGAAGCATTTGATGAAACAGCTTTAAATAATAGAGGTGTGGTGTTAAAAGAAGGTAGATTACCACAAAATTCTAATGAAATTATAATACCAGACCATGTACTTACAAATGGTGGACAGACATGGAAAATAGGAGATAAAATAACATTACAAATAGGTACTAGAATAGAAAAGAATGTATCAGGAGAAAATGATGAAATTCAAGAACAAGTAAAAGATGAAAAGGAAACGGATGAAGAATCAAATGCTCAACAGCAAGTAGAAACAGAACAATTATACAAAAAGTTAACTCAAGATGATTCGTATGGTAAGCAGGAAGAAACAATAATAAATGAAGAACAAAAAGAATATACGATAGTTGGAATTATGGAAAGACCAAGTTTTGAAAATTATACAGCACCAGGATATACATGTTTAACTAAATTAGAAAATATTGATCAAGGGAAACCAATAGATGTTTCAATATTGTTGAAGAATCCAAAAGATGCTTATGATTTTAAAGAGGAGCTAAAAAAACATCTAATTTTTGATATATCTAATGTTGATACAAATGACCAATTATTACAATTTTTAGGAGAATTTAAAAGTGAAAGAACTACAAATTTTCTTAATCTAATTGCAGGAGTGGTAATAGGCATTATAATGTTTACATCAATATTTGTAATAAGAAATAGCTTTAATATTTCTTTGACAGAAAAGACAAAAGAATTAGGAATATTAGCAAGTATAGGTGCAACAAGAAAACAAATAAGAAAAAGTATTTTATTTGAAGGAGTAATATTAGCAATAATATCAATTCCACTAGGAATATTAATAGGAGTATTAGCAATAGGTATAGTGCTTGCTGTTGTAAATATGCTTTTAACAAGTGGTGGAGTTCCAATAATAGATCATTTTAATTTACATTTAGTAGTAGAACCAATAGCAATAATAGTAGCTGTTGTAACATCATTTATAATGATAATTTTGTCAGCTATAAAACCTGCAATAAGAGCTAGTAGAATACCACCAATAGATGCAATTAGAAATACAAATGATATAAAAATTAGTGCTAAAAAAATAAAAACATCAAGGATAACTAAAAAGTTATTTGGTATAGAAGGAGAAATAGCAAATAAAAATTTCAAAAGAAGCAAAAAGAAATATAGAACGACAATATTTTCAATATTTTTAAGTATAGTATTATTTTTGTCAATGGATTCAGTAGTGACAAATTTATTTAATGTTTCTTCCACAGAATATAAAGAGATGAATTATAATTTGATTGTAAGGGCGAAAAATGATGACAAAGACGACACACAAAAATATTTTAAACAAATTTTAGAGTTACAACAAGTAGTAGAAAATACAAGAATGAATGCTATATTAAAATATGATTTTGTAAATATAGATAAATCGTATTTTACAGAAGAACATTTAAAAAATTATATAGGAGAAGCAGGTGAAACTGGAATTTGTGTATATTCTGTAGGAGAACAAGAATATCAGAAATATATAAAAAAATTAGGATTATCTTATGATAAAATAAAAGATAAAGCAATTATTTATGATAAAAAAATGAAATATGAATATGAAGAAGGCAAAGATGGAGCAAAAAGAGTAGAATATAGAATGTCGAACTTAGAAAAGAAAGATATTATAAATTATAATGAACAAAAATATAATGAGATAACAGGAGAATTTGAAAAAATAGGAAGCGGACAGATAGAAGTTGGAGCAATTGTAGATACATTACCAATAGGAGAAAATTTATTTTATATGAGTCAATATCCAATTATGATAATATCAGATGAAAAAATGGAAAGTTTTAATTATGATATACAAGAACTGGTTTTTGATGTGGATAATGTAGAAGATGTTGAAAAAGCGATTATAGATATTGATAAAACAAATAAAGATAACATTAGCAACTTAGATGAAATCTATCAAACGGAAAATAGAATAGTTTTAATAGTTTCAATATTCTTGTATGGATTTATAATAGTTATTTCTTTAATAGGAATTACAAATGTATTTAATACAATAACAACAAATATGTCATTACGTTCTAAAGAATTTGCTGTATTAAAATCAATAGGAATGACAGAAAAGCAATTCAAGAAAATGATAAATTATGAGAGTTTATTGTATGGATTGAAAGCATTGATATTTGGGCTTCCAGTTGGATTAGCAATTTCATATTGGTTATATACAGAGACAGGCAATGTTTTTTCTTCTGAATATCATTTTCCATTTAAAGCAGTTGGAATTTGTGTAGTATTTGTTTTTGCGATTATTTTTATTACAATGAGATATGCAGTACAAAAGAGTAAAAATCAAAATACAATTGAAATGATTAGAAAAGACAATATATAATTAGAGAACAAAAGCGGACATTAATAACATTTGTACTATTTAGAACATTTTAAAGTCCGCGTCTTTGTTTGTGCATTGAAACCCCGTATTATAAGCGGGGTTTTAAAATTTTAAAATTGAAGTTATCTAATAGTTTTTTATAGTTAAGAAATGATAATAAACAGATATAAGATAACGAAAATAAAATAATTTTAATAATGTATGTTATAAAAATGTTATTAAAAGAAACAGGAAAAATAAGATTAATAAAAAAAGCTAAAAAGGCTATAAAAATAGGTTTTATACAACAATTAAAGAAATCAAAATTAAAATTAACCTTATTTTTTAACAATAAAAAGCTAATGGTAAAATTAAAAATTTCACTAACAAAAATACTAAAAATATATCCATTTGTTCCTAAAATAGGAACAATGAAATATATAATACAAATAGTGATTAGAAGATCACAAATATTAATAACCATAACTCCAAACTGAGAGCCAACACCTTTTAGAATACCATCAATGATATTATCTATATACATAAAAATAATAAGTAAAGAAAAAATTTTAAAATATGCAGCAACTTCAATGTTTTTATATATTAATATACTAAGTTCATTAGAGAAAAAGAAGAAAATACTAGCAATTAAAAATGAAAACGAAAAAGTAACAGTAAAAATTTTAGAGCAGACTGTTTTCATTCTATTAAAGTTTTTTCCAGCTTGTAATCTGGCATATTCAGGAATAAGTAATCCGCTAAAAGAATTAACAAAAAAACTAGCAAACATTAAAACAGGCATAACCATACCATTTATAAGACCATATTTTGAAATTGCTAAAGAATAATTTAAACCAGATGCTTGTAGTCTTATAGGTATAAGAAAATGTTTTAAAGAAGATAATCCAGAGCGTATGTAAGAAGTAAAGGCAACTGGAAAAGCTATTTTAAATATTTTTATATTTAGTTCTTTGTTATATGAACGTGATAACTCAAATTTTCTTTTTTCAATAATATAGAAAATAAAATTAAGTAAAAAAGAAAATAATTCTGAAATTACATCACCAATAATTAAACTGGTACAAATAGCATCAATACCTTTAGTAATAGAAAAACTTAAAAGAAAATATGTGGCAAATATTTTTATAGCTAATTCAATACATTGTGCAAAAGCACTTTTGTAAGATTTTCCAATACTTGTAAGAAATCCACCAATTACAGCTGAAATGCTAATAAGAGGTAAGCCTAAAGAAATAGAGTATATTGGAATATTAGAAACATTACCATTTAACCAATTGCTAGAGATAATAGGAGCAAGTAAAAAAAGTAAAAAGCTGGCTGAAAGTCCAAGTATAAGTGCAAAAAATATGCAAGTTTTTACAGCTGTAATACCTTTTGAAAAATTGTTTTTAGCAAATTCTTCAGAAACAATGCAAGTACAAGCAAGACTAATTCCAGAAGTAGCAAAAGTAATGGCAAAACTATAAACAGACATGACTAAACTAAATATACCAATAGCCTCTTGCCCAACTTTATTTGCTACATAAATATTAAAAATAAGTCCTGCTCCACGTATTAATAGTGAAGAGGAAGTTAAAATAATGCCATTTATTATAAAAATCTTTGCTTTTCTCAAAATATATTCACCAATAAAATATATTCATTGAAAAAATGAATAGAACTGATTTATTGTAATTTATAAATTGTTGCTGTAACATTATCAGAAGTAACATTAAAAGTAAGTTTTATATCATTACCAGAATTATTTTGAAATTTAAAATCATAACTTCCATAAGCAACAGCAGCATCTTTTCCTTTTTTTGCATAAGGAACTTTATTGCTATGTTCATGGCGTTCAATAACTTTTAAAGAAGGTATAGTTAAAACAGCATTATATAAAGTACTACTAATTTGACAGTTTCCACCACCTAAACCTTTCTTTTTATTTCCGAGCATTATCAAAAATATCAGCTTCTTGGTAACCGTTTTTAGTAGAAGATGGACCTAAAGTTTTACAAAAAGAAAAAGTTTCACCATTTTTTATAATTTTCCCATTTAATCTTGAAGCAGTAATTTGCATATTGTTTTGTCTAGCATTGTCTTTTGTGTAAATTTTGGTTGAAAAAGATGCAATCTGAGTTTCTAATGGTGGAGATGTAGATTCTGGCGGATTAGAGTAAGTATTTTCTGAAGGCTGTTCAGTATTTTGTGGAGATTTTTCAGTATTTTGTGTGGATTGTTGAACGTTTTGTGAAGAAGTATTGGAATTATTGCCAGAAGATTGATTGTTATTTTTTTCATTATTTTGTGAGGTTGAGGATTTTTCAGCAGTATATTGATTTTCTTTATTAGCATTACTGATTTTATTGTTACTAAATTTATTTTTAAAAAATAGAAAAGTAATTATGCATAATATTATGAGAATAATAGAAATAATATAAGAATTTTTTTTAGAATTATTTTTTTTTGTCAATTTTAAACATTCCTTTCAACACTTTTATAAATGCAAGTATAAATTATGCTTGATTTTATATTAGTATCACCCAAAAAATGAAAAATATTTAATAAAAGACAAAATAGTAAAAAAAATAGAAAAGGTGCATTTTTAGTTTGTTCTATAAAATTTAATTGTATGATAAGATATTAAAACAGAGAAAATAAAAAACTTTTTTAGAGATTTTTTCTAAAAGTATAAAGGATAAAAAGAAGAATTATGCTTTAGGAAAACTTTACTAAAAAAGTCATAATTAAGTAATAAACTTAAATAAAAATATATACTTAATTTTATAGCATATACCAACAAAAAAA
>QWCY01002719.1_pt1 | contig 25380 bp, 18 predicted proteins | sample 1972631 | NCBI WGS metagenome assembly QWCY01 (sample SAMN09866696, study PRJNA288562) | Human gut metagenome isolate pre1_stool, whole genome shotgun sequencing... | isolation source: gut | host: Homo sapiens | place: USA: California
ATTTGTAAGACCCAACGAATCTTGGAAATTGCATGAAATCGAGTTGCAAAATTCACTTTCGCGGCCTTATAATATACAGGTAAAAAATTCTTAGCATTTGGAGAGGGTGATTTTGTGGCACATAAGATTCGCGTGGCCTTCCTTGGCGAGGGCGAGCTGCTCCCCGCCGCAGTAGTCGCTGTTTTGGATAAAAATATTCTTCCGCCGGAAAATATTTTCCTGTCCGAAAAGGATAAGGCGGTTCATGAAGCAGTCGCTGACCGAGGGGTCGTTTTCTGCTCGGATGATATGAACACGGTCGTCAAGGGCGATACGACGCACCTGAAGCTGGTGCTGCCCCGGCAGCTGGCCGTGGGGGCCTATTACCAGACCGGCAGGTGGGCCGTCGGCGTGGATTATGTGTTCCAGAACTGGGGCGGTCGCAACTCGGGCTACGAGATGACGGGAACCAGCGGCAGCGGGGAGAACAAGACGGAATACAAGGTGGCCTACACCAATACGAGCACGATCAAGATGGGTGTGGAATACACCCCGAACCGTTACGATGCGCGTCACTTCCTCAAACGCTGGTCCTACCGTGCGGGTTTCCGCTACGGAGCCTACAACCAGACGTTCAACGGGGACAAGCTCGTGCAGTACGCCGTGACGGCGGGCATCGGCATTCCGGTGAGGCGCGGCGCCTTCTCGGCCATCGACATCGGCGTCGAGTACGGTCGCCGCGGTTACAACATCGCCGACCGCCTGGGGCTGGTCCGGCAGCAGTATTTCAAGTTTGCGATCGGCTTCACGCTCTTCGCGGGACAGATGGAGAACGGCGAATATTGGTTCATGCGCTCCAAGTTCGATTAATGTGACAGGCAAGCAAAAATAAAAGATAGAAACACAAAAATTAATCTGACCGATGAAAAACGTTAAATTCCTGCTTTCTGCTGCGTGTGCGCTTTTTGCAGTCGCAGCGATGGCACAGCAAGATTTCAGTGATCCGAAGTACGCGGTCTGGGGTGACACTCCTCAGGAGCGGGAGCAGAACATTCTGAACAGCAACTTCCTCAAGGAGTCGCTCGACAACAAGGATTACAACGCTGCCGCGCATTACCTCAAGGAGCTGCTCGACAAATGTCCGAAGGCTTCGCAGAATACCTTCGTGCGCGGCATCACGCTTTATAAGAACAAGATCGCGCGCGCCAAGAGCATCGCCGAGAAAAACACCTACACCGACTCGCTGATGATCGTTTACGACCTGCGCAACGAGTATTTCGGCGACCATCCCAAGTACGGCACGCCCTATATCCTCGACCGCAAGGCCCGTGAGTATCTGATGTACAAACCCGCCGACCGCAAGGGTATCCGCGAAGCGTTCCGCGCAGCCATCGAGGCCGGCGGCGACAACACCGATCCCGAGACCGTCGTGGCCTATTTCTCGAACCTCTGCGACGATTACAGGAATACCGACGAGGTGATGCCCGACGAGATCATCGCCGAGTACGACCGTCTGACGCCGTTCTTCGAGAAGAACCCCGCTGCCGCCGAGTACAAGAGCCAGTTCGACGCTGCGTTCGGATTGAGCGGCGCCGCAAGCTGCGAGAATCTCGAAAGACTCTTCAAGGGCAAGCTGGCCGCCGCTCCCGACGACGAGGCGCTGCTTTCGCAGGCCGTGGCTCTGATGTCGCGCGCCAAGTGCGACGGTGATTTCTACTTCTCGATCGCCGAGAAATACTATCAGGTGAAGCCTTCGTCGGAGACGGCCATGTTCCTGGCCCAGGCTTTCCAGAACAAGAAGGACTATGCAAAGGCGAAGACCTACCTGAACGAGGCGCTGGATGTTGAGAAAGACCCCGCCGAGCGTCAGAAACTGCTCGTGCGCATCGCGCTGGTGGGCCTCGTGTCCAACGACATTCCGGGCGCTGCCGCCGCTGCGCGCCAGGCCCGCGACCTGGATCCCGAGGACGGCGTTCCGTACTTCATCCTGGCGCAGTGCTATGCTTCGTCGGCAGGTTCGTGCGGCGGTTTCGCCGGTCTGGCGACCTATTGGGCCGCTTACGATACGATGGCCAAGGCGGTCGAACTGCTCCCGGCCGATTCGGAGTACATGGAGCACGCCAAGAGTTCCCTCGGCAAGTTCCGTTCGGTTTTCCCCAGCTCGGAGGAGTGCTTCTTCAACGAGTTGCAGGAGGGTGCGCGCTATACGGTAACCTGCGGAACGGCCGCCGGTATCACCACCACCGTCCGTGCCCGCTAAAAAACACGCTCCCGACAGGCTTCGATGGGAAAACGCATGACAAGAACGATCAGGGTAGCACTCTCCGTGACGGGGAGTGCTATCTTGCTATTCTCGTGTGCGGACAAGGATGCGGGCCGCGCTTCGGCTTCCGAGGAGACGATGATGACCGAATACAGCGAGGACCTTTCGGTCGTGATGTCGCAGAACGGCCGCCGGTCGTACCATTTCGTCACGCCGCTGCTCGAAGGTTATTCGCTGGCCCGCGAACCTTACCGCGAATTCCGCAAGGGCGTGAAGATCACTACCTACCAGAACGATTCGCTGACCACGGTGGACGCCGTGCTGACGGCCAACTACGCCATCTATTACGAGAACCGCGAACTGTGGGAGGCCAAGGGCAACGTCGTCGTCGAGAAATCCGACGGCAAAACCCTCTACACCCAGCAGTTGTTCTGGAATGCGCGGACCAAGAAAATCTATTCGAACGTCGATTCGAAGATCGTGCAGAACAACGGCCGCGATGTCTTCATCGGCGAAGGTTTCGAATCGGACGAGGAGTTCAAGGACTGGCGTTTTCGCCGCATGAAGGGCCGTATGGAGGTCGAGATGAAGCAGAGCGCCGACTCTGCGGCCACGGATTCCACGTCCGTGCGCCCGGTTCCGAAACCCTCCGACAGCCGGCCCTCCGACAGTCGGTCCGCCGTCCGGACGTCCGAATCCGGGAGGGCCGCTCCGGCCCGGGAGATTCCCGCCGGGCCGGCTGAAAGGCAGGTCGGAAGACCCGAAGCGGAGGTTGAGCGCCGGCCGCTGAAAATGCGGGACGGCTCCCGGGAGGAGGCGCGTCCGGTCCTGCGGGAGGAGCAGGTTTCCGTCGAACCCAAACTCAAAAACTGAAAGCGATGCTCACCACCGTCGTCCTGATCGTCGTAATGCTGTTGCTGTCGGCTTTTTTCTCGGGGATGGAGATTGCCTTTACGAGCAAGAACCGTCTCAAGCTGGAGATCGACCGCAAGCAGAACCGCATGTTCGACCAGATTGCCGAGGTTTTCGCCCGCCATCCGGGGCAGTATATCACCACGATCCTCGTGGGCAACAACATCGCGCTGGTCGTCTATTCGCTGTCGATGTCGCTGCTTCTGCGCATCAGGAACAATCCCAATTTCTATTACCGCGCGCTGGCGCCGGTGATCTATTTTTTCTACATCGTCCTCTATCCGGTGGCGCGTTTCACGACGCTGCTTTCCCACGGCATTCTGCACCTTCTGGGCCGCCGCGTCGAGGAGCGGAACATCACTCCGAGTTTCGACCGCGAGGACCTTGCGGCGCTGCTCGACTCGAACAGCCCGGAGCAGCATTCGGAACCGGACAACGAGCTGAAACTCTTCCAGAACGCGCTGGATTTCGCCGACCTGCGCGTCAGGGACTGCATGGTTCCGCGTGTGGACGTCGAGGCCGTGGACATCGACGACACCTCGATCGAACAGCTCACGGCGCGTTTCGTCGACTCGAAATATTCGCGTATCTTCGTCTGGCGCAAGTCGATCGACAACATCGTGGGCTACGTCAATTCGAAAAGCCTTTTCACGCGGCCCCGGCAGATCGCCGACGTGATGATGGAGGTCAATTTCGTGCCCGAGACCATGCCTTTGCAGCTGATGCTGGAGAATTTCATCAAGCACCGTTCGAACATCGCCGTCGTGATCGACGAATTCGGCGGCACGGCGGGCGTCATTTCGCTCGAAGACGTGCTGGAGCAGATTTTCGGCGAGATTGAGGACGAGCACGACATTCCGGACCTCACCGAAAAGCAGGTCGGTCCCGACGAGTATGTTCTCTCGTGCCGCCTGGAGGTGAAATACCTGAATGAAAAATACAACCTCGGCATCGAGGAGAGCAAGGAATACGACACGCTGGCCGGTTTCATCATCTTCAATTACGAGGGTATTCCCACCGCCGGGGAGACGGTTTTCATCGGCGGCCTGCAATTGCGGATTCTCCGTACGACGCGTTCGCGCATCGAACTGGCGCGGGTGAAGAAATTGTAGCGTGGGCCGGATTCCGCCGCCTTTCCGGTAAATTCCCGCTCCGGTGGGGATTACGGGGGCGAAGCGTGCGTATATTTTTACTTTTATTCTGTTCTTTTTACAATTAATTTTACTACCTTTGGCTGATAATTCGAAACAATACGAATAATTAACAATTTATATGGCAAGTTTAAACACTTTACGAACCAAGTTCGGCATCGTGCTTTCGATCATCATCGCACTGGCCCTCTTGGCATTCATCCTCTCTCTGAAGACTGAAATGGGCTTCTCGGGCAACGACCCGCGTGTCGGTGTGATCGACGGCGAGAAGATCAACTATTCGGAGTACTACGACCAGTACGAGACAATCAAGTCGCAGAACAACATGCAGGAGAGCGACGAGCAGCAGTCGGCCATGCTGGCCAATGCCGCCTGGCAGGCGCTGATCGCCAAGCACGTGCTGACGCCCGGTTTCGACCGGATGGGACTTCGCGTCACCGAGCCGGAGCGTCTGGCGATGGTCAGCGGACAGCATCCTTCGCAGGCTTTCTACAACGCTTTTGCCGATCCCCGCACGGGCGAGTACAGCGTGGCTGCCATCAGCCAGTTCCTCGCGCAGGCCGAGACCAACCCCGAGGCAGCCAATGCCTGGGCGCAGCTCAATGAGCAGGCCCGTCTGGAGCGCGAGGTGCAGAAGTACTTCGGACTGGTGAAGGGCGGCGTTTACGTCAATTCGCTGGAGGTCGCCCGCGGTGTCGAGGCTGCCAACAAGTCTTTCTCGGGCAAGTGGGCCGGCAAGAAGTTCTCGGCCGTTCCCGATTCGCTCGTCAAGGTGTCGTCGGGTGATGTGAAGGCTTACTACAACAGCCATAAGAACCAGTTCAAGCAGACCCCGTCGCGTACGATTTCGTATGTCGTATTCGAGGTCTCCCCCACGGACGACGACCTGCTGGCGCTTGAGAAGAGCGTGACGGAGGTGGGCCGGGAGTTCGCCGCCGCCGAGGAGGTGAAGACCTTCGTCCGCGCCAACCGCAACGGCAAGATCGCCGACAGCTACGTTTCCGCCGCACAGCTCTCCGACGAGGAGGCCAAGGCGCTGATGGCGGGCGAGATGTACGGTCCCGTGCTGAAGAACAACGAGTGGACGATGTCCCGCGCGCTCGATTCGAAGATGGTTCCCGACTCGGTGGGCGTACGTCATATCGTGCTGCCCTATGCGCAGGAGGCGCTTGCCGACAGCCTGCTGACGGTGCTGAAGAAGGGGGGCGATTTCGCGCAGACCGCTGCCCGTTATTCGGTTTACGACGCTACGGCCGCCAACGGCGGTGAAGTGGGAGTGCTGCCTTTCTCGGCCTTCACGGGCGAGTTCGCCGCCGCTTTGGCCAATGCCAGACAGGGCGACATCGTGAAGATCGCTTCGGGCGACGCCATCCAGCTGATGCAGGTATACCGTGCCGACAAACCTTCGAAACACGTGCAGGTGGCCACGATCACCTATCCCGTGGAGGCTTCGGCCGCCACGCGCCGCGACGTGCACAACCAGGCCGGTTCGTTCATGGTCAACGCCAAGGGTTCGGCCGCCGCATTCGCAGATGCCGCTTCGACGGCTGCCGTGACGCCCCGCGTGGCTGCGATCGCCCAGGGCGACCGTACGATCCGCGGCCTTGAGGATTCGCGCGAGGTGGCCCGCTGGGCCTACGGAGCGAAGGAGGGCGACCTTTCGGCGATCTTCAACGTAGGCAAGGACTACGTGATTGCCACGTTGACCGAGATCGACGACAACGAGTACGCACCGCTGAATAAGGTTTCGGCCCAGATCCGTTCGCAGCTTCTTCGCGACAAAAAATACGATTATATCGTCAAGAGCCTTTCGGGTTCGACCCTCGCCGAGCAGGCTGCAAGTCTCGGCTCGGAGGTGGAGGACTTCTCCGATGTGACTTTCGGTTCGTTCTACGTGAACGGCGTGGGCATGGAGCCTCGTCTGGTGGGCGCCATCGCATCGGCCGAGAAGGGTGCCCTGTCGGCTCCCGTGAAGGGACTTTCGGGCGTCTATGTCTTCGAGGTCGGGGATGTCAAGACCGACGACAAGCAGACCGCCGAAGGCGAGAAAGTTCGTGCCCAGGCCATGGCCGAGGGCATGGCCCAGCAGTTCGCCATCCCGGCTATCCAGCAGATGGCCAAGATTCAGGACCTGCGCGGCAAGTACTTCTAAACGATTGATTTTACGGTGCATCTTTGCACTTGCTCCCGCAGGGCGCGAATGGGACGTACTCCGGTACACCCATCCGCGCTCTGCTTCGTTTAAGCACAAACCTGCAGCTCTCACCGCAAAGTTTGAAAATTAGCGGAGAATTCTCTGCGCAGTCCGGCTTTTTTCGTATCTTTAGAGGCGTAACGGCTCTTTTAACAGCCGGAGGCCCTGTCAAACCAGGTGCAATCCGGTTTCGGAGCCGTCCGGTCATTCATTGTCTTCGTAATAGGATAAATAAATATTCGCCATGAACAACTTCATCTATCACAATCCTACCAAACTGGTTTTCGGCAAGGGCCAGATCGCCCGTCTGCCGAAGCTCATTCCCGCCGGAAAACGCATCATGCTGACCTTCGGCGGCGGAAGCGTCAAGCGTAACGGCGTCTACGATCAGGTCGTCGCCGCACTCGAAGGCCGCGATCTGGTCGAGTTCTGGGGCATCGAGGCGAATCCGTCGGTCGAGACCCTGCGCGAAGCCATTGCGCTGGGCAAAGAGCGGAAGGTGGACTTCCTGCTGGCTGTCGGCGGCGGGTCGGTCATCGACGGTACGAAACTCATCGCTGCGGGCCTTCTCTACGATGGCGATGCATGGGACATCGTGCTCAAGGGGCAGGCCGGCAAGACCGTGCCGCTGGCTACGGTCCTCACCATGTCGGCCACGGGTTCCGAGATGAACTCCGGGGCGGTCATTTCGCGCTACGAGACCAAGGAAAAATATGCTTTCTACGGCGATTATCCGGTCTTCTCGATCCTCGATCCCGAGACGCTCTATTCGCTGCCGAAGCGTCAGGTAGCCTGCGGACTTGCGGATACTTTCGTGCATGTGCTGGAGCAGTATATGACTACGCCCCATCAGTCGCGGCTGATGGACCGCTGGGCCGAAGGCATCCTGCATACGGTGGTCGAAATCGCTCCCAAAGCGCTGGCGGACGAGCGCGATTACGACACGATGTCGGAATACATGCTTTCGGCGACGCTGGCCCTGAACGACATGATCCGTATGGGCGTGACGCAGGACTGGGCGACGCACATGATCGGCCACGAGCTGACGGCGCTGCACGGCTTGACGCACGGCGCGACGCTGGCCATTGTCATCAACGGTACGCTGCGCGTGCTGCGCGGGCAGAAACGCGGCAAACTGCTGCAATACGGCGAGCGTATCTGGGGCATTGCCGGCGGTTCGGAGGAGGAGCGCATCGACCGTACGATTGCGGCCAACGAGGCGTTCTTCCGTTCGCTGGGCCTCTCGACACGCCTTTCGGAGGAGGGTATCGGCGAAGAGACCATCGCCGAGATCGAACGCCGCTTCACGGCTGCGGGCGATCGGTTCGGCGAGGCGCAGAACGTCGACGGCGCCATGGCCCGCCGGATTCTGGAGGCCTGCCTGTGATTCCATTGCCGGCTGCCGAAAGAACAATCCCCGCAACCGAGGTTGCGGGGATTGTTTGTCATGGAACGCGGGTTTATTCGTCCACCCCGAATGTCGAAACGTTGAGACTGCCCAGCGCATCGACCGTGATGCCGTATTCTCCGGTCTCGACGCCTTTCAGGATGATGAGGTAGGAGCTGCTTCCGAACCGGCGCGAGGTGAAGGGCTGCCGTTCCAGCGTGTTGCGCTGCCGGTCGCCGAAGGTTCCGACCGACGCGTATTCGGCGATCCGCATCTTCTTCTTGACCTTGAACCGGAAGACGCTGATCACCGACATCGGGTCGATCAGGTTGTCCGGAACGCGGATGATAAAGGCGATGCCGTCGCTCTTCCGGAACCGGACGGGGGACTGCGCGCCTTTCAGCGTCATTTCGTCGATGTGGTCCTTTCCGATGCCGAACAGTTTCTGCCCGGTGGACGAACGGTGGCGGGGAGCCAGGCTCTCCTGGACGAGCTGCTCGGTTCTATTGTCGGGCCGGATAGCCAATGCCTGGCCGATGAATTCGGGTTCGGGGAATGTCAGGGCGCTGTCGGTCCGGGTTGCGGAGGGTTCCGGTGCGGCGGCCGCCTCCGGAGTCTGCGCCTGCGACCGGATGCAGGCACAGCAGGCAAGCAACAGAATGAGGGTTTTCTTCATGCGAATGGAACGTTGGAATGAATTTGTGTATTTCAGTCGTAAAGATAATGCAAAAACTCCCGTTCCGGTCTTTGGCGGGTGAAAAAAGTCCCTCCCGAAGTGCTCCGGAACAAAAAACGCCCCGGTCTTGCGACCGCGGCGTTTCTCTTGTCGGAGCCGGGAATTTACTCGGCGAGCAGGATTTCGAGGATCTTGATGGCTGCCGTGGCGATCGGCGTACCGGGGCCGAAGATGGCGGCGGCGCCGTCGCGGTAGAGTTCATCGTAGTCCTGCGCGGGGATCACGCCGCCGACGATGACGATGATGTCCTCGCGGCCCAGCTTCTTCAGCTCGGCGATGATCTGCGGCACGAGCGTCAGGTGGCCGGCGGCCAGCGACGATACGCCGACTACGTGCACGTCGTTTTCGACGGCCTGCTTGGCGGCCTCCTCCGGAGTCTGGAACAGCGGACCCATGTCGACGTCGAAGCCGATGTCGGCATAACCCGTAGCGACCACCTTGGCGCCGCGGTCGTGTCCGTCCTGGCCGAGCTTGGCGATCATCACGCGCGGCTGACGGCCCTCTTTCTTGGCGAATTCGGCGCACAGCTCCTTGGCGCGCTCGAAGGATTTGTCGTTTTTCACTTCTGAAGAGTAAACACCTGAAATGGAACGGATAACAGCTTTGTAGCGGCCTACGACCACTTCGCAGGCATCGGAGATTTCGCCCAGCGAGGCGCGGACCTTGGCGGCCTCGACGGCCAGTTCGAGCAGGTTGCCCTGCTTGGTCTTCACGCACTCGGTGATGGCGGCCAGCGCCTTCTTCACGGCAGCTTCGTCGCGGTTGGCGCGCAGCTCCTTGAGTCGCTTGATCTGGCTCTCGCGCACGGCCGTGTTGTCCACGGCGAGAATGTCGATCGGGGCCTCCTTCTCCAGACGGTATTCGTTGATGCCGATGATCTTCTCCTCGCCGGAGTCGATGCGGGCCTGCTTGCGGGCCGACGCCTCCTCGATGCGCATCTTCGGAATGCCGGTCTCGATGGCCTTGGCCATACCGCCCAGCTTCTCGACCTCCTCGATGCGCTCCCAGGCTTTGTGGGCGATCTCGTTGGTCAGCGTCTCGATGTAGTAGGAACCTGCCCACGGGTCGACCTCGCGGCAGATGTTGGTCTCCTCCTGAATGTAGATCTGCGTGTTACGCGCAATACGCGCCGAGAAGTCGGTCGGCAGGGCGATCGCCTCGTCCAGGGCGTTGGTGTGCAGCGACTGGGTGTGTCCCAGCGCGGCGCCCATGGCCTCGATGGCCGTGCGGGCCACGTTGTTGAACGGGTCCTGCTCGGTGAGCGACCAGCCCGAGGTCTGCGAGTGGGTGCGCAGCGCCAGCGACTTGGGGTTCTTGGGGTTGAACTGTTTAACGATCTTGGCCCACAGCATACGCGCGGCGCGCATCTTGGCGATCTCCATGAAGTGGTTCATGCCGATGGCCCAGAAGAACGACAGACGCGGTGCGAAGGCGTCGACCGACATGCCGGCATTGATACCTGCGCGCAGGTACTCCAGACCGTCGGCCAGCGTGTAGGCCAGCTCGATGTCGTTCGTGGCGCCCGCCTCCTGCATGTGGTAACCCGAAATCGAGATCGAGTTGAACTTGGGCATGTTCTTCGAGGTGTACTCGAAGATGTCGGCGATGATCCGCATCGAGAACTCGGGCGGATATATATAGGTGTTGCGCACCATGAACTCCTTGAGGATGTCGTTCTGGATCGTACCGGCCAGCTGGTCGAGCGTGCAGCCCTGCTCCAGGCCCGTCACGATGTAGAAGGCCAGGATCGGCAGCACGGCGCCGTTCATGGTCATCGACACCGACATCCGGTCGAGCGGAATGCCGTTGAAGAGCACCTTCATGTCCTCCACCGAGCAGATCGACACGCCGGCCTTGCCCACGTCGCCCACCACGCGCGGGTGGTCGGCGTCGTAACCGCGGTGCGTTGCCAGGTCGAAGGCCACCGACAGACCTTTCTGTCCGGCGGCGAGGTTGCGGCGGTAGAATGCGTTGGACTCCTCGGCGGTCGAGAATCCGGCGTACTGGCGGATGGTCCACGGACGCATCACGTACATCGTCGAATAGGGGCCGCGCAGGAACGGTGCGATGCCTGCCGCGTAGTTCAGGTGCTCCATGCCTTCGAGGTCTTCGGCCGTATAGGCTCCCTTGACGGGGATGCGCTCGGCCGTCAGCCACGGCTCCACCTGTCCGCAGCCTTTCGAGGCGCAGCAGCTCTTCTGCCCGCCTGCTTCGTATGTCAGTTCTGAAAATTTAGCTCTCATGATCAGATGCCCATTTCTTTAAGATAAAACTTCAGAGTCTCCAAGACGTTCGACTTCACCGAGATGAAGTTCGTGATGCCCTGGGCCTCCAGTTCGGGTGCGCATGCGGGAGCGCCTGCGACTACGAGAATGGCTTTGCCGGCGAGCAGCTCCTTCACCTTCGGTGCGGCCTCTGCGTAATCGTCGTCCGAAGCGCAGACCACCACGATCTCGGCTTTCGATTCGAGTGCGGCCTTCACGCCCTCCTCGATCGACTTGAAGAAGGTGTTGTCCTGCACGCGGATTCCGGCGCAGGCGAAGAAGTTGCACGAGAACTGGGCGCGGGCGCGGGCCATCGCCAGGTTGCCGCAGGTGAGCATGAACGCCTTGGGCTGTTTGCCCGAGCGGTCCACGTGCAGGCGCATCGCCTCGAAGGCCATGGCGCCGCGGTAGGGTGTGAGGACGTTGCCTTCGGCAGCGGGACGGGTGACGGCTTCGGCGGTGATCTCCTTCGGGGCCACCTCCGTGAAGTTGGGGAACTGGTTGGCGCCGAGCAGCGTCTGGCGGCGCGTTGCGATGGCCTTGTCCTTGGCGGCGGCCGAAGCCTCCACGCGCTCCTTGATGAAGCCGGCCTTGTAGGCCTCGGCGTAGCCGCCCTTCTCCTCGATTTCGAGGAAGAGCTTCCAGGCCTCGGCGGCGATCGACTGCGTGAGGTTCTCCACGTAGTACGAGCCGCCTGCGGGGTCTACCACCTGGTCGAAGTGCGATTCGTGCTTCAGGAGCAGTTCGACGTTGCGGGCGATGCGCTTCGAGAACTCCGTGGGGCTTTCGAACGCGGCGTCGAACGGCGTCACCTCCAGCGAATGTACGCCGGCGATGGTGGCCGACATGGCCTCCGTCGTGCCGCGGAGCATATTGACATAGGGATCGTAAACGGTCTGGTTCCAGTCTGCCGTGCGGGCGTGGATGTGCATTTTGCAGGCGCAGTTCTTCGAGGGGTTGTAACCCTTGACGATGTTGGCCCACAACATGCGCGCCGCGCGGAACTTGGCGATTTCGAGGAAGTAGTTCGAGGTGACCGAGAACGAGAAGCGCAGCTTGCGGGCCGCCAGCTCGGCGTCCACGCCGGCGTCGGTCAGGTGCGCGATGTAATCGTTACCGGCCGAGAGGGCGAACGCCAGCTCCTCGACGATGGTCGATCCGGCGTTCGAGAAGATGCCGGCCGAGACGGTCACGATACGGATGTGCTTGTACTCGCGGGTCTTTTCGATCAGCGAGGCGATCTTCGCGAAGCACTTTTCGCCGTTGGGCGAGCAGAAGTCGCCTTTCTGCGACAGTCCCTTGACCAGCGGGTCGATCGAGAAGGCCACGTGCGCCTCGGAGGCAGTGCCTTCCTTTTCGAGCTTGGCGATCACCAGTTCGGCGATGCTGCCCGTCTGCGCGCCGCAGAAGACCATTTCGATGGCCGGGATCGAGATTCCGGCGAGCAGCTGATCGAGTTCTTCGGCCGTGAAGCCTTCCTTCGCGATCGAGAAGCCCAATGAATCGACGCCCGAGTTGAGGAGTTTCAGCGCCTCGGCGTTGGCCTCCCTGGGACATTTTACCTCGACGGTCTGATGCACGCGCCAGCGGTTGTGGCTGCGCGTACCTCTGACATACGGGAACTCGCCTGCCTGCGAGCCCAGAAAACGGATGCCTTCGAGGTTTTCGGCGCGGTAGTAGGGGCGGACGTTGAATCCTTCTCCCGTACGCCACACCAGCTTGCGCTCGTAATCGGCTCCTTTCAGGTCGGCTGTAATCACCTCTTCCCACTTTTCGGTCGGGACCGGCGGGAACTCGGTGAACAGCTTTTCACGTTTGGTATTTGCCATGACTATTTAGAGATTAGTATGTGTGTAGTTTCGTTCTGTTTCAAAATTGCACGTAAAGTTACAAATTAATTACCGAATTGTAACAAGAAATTGTTACGAAAATAACAGTGCAGCGGAATTTTTCCGGATTTCGCCGCCCGCCGCATTTCCGGACGGTCCGGCGCGGATGCTGTCTCCGGTGTGGTCGAATAGTTGAAAAATGGTCTTTATTTCTGCTTGTTTTGGGGGAAACGAAAAAATGCATTTTGGGGATTTTTCGTGAAAAATGAGGCTGTTTTTCGAAAAATGACTGAAAATTTCGGGTGTGTGTGGCGAAAAACGGTTGTTTTTTCGGGAAAATGATGAAAAAAATGGCTGTTTTTGAAAAAACGGTGATTTTGTAAAAACAACGTAACGGAATAATTCGTACATTTGTAGCCGGAACGAAAGATGTACCGCAGCGGGGGAGCGGCCCCGGGTTAGTTAGGTCGGCAGGTCCTGCCGGGAGGCAGTTGTCCGGTTGAATTTCAGGTTAGGTTTTAGTTTGCAATTATCGGGTCCTTCCCCGCGCGGTTTTTTCTACGAACACTAAACCCTTAATCAGTCAGGTATATGTCATCATTACTCAGATTCAAGATGGTCGATGCGGCCATAAATCACACGGCCGTCGAGGTGAAAGTTCCCGAGGGACGCCCGTCGGACTACTTCGGAAAGAAGGTATTCGGACGTGCGGCCATGCGGAAGTATCTCGACAAGCGCACCTATGCGGCCCTGCTCGACACGATGGAAAAACGCACGCCGCTCACGCGTGAAGTTGCCGACAGCATCGCGGCGGGTATGCGCCAGTGGGCGCTGGAGCACGGTGCGGACCACTATACCCACTGGTTTCAACCCCTGACGGGCGGTACGGCCGAGAAACACGACGCCTTTGCCGAGCCGGACGGTCAGGGCGGCGTGCTGGAGGAGTTCTCCGGCAAGCTGCTCGTGCAGCAGGAGCCTGACGCCTCGTCGTTTCCCAACGGCGGCATCCGCAATACGTTCGAGGCCCGCGGCTACTCGGCCTGGGACCCCACGTCGCCCGCCTTCATCGTCGACACGACGCTCTGTATCCCCACCGTCTTCATCGCCTACACGGGCGAGGCGCTCGACTACAAAGTGCCCCTGCTGCGCTCGCTGACGGCCATCGACAAGGCCGCCACGGAGGTGTGCCGCTATTTCGACAAGAATGTCGAGAAGGTCTTTTCCTACCTGGGCTGGGAGCAGGAATATTTCCTCGTGGACGAGAGCCTTTGGGCCGTGCGTCCCGACCTGATGCTCACGGGGCGTACGCTCATGGGACACGAGTCGGCCAAGAACCAGCAGTTGGAAGACCACTATTTCGGGGCGATTCCGACGCGTGTGATGGCCTTTATGAAGGACCTCGAATACGAGTGCCTGAAGTTGGGAATTCCGGTCAAGACGCGCCACAACGAGGTGGCTCCCAATCAGTTCGAGCTGGCTCCGGTTTACGAGGAGGCCAACCTGGCCAACGACCACAACCAGCTGCTGATGACCATTATGGACAAGATCGCCCGCCGTCACCAGTTCCGCGTGCTGCTGCACGAAAAACCCTTCAAGGGGATCAACGGATCGGGCAAGCACAACAACTGGTCGCTGGGAACCGATACGGGCGTGAACCTGCTCGGTCCGGGCAAGACCGCTTCGGAGAACCTCCAGTTCATCACTTTCCTGGTGAACGCCATTTCGGCGGTTTACAAGCACAACGGCCTGCTGAAGGCGTCGATTATGAGCGCGACGAACGCCCACCGGCTGGGCGCCAACGAGGCGCCTCCCGCCATCATTTCGACCTTCCTCGGAACGCAGGTGTCGGCCGTGCTGGACAAGCTGGCCGCATCGAAGGGCGATGACGCCATCCGTTTCGACGCCAAGAACGTCTTCAAGATGAGCGGCATTTCGCACATCCCGACGCTGCTGCTGGACAACACCGACCGCAACCGCACCTCGCCGTTCGCCTTCACGGGCAACCGCTTCGAGTTCCGCGCCGTGGGTTCGTCGGACAACTGCGCCGAGGCGATGATCGTGCTCAACTCGGCGATGGCATACGAACTGACCGAGTTCAAGAAGGCCGTGGACGCCAAGATCGAGGCCGGGGCCAAGAAGGAGAGGGCCATTTACGAGGTGCTCAAGCAGATGATCAAGGCCTGCAAGGCCATCCGGTTCGACGGCAACGGCTATTCGGACGAGTGGAAGGCCGAGGCGAAGCGGCGCGGTCTGGACTGCGAGACGTCGACGCCGCTGATCTTCGACCGCTACCTGGACAGGGAGAGCCTGAAGATGTTCGGCGATATGGGAGTTTTCACCAAGGTCGAACTCGAAGCCCGCACCGAGGTGAAGTGGGAGACCTATACCAAGAAAATCCAGATTGAAGGCCGCGTGCTGGGCGACCTGGCGATGAACCACATCGTGCCGATCGCTTCGAAATACGAGGCGCAGTTGCTCGACAAGGTCTATAAGATGCATCAGATCGGAGGGCTGAACGCCTCGTCGGACATTCTGCTTATCAAGAAGATTCAGGACCATACGGCCTCGATCCAGAAACTCACCGGCGAGATGATCGACGCCCGCAAGGTTGCCAACCGGATCGAGGACCCGCGTGAAAAGGCCATTGCCTACCACGATACCGTGGCTGTCTGCTTCGACGAGATCCGCCGTCATATCGACAAGCTGGAAGAGATCGTCGACGATCAGATCTGGCCGCTGCCGAAGTATCGCGAACTGTTGTTCCTGCGCTGATCGGGCTGATTACGGCATAGAAAAACCGGGAACATTCCTTTCGGAGTGTTCCCGGTTCTGGTTTCATATCTTGCGGAAATTATTCGTCGTCGCGGTACATGTGTTCCACGTAAATGGCGTGTTGCATCGCCTCGCGCTTCGCGATCGAAGGCTTGGTGAAGTACTGGCGGCGGCGAAGCTCCTTCAGGACGCCCGTGCGCTCGTATTTACGTTTGAACTTTTTCAGGGCGCGCTCGATGTTTTCGCCCTCTTTTACCGGCATGATAATCATAATATTCTTTGTTTTTTGTTGTTTTGAATCTGTTTGTTCGTTCTGAAAACTGCGGGGTGCGCATCCTCGATGCATCTTCCCCAAAAACGGTCGTTTTATTCGTCGGCAGGTCCGCTGTCCGACCCGAATTGCAGATAAGGAGCCAGCCGTGCTGCCTCCTCGCGGGTCAATATGTCCTGTTCCACCAATTCTCCAGCGGTACTCCAACCTCCTTTCAACTGTCTTGCTTTCAGCAATTTTCGTAATGCCTGCGGTGCTATGTAGGGGTGTTTCCCCAGCACTTTCGGGCTTGCAAAGTTAATATCAATTTTCCGAATTTTGCAACTATCGCAGTAAATTTGTTTCAAAATTTTTTCATAATTGCGTTCCCGCACTCCCGGAACCTCTGCGAGTTGCTCCGCGCGGACGAATCCGCCGAGCCGTTCGCGGTAGTGCATGATCGCCACGACGGTCCTGGGACCGATGCCCACAACCGAGCGCAGCGTCGCCGAATCGGCCGTGTTCAGCTCCACGGGCTGTTCGATCGGCCGCGCCTTCCGTTCCGGGAAGATGACGTAGGGTTCCAGCGCCGCGGCCACCGAGTCGCTCACGACGTAGCATTCGCGCAGGTCCTCCATGTCATGGATGCCGCTCAAATCCCGCCAGCGGATGAACGCCTCGGCCTGACGCTTCGACAAGGCCCCGATGGCGCGCAGGTAGCGGGCGCTCACGGTGTCGATGCGGAACGGCCCGGGTGCGAGCGGTTCGGGGAGAATGCGCCCCGTGCGGTATTTTTCGGGTGCGATGGCGTATTTGCGGCCGATGCGCACCCAGGGTTCGAGCCGCCGGTAGAGCGAGTCGCTGATGCCGTAGCAGAGCGTCAGGTCCTCGGGTATGCGGAACACTTTGCCCGCGGCGCGGTATTTCAGCAGGCTCACCGCTTCGTGCTTCGTAAGCCCGAGTCGCCGCAGGTCGTCGAGCGAGGCCGTGTTGGGGTCGAAATGCGACATCACGACGCTGTCCGCGGGCAACGCCTCCTCCATCTCGGCCTCGGCGCGGCGGGCCGCTTCGGGGTCGGCTGCCGGGCGTACGAGCATCAGGGCTATGATCAGCAGCCCGGCCAACGGCAGGAATACCGCAATGGCGCGTATTTCGCGGTCGGAAAAAAGTTTAGCCATTGTTCTGTTTATGCGGTCATATGCTTTATCGTTTCAACTGCCGGGAGCATGCGTCGTCTCCCTTCCGGAGGGAGGCCGGGGCGGGGCCATGCTTGTAGATGGCTCCGCAGGCGGCAATGACGGCGGTCGAAAGCGATTTGTACGTCGAAGTGTGTATTCGTTTTGTCTATTTTCCGATCTCCTCCAGTGCCCGCTTCACCGAGCCCCAGCGCAGCAGCAGTTCGCGGGCCTCGGTTTCGTCAAGCCCCGACGCCTCGGCGACCATCCGCGTTCCGCGGGCCACGAGCTTGTCGTTGGTCAGCTGCATGTTGACCATGCGGTTGCCTTCGACGCGTCCCAGCCGGATCATTACCGCCGTAGACAACATGTTGAGCATCAATTTCTGGGCCGTTCCGGCCTTCATGCGCGTCGATCCGGTCACGAATTCCGGTCCTACGACCGCTTCGAGCGCATACTCCGCTTCGGCAGCTACGGGCGACGCGGGGTTGCAGGTGATCGAGCCGGTCAGCAGTCCGTGGCGGCGCGCCGCGCGCAGTCCGCCGATCACGTAAGGCGTCGTTCCCGATGCCGCGATGCCGATCAGCACATCGCCGGCCGTGGGGTGGTAGGGCGCCATGTCGCGCCAGGCTCCTTCGGTGTCGTCTTCGGCGTGCTCCACGGCCCGCCGCAAAGCGCCGTCGCCTCCGGCGATCAGCCCGATCACCCGGTCGAACGGCACGCCGTAGGTCGGGGGCAGCTCCGAGGCGTCGGTGACCCCCAGCCGGCCGCTCGTCCCGGCGCCGATGTAAAACATCCGGCCTCCGCGCTGCATGCGCTCGACGATGCTTTCGACGAGCCGCTCCATGACGGGGATGGTCTGCCGCACGGCTTCGTGCACACGGGCGTCCTCGCGGTTGATGCCCGCCAGGATGTCGTGCACCGACATCCGTTGCAGGTCGTCGTAGGCCGAATCCTGTTCGGTGATTCTATCTTCCATAGTGGTATTTCAAAAGCCCTTCGGCGGGCGATTCTACGATGGTTTCCACGCGGCGGCCCTCCGCTTCCAGCGCCTCGCGCAGCAACGCCTCGAAGTGGGCCGCCACGCCGCCCAGCAGCGATACGGGGAGTTCCGCCGGATAGCGGCTCAAGTTGCGGGACGCAAAGTCGCGGAACGACCGGAGTACCAGCTCCCGGATCTCCGGGCGGTCGATATGCGCGCGTATGAAAGGTGCGAACGAGGCCAGAAAGCGGTTGGCGTAAGGCTCGCGGTAGACGCGGCGGATGATCTCCTCGTAATTCAGCCCGTGCGCCGCGAGAAACTCCTCTTTCAGCGGAATGTGCCCCTTGAAGATGCCGTTCACCAGGTTGCGCCCCAGCACGGCCCCGCTGCCCTCGTCGCCCAGCACATAGCCCAGCGGCGGGACGTTTTTCAGGATTTCGCCGTCGCGGCACAGGCAGGAGTTCGATCCCGTGCCGAGGATGCAGGCGATGCCCTCCCCGCGGCCCCAGAGCGCCCGCGCCGCGCCCAGCAGGTCCGATTCGACCGTAATGTCCGTCGTTCCGAAGTGCGCTTCCAACTCCCGGCGCAGCTTCTCGCTCGCTTCCGGGAAGGTCTCGCCGCACCCCGCGCCGTAGAATCTCACGCTCGTCACGCCGTCGCATGGCGGCAATTCCGCGAGGGCTTCGCGTATCTGTTCGGCCGAGTGCTGCACGGCGTTGATCCCCCGCGTGCGCACGTTTGCCGTCCGTGCGCCGTCGCTGGCGATCCACGTGCATTTGGTCGATCCGCTGTCGGCTATAAGTACCATAATTCAAAGATACGGATTAATCTTCAAATTCCGGAAAAAAGCCATAACTAAATTTTTTAGTTTAAAAACTATGTAAAATAGTTGCGCGTGAATTTTTTTTAGTTACCTTTGTTCCCGGGTGCATGAAAAAGGACCGATGAAGCGATGGGCGGCTATTCCGGAGGGAGCATTTCCGGCCGGGCGTGTCCGGGAAGTCGTGGAACGAATCCGGTGGGATTGTCGGCCGCGAGGGCGCCGTTCGCCGCATCGGGACCGGACCGGGCGTTTTGCTGCGCCGCCGTATGCTGGAATGCCTCCGTTTCAACTGAAAACGATACCTGATAACGCTTGTTTGAGTGAAATATGAAAGAGAATCCTGAAAAACTGACACGCAGGGAAGAGGAGCTGATGCGCTGCTTCTGGGAGCACGGTCCGCTGTTCGTACGCGAACTGGTGGCCCTTTCGCCCGATCCCAAACCCCATTTCAACACCCTTTCGACGATGGTCCGCGCGCTCGAAGCCAAAGGCTATGTCGCCCACAACTCCTTCGGCAGCACCTACCAATACTATCCGGTGGTGAGCGAGGAGGAGTTTTCGCGCTCGACGCTCGGCAGCGTGATCAGCCGCTATTTCGAGAATTCCTACCTCGGGGCGGTCTCGGCGCTGGTCGAGGAGGAGAAGATCTCGCTCGGCGAACTGCGCAGCCTGATCGACCGCATCGAAAATCAAAACCGGTAGCGCCATGTACGACCTGATGATTTACAGCCTGAAAGTCGGCGTCTGCCTGGCTGTCTTCTACCTCTTTTTCAAATTGCTGTTGAGCCGTGAGACCTTCCACCGCTTCAACCGGATCGTGGTTCTGGGGGCGATGTTCCTCTCGTTCGTGCTGCCGCTGTGCGTGATCACGGTTTACCGCGAAATCCCCGTCCTGCCGGAAATCCCGGACGGGGAGGCTGTTGCGACGGCCTTCGCCGAACCGCTTTCCGAACCTTTTCCGTGGGAGATGCTCGCCGGGGCGGCATTCCTGCTCGGGGCGGCCGCCACGCTGCTGTGGACGCTTTGTTCGCTCATCGGAGTCCTGCGTCTGATCCGCGGCGGACGTCGCGAACGGCTGGAGGACGGGGCTGTGCTGGTGCGCACGGAACGGCCCGTGACGCCTTTCAGCTGGGGACGCTATATCGTGATGTCCGAGAGGGACCTGGCGGAAAACGGCGGGGCGATTCTGCTTCACGAACGGGCGCACCTGCGGCTGCGCCATTCGCTCGACCTGATCGTGACCGACGTTGCGGGCTGCCTGCAATGGTTCAACCCCGCGATGTGGCTGCTGCGCCGCGAACTGCGGGCCATCCACGAATACGAAGCCGACGAGGCGGTGCTCGACAGCGGCGTCGACGCCCGGAGTTACCAGATGTTGTTAATAAAGAAAGCTGCCGGCGGGAGGTGGTACTCGATTGCCAACAGCTTTAATCACAGTAAACTTAAAAACCGTATTACCATGATGTTGCGTAAAAAATCGTCGCGGTGGGCCGGAGCCAAAGCGCTCCTGTTGCTGCCGCTTATGGGCGTGGCCCTCGGGGCTTTCGCCGAAACCGCTTATGTCTTTCCGGAAGACAAAGGTAAAAAAGAAACCAGTACGATCTACATCCGGGGGTCGAAATCTTTTTCCGATGGGCAACAACCGCTGATTCTGGTCGACGGCAGGGAGGTGAAGTCGATGGACAGCCTCGCTGCCGACCGGATCGAGTCGATCACCGTGCTCAAGGATTCCGTTTCGATGGCTGTGTACGGCGAAAAGGCTGCCGACGGCGTGATTCTTGTAACGCTCAAAAAGACTGGAGAACCGGGCGATGGGGCGCAGGTCCCGGGACTGAAAGGCAAAGTCGTGACGGTCACCCGGGCGGACAGCGCCGGGACGAACGAGTCGACAACCGTGCGGGTGATCGGTCACGGTACGAGGCCGAAAGACGGAACGGTTGTGGTGAATACGGCCGGAATCGCGAAATCGTATCGGTTCAAGGTCGAGAACGGCTCGTCGGTCGAGTCGAATCCTGTATTTATCGTCGACGGCGTACAAGTGTCTGAAATCGAATCGCTCGACCCGGATCAGATTGAAAGCATGTCGGTGATCAAAGGCACGAATCTCCCCGGGGAGTTTGCCGACAAGGGGTATGAGGGCGTGATAACGATTACGACCAAACAGGCGGCCGCCGTGCAAAGAGCCGCCGCGAAGTCGGCCCGGGAGGGTATCGAAGCCGGTAGAGCCGGGATCGAAGCCGCCCGCGAAGGGTTGAAACTGGCCCGCAAGTATATGAGTTCCGATGACTGGAAGCAGGCCCAGAAAGCGCTCGACAAGGCCCAGAAGGAACTTGAATCGGCCCGCAAGGAGACTTCGGCACAGCTTTCCGAAGCGCAGAAAGCGGTGGGAACCTCGCTTCGACTTTCGGCGGACGCCGGGCATGCCGATAAGGTGACCATTCAGGGCACTCCGGAAAGTTCGGTGTCGGTTTATAAGGGACAGGTTACGCTGAAAGGCGGATTTCCCGACGGCATGCTGATCCGTATCAACGGCAGGGAGGCCTCGAAAGAGGATGTTGAACGGCTGGAATCCGGGAAGATCAAGCGCATGGAGGTCTACAAGGGCGACGAGGCCGTGAAGCGTTACGGCGAGAAGGGGCGCAACGGCGTGGTCGAGATCCGCGCCCGCAGGTAAAGGCTTAAAGGAAAAACCATAAGCAGATAAAAAGTTCACGAAGGCGGGGGATTCCACGGAATCCTCCGCCTTTTTTGTGCGTGCCTATTTGAATTCGACGATCTCGGGCCGCGTCGGCCGGTAGCGGTACTGCTCCATGCGCGTCGGGTTCGAAAGGCGGAAATATTCGCTCTCGACCAGTCCGCGTTTGCCGAAGGCCACGCCCAGCCGGATCTGGATCGTGTTGAACACCAGCCGTTCGTTTCGCAGCCGTACGCCCAGTCCGAACGAGGTGAAGAAGTCGTTTTTGAAGATATTGGGCGAATAGCCGATCAGCCCGAAGTCGGCGAACCCGAAGACGGCAATGCGGAATCCCAGCGGCTGGTAGGGGGTGAATACCACCGTCTCGGTGTTGAGGATCATGCGGTTGGTTCCGATGATGTACTCCTTGAGGGCTTGCAGGCCGTCGGTGCGCGTGAAGCGGATGCTCTCGTCGCTGCCCGTCGCACGGTTCCAGCCCTGCGTGTAGTTGAAGGCGAGGAACTGGCGGATGCGGCTGCGCTTGAACAGGAAAAGGTTGGAGAACCACCGCAGGTCGACATCTACGGCGCTGCGCTGCCACATGCCGTTTTCGAGGTCTATGTAGCTTCCGAGCGTGAAGCCGCCCATGATGTAGCCCAGTCTGCGGAATCCACCCGTTTCGTAGCTCGCGCCGAGGTAGAGGGCGTCGTTGAATTCGCCCCACGAATAGCCCGTCGTCACTTCGGCCTTGTAGCCCGTCGCGAGGTACTCGCGCGTACCGAATCCGTAGATCATGTTGGCCGTGTAGAATTTTTCGCGGTAGAGACCCCCGCCGACCAGCAGGGCGTCCTGGTCGTGCAGCGCGGGGTTGTAGTCCGGGGCCACGAGGGGCCTGCGGCTCACGCGCCGGTAGTTGTAGCGTCCCGAGAGATAAACGCTCGATTTGATCCCGCGCAGGTAGTGCGAGTAGCCGCCCCAGACGTCGAGGTTGCGCTCCTTCACCAGCAGCGACGTGTCCTGTTCGATCATGTAGCGCTTGGCTTTGATGTCGCTGTATGTAAGGCCTATCTCGTAGTCCGTGGGTTTGAGGAACTCTTTGCGCAGCCCCATGTTGAGCGTCGAGTTGTAGAAGTCGCGCCCTCCGCCGATCTCGGCGGTGTAGAAGGTCCCGAGCAGGTTGGGGATTTCGTATTCGACCATGTTGCCGCCGTAGGAGAAGTCCTTGCGGCTGAAGTTGGTCATAAATTTGAGTTTGTTGCCCGATCCGAAGATGTTGGCGTCGGAAAGCCCCACCATCGTCCGGCCCTCGGAATGCCATCCTCCGTCGACGGAGATGGTCCAGCTGTCGCGCGTGGTGATCAGGAGGTTCACGCGTGTCGAGTCCACCGCGTCGGGGAGCACCGTGACGTCGATGTCCGAGATGTAGTCGCGCGAGCGGATCAGCTGCTTGTTGCGCACGATGAGCTGCGGGTCGAGCTTGTCGCCCGAGCGGAACAGCAGGTCGCGCCGGACGACGCGGTCGCGGGTGAGCATGTGGGTTTTGTTGGCCATGCGTTCGAGCCGGTTGCCGCCGGGGTCGAAAACCTGCTGGCGTTCGATGGTGATGTCGCCGATGGTTTTCCCGGCGTAGGGTTCCAGCAGGCGGCTCTCGTCGGTGACGCGGCCGCTCATCGTGGTGTCGAGCACGGGTTTTACGAAGAGCATCCGGTAAAGCATGCGCGGCACGGCGCGCCGGCTGGTTTTCGACTGGATGCTGTCGTAGAGGCGCTGGTTGCGCGCCGATGCGTCGGGATTCGCCACGCGGGCGCTGTCGGGCGTGAACCGGTCGGGGGCGTGCGTGCCGGGTCCTGCGGCACGGACCGAGAGGACCGTTGCCGCCCCAATCAGGATCAGGGAAAATATGCAGAACCGGGCGAACATTGTGTCAAAGATAACGGATTTTTTCGGCAAAAAGTGCGACACAGGGGCCTAAATTGAGGATTCGATACCCATATCCCGATTATTCCGTCTCGGCGGCGGGTGCAGCTCCCCGCATGGCTTATAATCGGTGTTTTCCATCCCTCTCTTTTCTTTGCCGCGACGCCCTCCCCCGGAGAAGACGAAAAAGACGGCCCGAAGGTCGTCTTTTTCCATTTTCCGTCCAGCGTGGAATGGGGGTCATCCCTTCCCCGCCTTATCTGCGGCCCTCTTTGGCCTCGATGCATTCCGTGGCGTGGGGCACTTTCATCAGCCGCTCCTTGGGAATGAGCTTTCCGGTCGTTTTGCAGATGCCGTACGTCTTGTTCTCGATGCGTACGAGCGCCATTTCGAGGTTGCGGATAAATTTCATCTGATGGGCAGCCAAACGACCGCTTTCCTCTTTGGAAAGAGTTGCGGCGCCCTCCTCCAGCACCTTGAACGTCGGCGATGTGTCTTCCGTATCGTTGTCGGCGGTATGGGTGATCGTGGCGCGCAGCAGCTCGTAGTCCGCACGCGCGTTCTCAAGCTTTTTCAGGATAAGCTGCCGGAACTCTTCGAGTTCGGCGTCGCTGTATCTGGTTCTTTCGTCTGCCATAATAATCTCCTCTCTTTTAAGGTTTACTGTAAAATTAAGCAATAATTCCGATATTACCAAATTTTACCGGAATATATCAAGGGGCTATATCCGCGTCACGGCGATGCGCAGCGGTTCGTCGTCCACGTCGGTTTCGACGACCGTTTCGCCTGCCGGTTCCGCTGCCGGACGGACCTCCACGGCGAGGGTCTGCGAAGCGATGTAACCGGCGAATCGGGCGATTGCGTCGGCCACCAGGGGCTTCTGTTCGATCTCTGCGCGGATCTTGTCCGTGACCTCGAATCCGGAGTCCTTGCGGATATTCTGGATGCGGTTTATCAACTCGCGTGCCACACCTTCGGCTTTCAGCTCCTCGGTGACGGTAATGTCGAGCGCCACGGTGAGTTTTCCCTCCGAGGCGACGAGCCATCCGGGCATGTCTTCCGAGGTGATCTCGAAGTCGGCGGGCGTCACGGTGATCCGCTCCGCTCCGAGGTCGAGCACCGTTTCCGGCGCGGCCTCCACCTCGGCGATACGTTCCTGCGAGAACTCCGCGACGAGGGCGGCGATCTGCTTCATCCACTTGCCGTAACGCGGCCCGAGGGTCTTGAAGTTGGGCTTGATGCGTTTGGTAATCAGCCCCGTGGTCTTTTCGATCAGCTCGATCTCCTTCACGTTGACCTCGTTCATAATGAGGTTCTTCACGGCCGAAATATGCTCCGCCGTCGCGGGGTCGAGCACCGGGATCAGGATTTTGGTCAGCGGCTGGCGCACCTTGATCGACACTTTGCGGCGCAGGGCCAGCACCATCGACGAGACCTTCTGCGCCAGCGACATCATCTCTTCGAGGCGGGCGTCGATCAGCCGTTCGTCGGCCGTCGGGAACGCCGCGAGATGCACCGATTCGTCCTTGTGGCGGCCGCTCACGGCGTTGAGGTCCGTGAAGATGCGGTCGGAGATGAACGGCGCGAACGGCGCTGCGAGCATCGTGACGGTCTCAAGACAGGTGTACAGCGTCTGATAGGCCGCCAGTTTGTCCTCCGACATGCCGCCTCCCCAGAACCGCTTGCGGTTGAGGCGCACGTACCAGTTCGAGAAGTTTTCGCCCACGAACTCCTGAATGGCGCGGGCCGCCGGAGTCGGGTCGTAGTCTTCGAGAGATTCGGTAACGTTCTTCACCAGCGTATTCAGGAGCGAGATGATCCAGCGGTCGATTTCGGGACGCTTCTCCATCGGAACCTCCTCTTCACGGCCCGTGAAGCCGTCCACGTTGGCGTAGAGGGCGAAGAACGAGTAGGTGTTGTAGAGCGTTCCGAAGAATTTGCGGCGCACTTCGTCGACGCCGTCCCTGTCGAACTTGAGGTTGTCCCACGGCTGCGAGTTGGAGATCATGTACCAGCGCGTCGCGTCGGCTCCGTAGGTGTCGAGCACCTCGAACGGATCGACGGCGTTGCCC
>QWCY01002294.1_pt1 | contig 25231 bp, 20 predicted proteins | sample 1972631 | NCBI WGS metagenome assembly QWCY01 (sample SAMN09866696, study PRJNA288562) | Human gut metagenome isolate pre1_stool, whole genome shotgun sequencing... | isolation source: gut | host: Homo sapiens | place: USA: California
TCTTTCTCCCGTCCGTCCGAATCGCTCTTTTCCTCGCCATTTTGATACTTCCAGACATTCTGCTTGCCATTCAAGAGCCGTTTTAAGTTAATGACATTGGTCTATGCCGTCCGCAACACGCTTCAGTTTTTCACCATTCCTGTGGGATATTTTCTGGGCGGCTTTCTGGTAGATGATGTTTTAGAACCGTGGATGGCAGCTGCACCATCCGAATGGCTGCGGCAGTTGTTTGGAACAGGGCTAGGTTCTGGAGCAGCTGTATTGTTTGCAGGACTGGGCGTTGCCGGAGTTGCTGTGTGCTTGCTTTTCCGGAACAATGCTTCGCTTCGAGATTTAGATAGTGAATAAAAATAGACCTCCGCTGCAATGATTTTTCGGTTGCAGCAGAGAAAAAAGAATTTTGAATCATCGAAAAAACCGCTTGTCTGCCTCAAAACAAGCGGTTTTTTTGTTGGATGGCTGGGAATGTTTCCCGTGAAACACTTTACTTTTTTGAAAAAATGTGGTATACTGCTTGTATGTGTAAATTCGTATAGAAAGGAATGAATCTATGGGACTCGTTTATGCAATTGCCAACCAGAAAGGCGGCGTGGGAAAAACCACAACCGTAGTGAATCTGGCTGCTTATTTTGGGGCTCGTGGTAAGCGGGTTTTGTGCATTGATATTGACCCGCAGGGCAATACCACCACTGGCCTTGGCATTAAAAAACGGTCGCTGACCGCTTCTTCTTATCATGTATTAAATGGTTCGGCAAAAATTTCCGATGCGATTCAGCAGACGGAATATGAAAATGTTTCAATTGTTCCGGCAAGAGATGAGTTAGCAGGCTGTGAACTGGAACTGAGCCAGATGGAATATCGGGCAACCCGTTTGCGGATGCAGCTGTTGACTTGTAAAGCCGATTATGATTATATTTTCATTGACTGTCCGCCGGCATTGGGACTGCTGACTTTGAACGGTCTGGCGGCAGCAGATGAAATCATTGTACCGATGACCGCAGAATTTTATGCGTTGGAGGGGCTTTCGCAGCTGATGACCACCATGAAAGCAGTGCGTGCAAATCTGAATCCGTCGCTGAAAATTGCTGGCATTCTGTTTGTCATGTTTGACCCACGACTGAATGTTTCTCGTCAGGTGGAAGAAGAAGTTGCGAAGTATTTTCCAAATCAGATTTTCCGGACGAAGATTCCGAGAAATGTACGGCTTTCGGAAGCACCGAGTTATGGAAAACCTGTGATGTATTACGATAAAAATTCCAAGGGAGCGGAAGCGTATGCAGAACTGGGGATGGAATTGCTGGGAGAAACACCACCGCCGAAAGAGAAAAAGCGGTTTCAGCTGTTCCATCGCAAAAACAAAAATTAACGCCATTGTTTTCACGCCGCAGGCGAACTAAAAAGTTTTTCGGTGCAGCAGTTTTACAAAAATGCTGCCGAGGTGTGGGCGAGCAGCCCACATTTGCGAAGCAAATTTGTTTTTGAGAATTGTTGTTCCTGCTGCAATTGCATTTATGAAAACTGTCCCATTCGCAATTTGATTAGTTTTATGAGGCAAGTTGCAAATTCAGACAAGGCAACGGGGCAATTGCAGCACGCAGGCAGGCAAAAGCAGGGGTGGAACCCCCTTTTGCCGGACGAGAAAGACCGTTTTTCCTAGGAATATGGCATCTCTAAGAGCAATTCACACACTGTTTCACATGAAACATCACACAAAATCATTTACATAGAAAGGGGGCGGGTATCTATGGCAATTGGCGGACTGGGCAGCGGTCTGGATTTTTTATTTGATGAAAACACCGCAGAAGTACCAGTAAAACGAACCCTGCGGCTCTCTGAAATCGAGCCGAACCGAGAACAGCCCAGAAAAACATTCAGCGAAGAAGCCATCTCAGCTTTGGCGGATTCCATCCGACAGTATGGGATGTTGCAGCCGATTCTGGTTCGTCCATACGGGATGACCTATCAGATTGTTGCCGGAGAACGGCGTTGGCGGGCTGCAAATCTGCTGGGACTGGAAGAAGTGCCAGTCATCATCAAGGAATTTTCCGACAAGGAAACCATGCAGATTGCATTGATTGAAAACCTAGTACGAGAGGACTTGACACCGCTCGAAGAAGCAGCCGGTTTCCGTGATTTGATGGATCAGTTTGATATGACACAGGAAGCCGTTTCCAAGTCCATTGGTCGTTCCCGGAGTGCGGTTGCAAACGCTCTGCGGCTGTTGCAGCTGCCGCAACCACTGCAAGAACTGCTGGAATGCGGAAAAATTACTGCCGGACATGCACGGGCATTGCTGGCAATTTCTGACCCAGATTTGCAGCTGGAAACTGCAAGACGCTGTGCCGAGGACGGCATGACTGTACGGGCAGTGGAAAAGCTGGCAGCCGAACAGGCAGCAAAAGCAGAAAAGCCTGCGAAAAAACGCAAGACGACTGACCAGTACTACAAAGAAATGGAACTGGAACTGACCGACCGACTACAGCGAAAAGTTTCGGTTACCTATGGCAGAAAAAAAGGAACGCTGATGCTGGAATTTTACAACAAAGAAGACCTTGCATCACTGGCAAAACAGCTCACAGAGCTGGCAGAACAGGAATTCTGAGCAAAGGAGAATAACAGATGCTTGCAGCTGATGAAAAACAAACTGCCCTGCAAACCATTCAGGCAGTGGTAACAGCCATTGCACAGAATCATTATGCAGCGATTCCCACCCTGCTTTCCCGTTCCGACCTCCCAATGGAAGAATTACAGGGCGAAATCGAACGGGTGCTGCGGTTTCAGAAAACAACGGTTGCACCGTTTTCCGAAGCGTTCGCTGATTTCTATGAAGACGAGGACGGAGCGGGCTTTGAAATCGATTATCGGTTGACAGAATTCCTGATTCTGACCTTTGAAGGTTTTCAGCGAGAAGGTACGCTGCAAATTGTGCTGGAAGATGTTACAGCAGAAAATTAAACCCATGCATTCTGTTTTGCCGATTTCCGGGAAAACAGAATCTTATTTTTTCAAAAACAGAAAGGAACATTCTCATGATTGACATGAAATTAATCCGGACAAATCCGGAACTGGTAAAGGAAAACATCCGCAAGAAGTTTCAGGACGAAAAACTGCCGCTGGTAGATGAAGTACTGGATTTGGACAAGCAGTTCCGGGAAACCAAGATGACTTGTGACGACCTCCGGAACCAGAGAAAGACCATCAGCAAGAAAATCGGTGCATTGATGGGACAGGGCAAAAAGGACGAAGCAGAATCTGTGAAGCAGGAAGTGGCTGCAATCGGTGCAAAGCTGGACGAACTCGAACAGAAAGAAACCGAACTGGAAGCAGAAATTCGGAAGAGAATGCTCGTTATCCCGAACATCATTGATGAAAGCGTTCCGATTGGCAAGGACGACAGCGAAAATGTGGAAGTAGAACGCTTTGGCGAACCGGTTGTTCCGGATTTTCCGATTCCTTATCACGTTGACATCATGGAAAACCTGAACGGAATTGACATTGATTCTGCTAGAAAGACCAGCGGTAATGGTTTCTATTATCTGTGCGGCGATATTGCCCGCCTGCATTCCTGCATTCTGAACTATGCACGGGATTTCATGATCAACAAGGGCTTTACCTATTACATTCCGCCGTTCATGATTCGGAGCAGCGTTGTTACCGGCGTTATGAGCTTTGCAGAAATGGAAGGCATGATGTACAAGATTGAGGGCGAAGACCTCTATCTGATTGGTACAAGCGAACACTCCATGATTGGGAAATTTATTGATACGATTTTGCCGGAAGGCGACCTGCCGCAGACCCTGACTAGCTATTCTCCATGCTTCCGGAAGGAAGTTGGTGCACACGGTCTGGAAGAACGGGGCGTTTACCGGATTCACCAGTTTGAAAAGCAGGAAATGATTGTTGTCTGCAAGCCGGAAGAAAGCATGGACTGGTTCCATAAGCTGTACAGCTACACGGTAGAACTGTTCCGCAGCATGGATATTCCGGTTCGGACACTGGAATGCTGCTCTGGCGACTTGGCAGACCTCAAGGTGAAGAGCATTGACGTAGAAGCATGGTCGCCAAGACAGAAGAAGTATTTTGAAGTCGGCAGCTGCTCCAATCTGGGCGATGCTCAGGCAAGACGGCTGGGCATTCGAGTCAAGGCAGCAGACGGCAGCAAGTACTTTGCACACACCTTGAATAATACCGTTGTTGCACCGCCGAGAATGCTGATTGCTTTCTTGGAAAACAACCTGAACCCAGACGGCAGCATTCGGATTCCAGAACCGCTCCAGCGGTATATGTTTACCGACTGCATCCGTCCGAAGCAGAAATAAGGGACAGAAAAAGGGGAATGATGAAGATTTGTTTCCCGTGAAACAATGAGAAAGGATTTTTTTATGGAAAACAAACAGCAGCCCGTTGTGAATATCTGCGGCTCTTGTATTTTGCGAGATACGTTCTATTATCAGGGCGTATACGGCAAAGAAAAAGATGGCGGTTACCGCATCAATCGGTATGTGAACTTCTTCTCTCCGCTGGCATTGGAACAGCCGCCCATTCCGATTTATGACCGGGCAGCCTATGAAGCATTTGATTTAAAGCCATTCGGACTGACAAATTTCTTTCGCCGCTGTCGGCGGCTGGACTGCGAACGCAGCTTTATGGAGTATCTGAATGACCCAGCGGATTTTTTGCTGGTAGATACGGTCATGTTTCGGTTTCAGCCCTATCAGATGCAGGTAAACGGGCAGAAGTTAATCTGCCATGGAGAACATCGTCCTGCATTGGAAGCAATGGCAAAACAGGGCATTCTTCCGCAGCTGGATGCAGAAGTATTTTCGTTTGAATCGCTGTCAGAAGAAGAACTGCGGCATCGGTTGCAGGTCTATGCAAATCAGCTCAAAACGCTCTGCCCGGAAGAACGAATCATTTTGGTAGAAACCCGGCATGTCTTTTTGCAGATTGACCATGCGAATCATGTGAAATCCTTTTCATCGACTTCGCAGAAGATTTATCGGGATGGAAACCGGAGAATGCAGAAAGTGTTTGGAATTTTACAGGAGTTATTGCCACAGGCACATCTAATTCCGTTCCCGAAGCAAGTGCTGGCAGAAACTGAGCATCGGTTGGGTGTAAGCGGATTGCATTATACACGGGAATATTACGAGTATTGTTTTCAAGCAGTTGAAACGATTCGGAAGGGACTCCCACGGGAAACCGAACAGCAACAGATTCAGGCACTTTGTGATGCCTGCACGATGCAGTATACAGAAACCTATGCAGGATATATTGAAGAATCGTTTGCGGCGGTGGATGTGAAGAAAAATCAACTGCAAGCAGAACGAGATCGCTTTTTGAAGTATGCAGACTTTTTCCGCCTATATCTGGAACAGCATGCGGATGTTGTACGGTTCTGCTATAAAAAGCAAATCCGAACGATTGGCTTGTATGCCCAGAATCGCATTACCTTGTATCTGCGTCCAATTTTGGAAGAAGCTGGCATTCATGTGCGGTTTATCGTAGAGAACTTGCCGAAGAGCGAACAGGAAAAAATGAAAGATTTTCCGCAGCCATTTACATTGCTTTCTCGTTCCGCAGAACAATATCCGGAAACAGATGCAGTTTTGGTGGCAGATGTTATGTCACCGGATACCATTGCAGCGGCTTGCCGGAAGCGAACAACTGCACCAGTCTACACGGTGTATGATTTGCTGGAAAAGAAGCCATAAAAATAGTTGGAAAAATCAATCATCATAAGAAAACCGACCGTTTCCACGCAGCTGGAAGCGGTCGGTTTTTCATAAGATAGAAAATGGAGGAGGGTGTCTGAATTCCGGCGATTTCTTTCTTTTTTGCCGGAGAAAGGAAAAACTCGTTTTGCAGGATTGTCTCTTTTCTTGTCAGGGGAATCGCCCCGTGTTGATAGATTGCAGTCGTGGAATCATGTTGAATTTAGCAAAATAAAATTAAGAGAGCGGCAGCCGATTGTGTGGCGGTTGTTCGCTATGTACATTCTGCTGCGGAACAGGAATCCGAATCCGGTATTCAATGTGCGTATCAGATTGCAGTTTCTGAGCATCCGCAGAAATGCCAGCAGCCTGCATGGTTTCGACTGCCTGATGAATGGTGTGGGCGAATGCCCGAACATTCTGAAAGACGGTGTTCCGTTTCCGATATGGTTCTCTGGAGGGATGCTGTCCAATTTTTTCTTCGACCGCAGCCTCTGTTTTTTCCACGTTCAGGTTCTGCTTAATCACTTTATCGAGAATCTGAAGGCGTTCTTCCGGTGCTCGCAGGCGGAGTAAAGCCCGAGCATGACGTTCCGTCAGGTTATATTGCAGGATGATGTCCCGTTCGGTTTCTGTCAGGCGGAGCAGCCGCAGTTTATTTGCAATAGTGCTTTGTGCCTTGCCCAGCTTTGCAGCAGCATCTTCCTGTGTCATACCGTAGTGGGAAATCAGCCGTTCAATGGCACTTGCTTCCTCGAAGAACGAGAGGTTTTGTTGCTGGATTTGTTCAACCAGTGCTAAAATTTCCGCATTGCGGGAATGATTGTCCGAGAGAATACAGGGAACAATTTGCAAGCCTGCTAATTTTGCAGCTTGAAACTGTTCGCTGCCGGATACCAGTTCATACCGTTGGTCTGCGTTTTTCCGAACGGGGAATGGCTGGAGAATGCCAGTCTGTGTAATGCGGTTTGCAAGAGCCTGTAATGTTTTTGGGTCTTGCTGATTGTCTGGTTGACAGAGGATGTCACTGATGCGGACGGCAAGAATGGGACGTTGCCGTCTTTCTTTTGTTGAGGTTAAAAATCCTGTCATCATGAAGTTCCTTTCCTTTCATGGGTCATTCTTGATTCCTTTTGATTGTCTTCATTATAGCATGATTCTTTCGAAATCTCAACAAAATATTTTCTTAATATTTCAGCAAAAATCATGATTGCCTCTGAAATGTCGCAAAAATTCGCTTGGAAAGGAGCAATTTCGAGGAAAAACGCAGGGGATTTATCAGATATTTTGCGATGAAAAGTGGGTAGAGAGCGGAAGCATTTGACGAAAAGGGGCAGGAAGCGTGCGATGGGAACAAGAAATGCGGAGGAAAGGCGGAAAGCGGCAGGAAAGCACAGAAAGGAAAGTTTTTCGGTGAAGCTGGAAGTGGTTGCAAAATACGAGCCGCAGGCAAAATAAAAAGTTTTTTGATCCAACAATTTTTCAAAAATGTTGGCGAGATGTGGGCGAGCAGCCCACATTTGCGAAGCAAATAACAAAACTGCACAATGAAATGCAACAAAAATCTAAGAGAGAATCGAAAGAATCGCAATTGCCTTAAAAATTGAAAGGTTGTAATGAAATACAAGGTTTCAGGGGCAATTGCGATTCCCAAGGCAAGCTGGGGATGTGCCCCAGCCTTGCCGAATCGGATTCAGGTGGTATTCCTAGGAGAGAACTTCTCTTAGAGAAAACGGTCTTTCGCATCCGGCAAAAGGGGGTTCCACCCCTGCTTTTGCCTGCCAGCGTGCTGCAATTGCCCCGTTGCCTTGTTCGAACTTACAACCTTGATTTTCATGATGCAACTTTGTTTGAATGGGACAGCTTCAAAAGATGCAATTGCAGCAGGAAAAACAGATTGCAAAGTCTAATTTGCTTCGCAAATGTGGGCTACTCGCCCACACCTCGCCAGCATTTTTGAAAAATTGCTGGATCAAAAAACTTTTTAGTTGCCTGCGGCTTGGGATTGGAAACCTCACTTCTAGGAATACCACCTGAATCCGGTTCGGCAGAATCGCTTCGCTGTCTGCCTGTGTGCTGTTCGCCGGTGGTTGCGTTGTCCGAATTGGTTTTGCATCTCTCTTCGATTACAGTTTACAGGAATTTCTTATGTTTCTAGAATGGCGAACAGCATTTGCTTACTTCTTCTAGATTTCAAATTCATCGAATCAATACCTTTGTTAAGGGGGACAGCTTGTCCCCCTTAACAATCCCTCTCCGCCAAGCTGAGCCAGCTTGACCGCAGTTGCCTGCGGCTCGGTTCTTGCAACCAATATAAAAACCCGACCCATCCACACCATTTCAGTGCGGATGAATCGGGTTCTTCTTTTTATCAATCGGAAATTCGCAGCAAATGCTTAGCCCATAACCACTTCAACAGTGTGAACGCCGCCGTCAAATACCGGCAGAACGTTGCCTTCAATCTGCTTACCATCAACGGTAACAGACTGAACACCCTTGCAGATGTGCTTCGGGTTCTTTACAGTGATTTCGTAAGTGTTGCCACGGAACTGTCTGGAAACAGTGAAACCATCCCATTCGTGCGGAATGGACGGGTCAACCTTCAGACCGTTCCAATCCGGAATAATACCCAGAATGTACTGAGAAACTGCAACAAAGTTCCATGCTGCTGTACCAGTCAGCCAGCTGTTCTTTGCTTCGCCGTGCCGCTTTGCATCCTTACCAGCAATCATCTGTGCGTATACATACGGTTCAGTTCTGTGCAGGTCAGAGTACTTTTCTTCTCTGTAAGCCGGAGCAATCTTGCTGTAGTATTCAAATGCCTTGTCGCCGTGGCCAACAAATGCTTCTGCACAGATAATCCATGCATTGTTGTGGCAGAAGATACCAGCATTTTCCTTGTAACCTGCCGGATAAGTAGAAATTTCACCGTACTGGATGTAGTACTTGGTGAATGCCGGCTGGTTCAGGCTCAGACCGTGTTCAGAGTTCAGCCACTTGTCAACGCTTTCCAGAGCCTTCAGGTCTGCACCAGTTTCCTTACCGCAGCCGCCCATAACAGCGAAGCCCTGCGGTTCGATGAAGATCTTGCCTTCTTCACATTCGTGAGAGCCCATCTTCTTGCCAAAGTCATCATATGCACGCAGGAACCATTCGCCGTCCCAGCCGTACTTCATGATGTTGTCCTTCATCTTGTCAACAGCAGCCTGTGCCTTGTCAGCAGCTGCATCGTCGCCCTTCAGACGGCACATTGCAACGTATTCCGGACCTGCATAGGTGAACAGAGCAGCAACCATAACAGATTCTGCAATCTTGGAATACTTGTCCTCGCCGTACTTCGGAGAAGTAGAAGTCTGGAAGGATTCGCCCGGTTCAGAAGAGAAGCAGGACAGGTTGATGCAGTCGTTCCAGTCTGCACGCATTGCCAGCGGCAGGCCGTGCGGGCCAACATTTTCAAATACATGATAGAAGCTCTTTTCGAGGTGATCCATCATGGTCTTTGCCTTGTTTTCATCGTTGTCATACGGAACCTTTGCATCCAGAATGCTGTAGTCGCCGGATTCCTTGATGTAAGCTGCAACAGACAGAATCATCCACAGCGGGTCATCGGAGAAGTCGCCGCCGATTTCGTTGTTGCCCTTCTTGGTGAGCGGCTGATACTGGTGATAGCATCCGCCATCTTCAAACTGCGTGGAAGCGAGGTCGATCAGACGTTCTCTTGCACGGTCTGGAATCTGGTGAACGAAGCCCAGCAAGTCCTGGTTGGAGTCACGGAAACCCATACCACGACCGATACCGCTTTCAAAGTAAGAAGCAGAACGGGACATGTTAAAGGTAACCATGCACTGATACTGATTCCAGATGTTGACCATGCGGTTCATCTTGTCATCCGGAGTCTTTACAGTGTACTTAGACAGCAGGTTGTTCCACATTTCCTTCAGAGCAGCCAGACCAGCAGCCACCTTTTCCGGTGTGTTGTACTGTTCCATCATGGCATATGCTCTGGACTTGTTCATAGAACCATCTGCATTGAACTTTTCTTCTACTGGATTTTCAACATAACCCAGGATGAAGACCAGCTGCTTGGATTCGCCCGGCTGCAAGGTGATTTCCTTGTAGTGGGAAGCAATCGGAGACCAGCCGTCTGCAACAGAGTTGGAAGCCTTACCAGCTGCAACAACCTGCGGATTTTCAAAGCCGTTGTACAGACCCAGGAAGGATTCTCTGTCGGTATCATAACCGTCAATGGTATCATTTACGGTGTAGAAAGCAAAGTGGTTTCTTCTTTCCTTGTATTCGGTCTTGTGGAAGATGGTAGAATCCACAATTTCAACTTCGCCAGTGTTGAAGTTCCGCTGGAAGTTGGTGGAGTCATCCTGTGCATTCCACAGACACCATTCTACGAAAGAGAACAGCTTGAAAGTCTTTGCTTCGTTGCTTTCGTTCTTGAGAACAACGCTCTGAATTTCGCCGTTGTAATCCTGCGGAACGAAGAACGTAACTTCTGCGGACAGACCGTTTTTCTTACCAGTGATGACGGTATAACCCATACCGTGACGGCATTCATAGCTGTCCAGTTCGGTTTTTACCGGAGCCCAGCCCGGAGACCAGATGGTATCGTTGTCCTTGATGTAGAAGTAACGTCCGCCCATATCAACCGGAACGTTGTTGTAACGGTATCTGGTGATTCTGCGGAGACGAGCATCTTTATAGAAGTGATAGCCGCCGGCGGTGTTGGAGATGAGGGAGAAGAACGCCTGTGTGCCGAGATAGTTGATCCACGGGTACGGGGTCTTCGGATTCTGGATGACGTATTCCTTATTCACGTCGTCGAAGTGTCCAAATTTCATAACAGATTCCTTTCTATGATTCGTAATCAGACGGGAGCGTCCGGCAATCTACCGACTCGAAACGCCCGTTCCGTTTTATTATATCATAAGATTCATAAAATGGCAACCGCTTTTTGAAAAATAGATGCAGAAATTTCAGTATGATTTTCCGTCACATTGCACAATGGCACAGCATCCGCAGCGGACTTTTAAAAAATGGGGGACTGAGAGGGGGAAATTTTCTATTATCTGTGTTTGCTGTTTAAGCAGTCGGTTGCTGGGTGGTAAGACGAATATCGCCCGTATCGACCCGAATAGTGAGCGTATTCAGGGCATTGGGGACTTGATAGCCGTTCTTTTTGCCGTCAATCGAAACCGAGCCAACATCTGTATCTGCATCAATGGAAGTGTTGTTGACATCGGCAAGGATTGAGCCTTTGACATCGCCAACATCACTTTTGATGGTGCAAACTTGATAGAACGTGCAGTCTTTCAGACGGATGTCGCCCGTATCGCTTTCAATCGTAGCCGCAGAAAATTCACTGTCAGACAGGTGCATACTGCCAATCTGCGTGGAAATAGCACTGCTGCCGTGGAATGTACAGTCAGTCAGTTCCAAGTCGCCTGTATCCTGCTGAATATCGGTTTGTTCCCGTATCTGTACTTCCTGAAGTGAGAGGCTGCCAATATTGTTTGTAATGGAGCAGCTCTTTCCAGTGATGGATTGTAAATCCATATCTCCGGTGTCACTTTTTAAAGAGATGCGGTCAGCGTGAACATTCTGCAAAGTCAGGTTTCCGATGTCGTTTTGCAGTTCCACTTGTTCATAGACATTCATCGGCAGGGAAAGCGTAATGGTGGAAGTGGGAGGATTGACACCCATTTGAAAATACTGATACCATTTGCGATGTTCTGGAACAGCGTTGATGCAGAGCTTGCCGTCTTCGACTGTAACCTTGATGGTGTTTTCCGGCATATTAGTGGCGGTTACGGTGCAAGTGTCCGTATCGGTTGCCTTTACAACTATATTTGCAGTGTTGGAAATCAGCTGCATGCTGGTGAATGGTTCGGTCACTTCAAAGTAGCGGTCTTTGAGGTTTAGGGCTTCGCCGTATTTTTCAGCGTTCCAAGCACCAGCCCCCACGCTGATTCCTGTTACAATTAGCCCAGCAAGCAGCAGCCCACAGGCGTTGAGATAATAACATTTACTGAACGGTTTCATAAGCAACCTCCTTCTTCATCCAGCGGCGGAATTTCTGCCACAATAATTTGTGTACGTTCCAAAGTCCAATAATAGCAAGCAGGCAGGGCTTCCAACAAAGCATGGTTAAACCACCGCCAGCGAGTGCCCAGCCAATTCCCTGTAATCCGATGGGATAATAGATGGAAAAGTAGCCGATGCCGCCAATCAGCGAACCAATGCTGCCGGCTGCCAAGGCAATCGGGAACACTGCCAGCACGACCCAAGCGGTGACGAGCAGGGCGAACCATGCCGCCAGAATGCCAATCCAAAACGGAAAGGTTAGGATGATAACAGTTAACTTCCAGCCGAAAGTGGTTTTCTTTTTTCCCGGAACGGTGGGCTTTCCGTCATGGAGTAGGCGATCGGCTGCTTCTTCGGGAGAGTCGGTGGGAATGCCGCCATCTTCAAAATAACCGTGATAAAATGCCAACGCTTCGTTGCGGTCGTCTTCGGGTGCATCTTTCAGGGCACGTTCCAGACGGGAGAGATATTCTTGTTCAGTCATCACGCATCCTCCTTTTTGGTTAAAAATTGGTCAACTTGTTGTTTGTACTGCTGCCACTCGGAGCAGTAGGCTTCCAGAGCCGTCCGTCCGGCATCGGTGATGTGGTAATACCGGCGGTTTCGCCCTTGATAGGGCTGGTCATAGGTTTGTAGGTATTCGTTTTTTTGCAGTCGCCGCAAAACGGGATAGAGTGTGGACTCTGAGATTGAGAACACGCTTTGGATTTGGTGGGTGAGTTCATAGCCGTAGGTGTCGCCCTGTGCAACGCAGGCGAGCACCACAGCATCCAGTAAGGCGGTACTGACAGAAAAAGCTGCCATGGAATCAACTCCTTTCGGTGGGGATGGTTTGTGGTTGGTTGCAGGATACGAGCCGCAGGCAATTAAAAAGTTTTTCGGTGCAGCAGTTTTTCAAAAATGCTGCCGAGGTGTGGGCGAGTAGCCCATATTTGCGGAGCAAATTCAATTTTGCAGTTTGGTTTTCCTGCTGCAATTGCATTTCTTGAAACTTACCAATTTGCAATTGGATTGTTTTTATGAAACAAGTTGCAAATTCGGACAAGGCAACGGGGCAATTGCAGCATGCTGGCAGGCAAAAGCAGGGGTGAAACCCCCTTTTGCCGGATGCGAAAGACTGGTTTCCCTAAGAGCAATTTTTGCTTTGTTTCATGTGAAACACTGCTCTTAGGGAAACCACTCGAATCCGGTTCGGCAGAATCGCTTTGCTGTCTGCTTTAAATTATTCGATAAAAACAAGCCGTAAAATGCCCAAGATGAGCAAATGAACCGGATAAAAAAGATAGAAAAACCATTTTGAGAACACTTTTCCCTTTTCTATACGCTTGCCGTTATAGAAGAATACAATGCAAACCGCAGCCATTCCCATTCCGACGATACTTAGCAGGGCATACAATATATTTGTAGAAAAAGGAAATCTTCCAAGCCCGCCCAAGAAATTAAATGTCCCAAAAATCACTATGGAAAGGCAGAACGCAATCTTTGTGCGGTGTTTAGAATTATTTGCCCAAACAAATAGCAGCGTAAATATCGGTGCAAGCAACGCCCAATCACAAAAAAGGCTGATGATAACTGCAAGAATTATCAGACATACTTTTGCAAATCTGTTTTTTATTGTATCAAGAATATATAAAATTCCAAAACAAATACAAAGTGTAAACAGCATATTGAAACCATAAAATTCGATTATACCATTTTTGGTAAAAGCGAAACAGTATGGAATCTCCGAAATTAGAGCAAATACAAATAATCGTAATATGTATATTTTCTTTGAATGTGTGTAGTGATAACCCTCAACCAAAAAATAAGTCATGGTAATTGCGGTAAAGTATCCAATAGCAAGGAAAGATTCACATAGCCATGTGCCGGATGATAAAAAAATAGTCGCAATATGGTTGAGAAGCATCGTAAACATTGCAATATACTTTATTATATCACGGTTGAGAATTTGATAAGGTTTATTTGATATTTTCGCATGCATCGTTTATTTGATACCTCCTGCTTTGTTTTCCGCTTTCTTAGGAAAACCACTTGCGTACGGTTCGGCAAGGCTGTGGCACATCCCCAGCTTGCCTGGGAATCGCAATTGCCCCTGAAACCTTGTCTTTCATTACAACCTTCTGATTTTGAAGGCAATTGCGATTCTTCCGATTCTCTCTTAGATTTTTGTTTCTTTTCATCGTGCAGTTTGATTTGCTCCGCAAATGTGGGCTACTCGCCCACACCTCGGCAGCATTTTTGAAAAACTGCTGCACCGAAAAACTTTTTATTTGCCTGCGGCTCGTATCCTGCAACCAACTTCACATCTTTTTATTTCCCCTGCTTTCCCTTGTTTTTGTGAAACGGTGAATAATATCGTTCACTATCCCATATTATACGCCGTATAATACCATTTGTCAACCAACAATTGTTCCAAATTTTCACCGTTCTTTTTGTGCAGAATGCACACGTTCTCCAACACAAAGCACAACAATGTTCTTTTTTACTATACATTTTCCCTTTTGTTGACGATTTTTTATTGAAATTCACAAAACTATCACAAAAAAGAGCAAAAAAAAGAAAGCATTCCGATGGAAAATACGGTATCATGAAAACTGGGGACGTTGGCACACCTGCCAGCGTAAAAAAGTGCAAACAACATAAAAAGGAGCGATTTTGTATGAAGATTTCATTCCGACACGGATGGGCAATGCTTTCTGCAGCGGTGCTTTCTCTGACAGCCCTGCCGCTTTCTGCTGTTTCATCCGTCACATCTCTTTCAGCAGCTGCCGCAGCTGCACCCGTAGTGGAAAATCTCGACCGAGGCATTGTTGCAATCAAAAGCGGCAATGGCATGTTGGTCAGCTGGCGGTTTCTTGCGAGCGACCAGACTGGAACGGAATTCCGGCTCTATCGAGATGACCAACTGCTGATGACCAGCAAAGGCGATGAGGCAACTTGTTTCTATGATGAAAGCGGTTCAGCATCTGCTCGTTATCGGGTGGATTCCCTTGTCAATGGAACAGTGCAGACGACTAGCACTTGCAGTCTGATTTCCGGAACGGATTATTTTCAAATTCCGATGGATGTGCCGACTGCTTCGGATTGTACATACAGCCCGAATGATTGCAGCGTGGGCGATGTAGACGGGGATGGCGTGTATGAGTTGTTTGTAAAGTGGGATCCGTCCAATTCCAAGGACAACTCCCAGAAGGGAAAGACCGGAAATGTCTATATTGACTGCTATAAACTGACCGGAGAAAAACTTTGGCGGATTGATATGGGAAAAAATATCCGTGCCGGAGCACACTATACACAATTTTTAGTGGCAGACTTTGACGGGGACGGCTATGCAGAAATGACCTGTAAAACTGCCGATGGAACAGTAGACGGAACCGGAAAAACCATCGGGGACGGCTCAAAAGATTATCGCAATTCCAGCGGCTATATTTTGAGTGGCCCAGAATATTATACCTTGTTTGACGGCAGAACGGGTGCGGCATTGGATACCGTCAATTATGTGCCCGACCGTGGAACGGTTTCCAAATGGGGCGATAAATACGGCAACCGGGTTGACCGTTTCTTAGGGTCGGTTGCCTATCTGGACGGCGTGCATCCCAGTGCAGTGACCATTCGAGGTTACTATACCAGAATGACCGCAACGGCATACGATGTTGTAGATAAGAAGCTGGTGCAGCGGTGGAAGTTCGATACTGGAAACGATTCCAGTCAGCCGGGTTATGGCGATGGCAACCACAACTGCATGCCAGCCGATGTGGATGGGGACGGCAAGCAGGAAATTATACTGGGTTCGACCTGTCTGGACGACAATGGAAAAGTTTTGTGGTGCTTGAATAAAGGACACGGTGATGCCCTGCACGTTGGGGATTTATTGCCGGAACGCCCGGGGCTGGAAGTGTGGATGTGTCACGAAGATAAACCATATGGGGTGACACTGGCGGATGCCAAGACTGGCGAAGTCATCTTCCATAAAAATGGTGACGGCGATACCGGACGTTGCTGTGCGGATAATGTCTGGGCTGGCAACGATGGTGCAGAATTCTGGGGACTGGGCAATGATGTATTTGACGGAAACGGCAATACCTTGAACTGTCGCCGTCCGGCAGTTAATTTTTTGAGTTACTGGGATGGAGATTTTGAACGGGAAATTTTGGACGGTTACACCGATTCTTCGGCAACCATCAGCAAGATGGGAGCAGACGGCAAGCTGACCACCTTACTGACCACAGACGGATATTATACTTGCAATACCACCAAGAGAACGCCTTGCCTGTCTGCTGACATTTTCGGGGACTGGCGAGAAGAATTGATTGTACGGGCAGCTGACAGCAAGTCGATTCGGATTTACTGCACACCGTATACCACAGGCAGCCGGATTATAACTTTGATGCAAGACCCGCAGTACCGGAATCAGGTTGCCGGACAGAATATTTCTTATAATCAGCCGCCGCATGCCAGCTTCTATTTAGGTTCTGACCAGCCGATTCCGGCAAGACCAGTGGTACAAGTCAACGGAAACGGCGGAACAGTTGAACCAATTGAACCACCAACTCCGACCCGTCCGACTGGTGCAGCGATGGACACCAGCGTAAAATATCACTTCCAGAATGTCGGTAGCGGACAGTATCTGGAAGTGGACGGCGGAAAAGCCGAAAACGGTGCAAATGTGCAGCAATGGGGAGCAGATGCCTTTGCTAACCACAACAGCTGGAAACTGATTGCAGCAGGTGACGGTTATTATTACATTCGTTCGTGCGTAGGTGATGGAAAGACATACTTCCTCGACCTTGCCAACGGCAAGCCAGATGATGGAACGAATATCGGCATTTGGGAAAACACATACAGCGATGCACAGCTGTTTAAATTTGTAGACAATGGCGATGGAACATATACGATTACAACCAAGGCAACCGAGGACAAGGCTTGTGTTGCGGTTTCTTCTGACTCGACCGACTCCGGAGCAAATATTGTGCAGTGGACATGCAACGGCAAGGATTCGCAGAAGTGGAAAATCAGTGTGGATACCATCAAAGATGGTGCAGAACTGGACGAAAATACCTGTTACATGCTGAAGAACGTAAACAGCAACTTGTATTTGGAAGTCAAGGATGGAGCAGCTCAAGCCGGAGCAACCGTGCAGCAGTGGGGTGCAAATGGAGCAGCTGCCCACAATGTATGGCATGTGAAGAAAGTCAACTGGGGCTACTATTATATTTATTCTGCTCTGGGCGATGGAGAAAGTTTTGTGCTGAATGTCAACAATGGCGACAATGCAGAGCCGTTGACGATTGCAGCCAATAACAAGCAGAGCACCCAGTATTTCAAGTTTGTGGACAACGAAGATGGAACGTATACGATTGTAACCAGAGCATCCAAAGACTTATCCTGTGTAGAAATTGCTGGGGCACAGACCAGTGGCGGAGCAGTTGCACAGCAGTGGGCATGGAATGACAATGACTGTCAGAAGTGGGTATTAGAGCCGGTTGCCTATACGCTGCCATCTCAGATGACAACTGTTACAACAACAATTTTGACGACGACAGAAACGACGACGACTACAAAGCCAGCAACAACGACTGCAAAACCAGTGGAAACGACCGTCACGAAACCAGTCACGACCACTGCAAAGCCGGTAGAAACGACTGTCACAAAACCGGTTACAACCACTGCAAAGCCGATGGAAACGACTGTTACGAAACCAATCACAACGACTGCTCCAGTTACGAGCGATTCTACAGAAACGACCACAGAAACAACATATGAATACCCGAGAAATTACGGCGATGTCAATGTAGATGGTAAGGTAGATATTGCAGATGCGATTTTCCTGAATAAGTATCTGGCAGGGCAAATTGCATTGTCAGTTGCAGGAACTTTGAATGCAGATTGTAACGCAAGCGGTGATTTGGATGATGCAGATACGACAGTTTTAATGGCATATGTGCTGATGAAGATTACAGATTTGCCGCATATTTCGGAATAAACGGCTGTAAGAATCGAGCCGCAGGCAAACGAAAAGTTTTTTGCTCCAGCAATTTTTCAAAAATGCTGGCGAGGTGTGGGCGAGCAGCCCACATTCGCGAAGCAAATTGAATTCTGCAATCTGTTTTTCTGCTGCAATCGCTTTTTTGAAAACCTACAAATTCGCAATTGACTGATCAATGAGAAACAAGTTTGCAAATTCGGACAAGGCAACGGGGCGATTGCAGCACGCTGGTAGGCAAAAGCAGGGGTGGAACCCCCTTTTGCCGGACGCTGAAGACCGTTTTCTCTAAGAGTCACCTTGTAATATTTCATGTGAAACACTGCTCTTAGGAAAACCAATTGTGTTCGGTTCGGCAGAATCGCTTCGCTGTCTGCCTGTGTGCTGTTCGCCGGTGGTTGCGTTGTTCGAATTGCCTATGAATCTTTCTTAGATTTCTGTTTTTCTGAATTTTTTATGTTTCTTGAATGGCGAACAGCATTTACTTACTTCTCTTAGATTTGAATACTATCTAATCAATACCTTTGTTAAGGAGGGCAGCTTGCCCTCAATTTTTAAAGGATGCCTTGTCCTTTTGTCCCTTCGGGACATTTCCCCACACTGTGGGGAATCATCCACCTCGCCGAGCTGAGCCAGCTCGACCGCATTTTCCTGCGGCTTGTTCCCCGAAACGCTGCTGCAAAAACGAATTTTTCTCCGACCATAGACAAACTTCTCCATTTATGCTACAATAAAAACAAGTGCATCTTGCACCGGGAATTTCCTGCTTTGCAGGAATACAGAAAGGAATGTTATCATGAAATCAACTGTTCAGATTATCAATTGGAAAGGTATGCCATGCCTGCAACTCTCCAGCGGCGGCTATACAGCTTGGATTGCTCCGGAAATCGGCTCGAATGTTATCCGTTTGTTCCACGAAGAAAAGGGACTGGAATTTTTCCGCTTTCGGGCAGATAATACACCAGAAGCCATTCAGCAATCCGCAGAAGTTTGGGGTTTGCCAACGCTCTACCTGCCGAACCGTTTCGCAGACGGCGTGCTGAAAACATCTGATGCGGTTTACCATCTGCCAGTAAACGAAGCTGCACCATATAACAACCACATTCACGGTTTCCTGCATAAGCGGAAACATCGAGTGATGGAACTTTGTGCAGATGAATCCGCAGCATGGGCAAAGACCAGCTACACCTACGATGAAACCGACCCATTCTTTGCAAATATGCCAATTCCGTTTCGGGCAGACTTTACGTTCCGCCTGACCGCAGAAGGTCTGTTCTATAGCGTTACCTTTACGAACTGCTCAGACAAGCAAATGCCAATGTCACTGGCAACCCATACCACCATCAACAGCCCGTTTGTAGTTGGTGCAGCCGAAGCAGATAGCCGGATTACCGTTCCGATTACAGAAAAGTGGGTGCTGAATGAACGCTGCCTGCCAACTTGTGAAATTCTGCCGCTGTCCGATTACGATTTGCAGTATAAGAACGGTACAATGTGCCCTGTTCTGAAGAACATCGACAATGATATGTATACTGCAACCGCTCAGACTTTGAACGGAAAGCCGTTCTATGGTCTGACCGCAGTGGATACCAAGACTGGCAAGGGCATTGGTTATGAAGTATCCGAAAATTATCGGTTCTGGATTCTGTGGAACGACAAGGGTTACAACGGTTATTTCTGCCCAGAGCCAATGACTGCTATGATTGACGCACCGAACCTGAATCTTCCGAAGGAACAAACAGGCTATCAGGAACTTGCTCCGCAGGAAACCTTTACTGCAACACAGCACTTCTTTGCCCTGTAAACAGCAGTTTTTTTGCATTTCAGATAGGCTGTGAAAGAATCATTGTTGTTATGTTGCCTTTTTCCCGTTCTCCTCTGTGAAAACTGTAAGAAACGCTGAAAATCGAGAAACGGTTTGACTTTTTGTTTCAAATATGTTATAGTAAAGTTGGATTTTATTATTAATGGATTTGGAAAAAGGAGATTCAAACAATGAAAAAAGTACTTGCATTTTTGAGTGCGATCGTTTTGGCAGCTGGCGTTGTTGGCTGCGGTTCTGATGCAGATTCTTCCTCTTCTTCTTCGGAAGCTGCTACGACAGAAGCAACCACAGAAGCGATTACAGAGGCAGAAACCGAAGCGGAAACTGAGGCTGAAACCACAGAAGCAGAAACAACGGAAACAACAACAGGCTCAGATGATGCAGAAGCAGATGCAGAAACCAGCGAAACCGAGGAAGTTGACCTTGAAGCTCTGGCAGCAGAATTGACACAGGAAGAAACGGTGGACAACCTTACATTGAAGGTTTCTCCGGATTGGACAAAGAGTGAAACACAGGGCTATCCGATGTGGTATCTGTCAGATATGACGGGTGCACTTTTTGTACAGCAGTTCGATGCATCCAGCATGGGTGTTAGCCTTGATGACCACAAGAAAGCACTGGAATCCGTTGGTGCAGCAATGGATGCACAGGCAACGGTTGTAGATACCGAATGGGATACATTGAATGGTGAAGATGCATATGGTGTTGTTTATACCATGGATGTCAGCGACATTACCACCACAAATATGTCTGTTTTCTTCTTTGTAGGCGATACCATTTGCGGCATTACCTTTACCGATTTCGGCGGTACTGGAACGATTATGAATTATGCACAGCCGATTTTGGATACCATCAAATTCTAATGTATTTTTGTTTAGACAAATAGAATGAATCAAAAAAGGGGCTGCCAGCAATTCGGCAGCCCCTTTTTATAGGCAAACAACAACCCCGATCATTTGCTTTCTATGCAGGCAGACGGTCGGGGTTGTTTATTGTAACTTCTTGCAGTTATCGTGTTCCCAGCAGCCGTTCTTGTACTTCGCAGAGGGACGGCAATACTGCTTCCGCCCGTTGCTGGAGCGATTCCGACAAGATTGCTTGGTCAGGAACAAGCAACACTCGCATTCCGGCTGCACAAGCACTCGTTCCGCCGTTTTCAGAGTCCTCAACAGCATAGGTTTCTTCCGGTTTGCTGTGCAGTTTTTTGCAGGCAGTCAGATAGATTTCCGGATTGGGCTTGCCGTGCTGGATTTCATCCCCCGTGACAATTACAGAAAAATAGCGAGTGAATCCAGATAATTCTAGATGATGCATGGTAGTTTTTCGGCTGGTGGAGGTGGCAAGGGCAACGCTCCAGCCAGCATCCTGCAACGCCTGCAAGAGAGATTCTGCCCCTTTCATAGTGGGCATGCCGTCCTTGTCCAACGCTGCCAGCATACGATTTCGTTTTTCGGTTTCCATGGCGATATAGGGGAAATCTGGATAGTGGCTTGCGAAAAAAGCACGAGTATCCGTGCGGTTTCTGCCTCGACACTGCTGTAATGCTGCGGTCATCTCAGGTGTTCCCCGTTCTTCCATCATCTCTTTCCAAAGGCGGTCACTGAGGGCTTCTGTGGCAAATAAGACACCGTCCATATCAAATACAATTTGTTTCATAGAATTGTCATCCTTCCTGATTTTGTAAACTTTAAAGAGTCGGCTCTGACTTTTAAGGTTATTTTAAGGTTTCTGTGCTATCTTAAAAATTGGATTTCATAATCCCCAATTCCCCTTGTTTTTGTTTTATTTTCTATTATTCCTTCTTTTCCTGGTGGCACCGTTGTCATCAGGATATTTTTTTGCCTATTTTTCGGGCATTTCAGGGGTTGGGGGAACGGTAAATGTTTTCTGGAAATAACGCTTTCGGAACGCTGCCGGTGTGCAGGCATAGCATTTTTGAAAGCATTGAATAAAATGGCTCTGAGAAGAAAAGCCGAAATATTCTGCAATATCAGCATAAGAGTAATCTGAAAAACGAAGCATGTTTGCAGCTGCCTGTAATTTTTCCTGTCGGATGTACTGGCTGACAGAGCAGCCGGTTTCCTTGGCGAACAGGGCAGAAAAATAGCTGCGGTTTACAGAGAGGGCAGCGGAAACTTCTGCAACGGTTAACCGTTGATGCAGGTGGCGGCAGATATATTCTATGCCTTTAATCACATGAATCGAATAGCCGTTCCGTTTTGGGAGGTCTGCCATTTTCTGCGTAAAGTCTAACAGCATATCATTTTGCAGGGAAATAATCGCTTCTGCTTGTTGCAGTTCGTCCATTTTATTGATGTAGAGGTCGCTCATGGTATAGGCAAGTTCCTGTTCCAGCCCGTGTTCCACACAAAGGCGGGTAATCATTGCAACGGATACAACAAAATGATACCGCAGATTGCGGAGGGGGTCTTTGGAGAGCATGCCATATTCGCCGTCATTGTATACAACAATATCGTTTGGCTGGAGCAATTGCAGGTGAATGCGGTCTAATCTGCCGTTTGCAACGTCCTCGTAGTATTGAAATTCCTGCTGGTATTCCATGTGGTGTACCTGTTCTTCTTGTTGTTGGAATAGGCGGTGTTGGAGTTCTTGATGGTAGGTCATAGGTATGTTACCTCCTTTTGTTTATTATAGAACAGATTTGATAAAAGAGCAACGGATTTTGTATGAATTTTATGGGAAAATGGGTATAATGACAGATAGAGAGCGATGAAAAACTGCTGCACCGAAAAACTTTTTATTTTGCCTGCGGCTCGTTTTTTGCAACCAATACAGACGATTTTATACACCCCATTACCAATACAGAAAGGAAGATTTTACATGAAAACATGGAACGGATTTGAAAAAGGAATCAACCTCGGTGGATGGCTTTCCCAGTGGGATTTGACCGACCGGGAACACCTCGAAACATTTATCACAGAACAGGACATTCAAGACATTCGGGCAATGGGTGCTGACCATGTTCGCTTGCCTGTAGACTATTCCCTCATCGAAGAGGAAGACGGAACACCGAAAGACGAAAATTTCATTTACATTGACCGCTGTTTAGAATGGTGTAAGAACGCAGGGCTGCATGTTCTGTTAGACCTGCACAAGACTGCTGGCTATGCATTCGATGAAGCAAAGGATTGTGCATCCTTCTTTGAAAGCCCAGCTTTGCAGGAACGGTTTTTGTGCCTATGGGATAAGCTGGCAGCCCGTTACGGAAAATACTCCGATTTTGTTGCATTTGACTTGCTGAACGAAATTGTAGACCCTGACGTTGCAGAAATTTGGAACGCATTGGCACTGCGTGCAGTAGAACGGATTCGCCGAGTGACAAAAGAAACCGATTTGCTGATTGGCGGTGCAAGATATAATAGTATTATGTCTGTAAAAGATTTGATTCTGCCGCCGGATGAACATATTGTTTACTCATTCCACTGCTATGAACCGATTCTGTTCACCCATCAGGGGGCATATTGGGTAGATGGTATGCCGGAAGATTTCCGGATTGGCTATCCGTTGGATACTGCAACCTGCAAGCAGCTTTCTAAAAAAATGATGCCGGTGGAAATGTCTGATATTTTGGATTTGGTGGCTTCTGATGCACAGGGAAAGGACTTTTTCCTTGACTTGTTCCGCCCGGCAGTGAAAATTGCAGAAGAGCGGAATGTTGCTTTGTATTGTGGCGAATATGGCGTGATTGACCGGGCAAATCCGGAAGATACTGTTCGCTGGTATGAGGCAATTCATGCAGCCTTTACCGAACTGGGAATTGGCAGGGCGATGTGGACGTATAAGGCATTGGATTTCGGTCTGGTGGGTGAACACTATGCAGGTGTTCGCAAAGACTTGATTGCATTACTCTAAAAAATAGAGGGATGGATTGGATGACAATCTTACTTTCCATCATTTATCTGGCGTTTATCAGCTTGGGGCTACCGGATTCTCTGCTGGGTTCAGCGTGGCCAGTGATGCATTTGGAATTGGGCGTGGCGACTTCTTATGCTGGAATCATTACCATGATTATTTCATTTGGAACGATTCTTTCCAGCCTGATGAGCGACCGATTGAATAAAAAGTTTGGGACAGGTTTGGTAACAACGTGCAGCGTTTTTTTGACAGCTGCAGCACTGTTCGGGTTCTCGTGTTCCAACTCCATGCTAGCACTTTGTCTCTGGGCAATTCCATACGGATTGGGTGCAGGTGCGGTAGATGCCGCCTTAAATAATTACGTGGCACTGCACTACTCCTCCAGACAGATGAGCTGGCTGCATTGTATGTGGGGCGTGGGTGCAGCCATTAGCCCCTACATTATGAGCTTCTGCCTGACCAGACAACTTGGCTGGCAGCAGGGCTATCGAACTGTTGGAATCTTGCAAATCATTTTGACAGTGATTTTAATTTGCAGCCTGCCGCTCTGGAAACGGGTAGCTGTTCGGAAACCAGAAGCGACTGCGGAAACACCTCCGGCGAAGTCTATCGGTGTGTTGCAAGCAGTTCGAATAAAGGGCGTTCCGATGGTGTTACTGGCGTTCTTTGCTTATTGTGCACTGGAACAAACTGCAATGCTCTGGGCGAGCAGCTATCTGGTGCAGAATCGAGGTTTGGAGGCAGAAACTGCCGCTCAGTTTGCAGCGATGTTTCTGATTGGAATTACTGTTGGGCGGTTTCTCAGTGGTTTTTTGGCAGACCGATGGGGCGACCGCAACATGATTCGCTGTGGAGCAGTCATTGCAATTGCAGGAATTCTGTTGGTTCTGATTCCAGTATCCAGTCCATTGCCGGCACAAATTGGGCTGATGATTACAGGACTGGGCTGTGCACCGATTTATCCGGCGATTATTCACGCAACGCCAGCACATTTCGGGGCGGAGTATTCGCAGGCAATCATTGGCATTCAAATGGCGTGTGCCTATGTGGGAACAACCTTCATGCCACCGCTGTTCGGTGTGTTGGCAGGGAAGATTGGAATTGGCTGTTATCCGGTTTACTTATTGTTGTTTGCTGTTTTAATGGTCGGGATGACAGAGTGGCTGAACCGAACAGTTTCTAAGCATTGATAAAAGAGCAGGGATTTCTCAAATCAGAGAGATCCCTGTTTTTTTATTGGAATTGTGATAGAAGAACCGAGCCGCAGGCGAACTGAAAAGTTTTTCGGTGCAGCAGTTTTTCAAAAATGCTGCCGAGGTGTGGGCGAGCATCCCACATTTGCGAAGCAAACTTGATTTTGCAATCTGTTTTCCCTGCTGCAATTGCATTTTTTGAAACTGTCCAATTCAAACAAAGTTGAATCATGAAAATCAAGGTTGTAAGTTCGAGCAAGGCAACGGGGCAATTGCAGCATACTGGTAGGCAAAAGCAGGGGTGGACCCCCCTTTTGCCGGACGCTGAAGACCGTTTTCTCTAAGAGCAGGATTTTCTGTAAGGCATTCTCGTTGCAACTGTTCCACCGGAACAGTTGCAAAATATCTGTTTACTACTAAGGTTTCACAAGGCGGGGCGGTCTTGTTCGCAATGTCATTAACTTAACATCTAGCCAAGCGAGCTAAAATCTGCTAAAATAAAGAAGGGTGAAGATAATGAAAGCAGAAACAAGGTTCATACGGCAAA
>QWCY01002323.1_pt1 | contig 24941 bp, 30 predicted proteins | sample 1972631 | NCBI WGS metagenome assembly QWCY01 (sample SAMN09866696, study PRJNA288562) | Human gut metagenome isolate pre1_stool, whole genome shotgun sequencing... | isolation source: gut | host: Homo sapiens | place: USA: California
GATTGTATGAAAGAACACACACTGAGGCTGAGCTTCTGGCGGGTTAAAATGGGAAAAGTTTCTCATTTTAACTTGTACTAAATCTTGACATAGGACCAATACTATTTTATACTATTTGATAGTGCTAATGGTAATCCGGAAGTGTATACTTTGCGTACGAGGCTTCAGAAAGCACTGCACAGTAAATTGAATGGTCGTTATAAGTTATTTAATTTACAATGCTTTGAAGAGATTTTCTTTTCTTATTCTAATTTACCAGAAAAAGTATTTTGTACTAGTACTAAGTTGCAACATCTGTACCAAGAATTAATAAATTTTGTGAATACAGGAAATGCAGATCTTTCTCTTTTATCATCAGATACAAGAGATTATATAGAGGATTGTAGACCTTTATCGACTGAGAAGATAATTACAAAAATAGTAACAGATATTTGTAATCGAAATTATTGGTTTATTATAAAGTCTGTGATTGGTGCTTGTTGGATAGAAGATTGTACTTATGAAAGCACTAAAAATTGTTCATTGTGTTGCGAAAGAGTTTTATCTGAGAAGTTGATTGATTTATGCGACAATAGTCTTCTCGGAACCATAGTGAAAGAAATAGAACTAATTATCAGCAATTAGGTAAAATTACTGTAAAAATAAATACAAATAAGCTTTGCTTAAAAACCTTTATTCGTAAAAAATTGCGCTATCTATAATTAACAAAAAAGAAAAGAGAAATCGGATTCTGGCAAGCTAGAATCCAGCAAGGAGGAATTCATTATGAGAAAGATTATGATTTCAATTGCGCTTGTAGCATTGATGTTGACAGGTTGCAGTAAGAATGAAGGAAAGACAACTGCTGTTGAGAACATTGCGACAGACACAGTTGCTACTATAGGTGATGCTAGTGCAGATGCTACAACAGAGGAAACAGCAGAAGAGCCTGCTCCTGAAAAGGAAACTTTAGAAGCAGAAGCAACAACTGAAGTTCCAGCTACAACAGAAATCAGTGGCGGAAAGAAGACAGATACTGGCAAGAAAGAGGATACTAATAAGCCATCTACAACAGAGTCCACAAAACCAAGTACAAACCATAGTAGCACAAGCAGTAACAGCGGAAGTACTAACAGTGGACAGAGTACAACACCAAAGCCAAGTAACAGCGGTAGTAGCTCTGGTAACTCCGGAAGTAGTAGTTTGGGAAACTCCGGAAACAGCAGTTCTGGTAACAACAATTCCAATAATGGTGGATCCAACAATGGTAACGCCACAAATAACACTCCGCAACATCAGCACAATTACAATGTTTGGGTAAAAACCAAAGACGCATACGATGAGAAGGTCATTGATCAGTCTGCATATGATGAGACAATCGAGCATCCGGAAGAGGGATACTGGGCAGATGCTGTACAATGTCGTATGTGTGGTCAAGTATTTACCAGTATAGATGCATTAGTAGCTCATCCATGCGGTGGAAGAAATTATGGAACTGCTAATGATGTTTGGGTTAAAACCAAGGATGCTTGGACTGAAACAAAGCATCATGATGAGAAATCTCATGTGGTACACCACGATGAAGAAGGTTATTGGAAGTGTGAGTGTGGTGCTAGAAAGTAACAGGTTTAAAAATAGTAGAACAGATAAAAGCAGATCCCAGAAGTGTAAAAGCTTCTGGGCTCTTTTGATGCTATGAAAGAGTATAAAATGAAGAGTACTATGTTAAAGATTTATCAAAGAGATTAACTGAGAGTTACTTCAGGTAATCCCTAGGAGTCTAGATAACTCCTACTATTACTAGCGTTAAAATAATTGCTAGTACAGGAATAATAAGAAACAATAAGCTTCCGATTACTCCTTTCAGTAAATCTCTCATTTAATCACTCCTTTCAGTCTAAACTTGGCACCATGAAAGAGATTTATAATTTATTTAATTATAAATGTGCCAAGATTAGAATAGCATCTATGTTAAGAGATGTCAATGGTATCTCAGAACCCAGAAGTGTAAAAGCTTCTGGGTTCTTTTGGTGTTAAATACTAATCAACTTCGTTTAATTTGTTCGCAGTTATTTGGACAGTCAGTAGTTTCTTTCTCATAACCACGTTCAAATGGAGGGTATTCACTTTCTTCTGTAGTTACAAAGTAAGAATAAATGAAGCCCTTACCGCATTTACAAGGTCTTTTTGATTTTAACTCACTGCTTTCGTGTGCAAGTGTATGCCATCCCATTCCCATAGAATCACCTCCTTTGGAGAATAATAGCATATCAAAAAATAATAGTAAAGGAGAATAAACATGAATGTTAATGAATTGTGCCGAGAGGACTTAATTGCTGTGATAAAGGAACATCCGTATCTTATAAAGTATTTGGATGTGCAGGATCCGGAAATTTGCAAAGTTGCTTTAGAAGCTAATTATCATGTTTTGTGCTTAATACGCAAGCAGACGGAAGAGTTGTGCTTGTTTGCTGTGAAGCAGTCATATGTGGCATTAGCTTACGTTCGTAAGCAGACACCTGCAATAATTGAAGCTGCTATTCAGCAGAACAGTGATGCTGAATACTATGTTGATCGAGCATAAAGCAGAACTCAGAAGTGTAAAAGCTTCTGGGTTCTTTTGGATAAACAAAGACACCCAGAAATGTCGCATTCCCGGGTGTCTTTGTTTTCTGATAAAGAGGGACAAATAATACTTGGCGTTCTTTGCTGCCTCAAGTGAGCGTCCCAATACTAAATCTATAGTATTAAATAATAAAATATGTCTTCTCTAGAAGAACATAGCGACAAAGCTACTTAGTAGCCTGCTGAAGATCAGCGCTAGAGCAACAAACACTAGCACCGAAATGGCGAGTGCTTTCAAAAACTCAAACAAGTCTTTCATGCTGCTCACCTCCCTTCTTGAAGCAAAGCTCCAAAGGGTTAAAGCGTTTTACTGCAAGTAACTCTGTTTATATTATGTCATTTTATTATTTCTTTGTCAAGAATATCCTAGGGCTCAGAAGTGTAAAAGCTTCTGGGTTCTTTTGACACATGCAATAAAAAAGGCTACTGCTATAACAGTAGCCTAGCACATTCCTCATAAAAGTACATGCATGTTTAGGTTGTATTTTGTAATAAGACGAGCTATAAGCATTGATTATTGTAACTTATCCTGTCTTTAAGTACGCCTACGGTTAAAACAGAGACGATGGTTTTATGATTAGCAAGCTTAGCCTAGGACGCTTGCTTAGGAGAAGGGCTTTATGCCAATTCTATTCATATAATTATGATTCGGAACATCTCCGGGAAGTGCAAAAAACAGCCTTTAAGATAAGTACGTATGTAGCATTCATACGTTACCCTCCTTTCAGTTGAATTAAGCACTTTGTGCTTGTTTTGGATGGTAACAAAAAATTTGCATGTTGTCAACTAGGATTTAGGAGTGTAACAGCTCCTAAATCTTTTCAACATGCGCAACAAACTATTCATAGTTTAGCACACTCCTTGTAAATTGGATTTATGTTATATCCTTTGTGTTAAGTTATCTGTGTACAAAGTGGAATACATGCACGTTTTCGTCATTTCGATGTGTGTATTTTCGGTAGGCAAGATTAACTAAGTTTGCGCGTGTTATTGAGGTATGGGGACTAAAAGTCCCCAAGCCTTTTTCATTCACTTAAGTAATTCGGGGTGGCTTTTTGCCATCCCTTTTTGTATTTAAGTGTAGAATGAGTCAAGTACAACTATAGTAGATTTTTTGTAAGGAAGTTGTTATAATAAGTATAAATAAGAAAAACTGTTTATTGAATGTAATAGAGTTTCAGTAATTATCAATACTATCTGTTGAAATGTTGCTAAAGGGGGAGCCTTATGATTAAAGAATGCAGTAATCGTCATGAGTTAGCATTAAGACATGCTATTAATGTTTTAACGAATGATTATCGAGAATACGTGAAGAGTATTTATTTATACGGTAGCTATGCCAGAAAAGATCATAAATACAATTCTGACGTGGATTTATTTGTATGTGTATCTGATGATACTACAGCACGAGTAGCTGCACATATGAGAAGTGATGTGGCTCCGGATGATTATAATTTGCCAATGGTGGAGCTTATGATAAGTAAATCTGGTCTTAGAAATCCAAGTTACCAGTTTACAAATAATCTAAAAAAGGAGGCTATTTTGCTATGGAAAAATCATTAAACTATCACGATTTAGCTGAAAATGATTATGAATTTCTCTCATACGATTATGAACATGGTCGTGTTGGTAACATACTCTGTTCTGCTTCTCAGAATATTTGTGAAAGATATTTGAAACATGTAATAGATTCTGAGTGCAAGGATATGGATACTTCAGCAGCATTACACTCGCATTCTTTGAAGTATTTACGTAGGTTTATCACTAAGAATATTCCTGATTTTGAGTGTGATTGGAGTAAAATTATGCCAGCCGATGGTTATTATTTTACAACCAGATATCCTGGGGATGATGCTTTTCTTGTAGATAAGCAGGATGTGGATGATTGCTGGAAAGCAGTAGAATATACAAGAGAACTTGTTAATAAGAGATATCCTTCTACTGAAGCAACAGATACCGCAGTTGTAGATGCTGAAGCGACAGATGATGAAGTTGTTACTGATAATTTAACAACTAAAGCTGAAGAAATTAAAGAGTCCTTAAGTAAAGAGTTAAATGATACAACAAACAGTACAGGAGATTGTCCCTGACAGTATGAAACTATTTTAATTAAATAATCAACTAGAACCTAGGAGAGTAAAAACTCCTAGGTTTTTTCGTTCACTTAAGTAATTCGGGATGGCTTTTGCTATCCCTTTTTCTAGTTAAGTGAATAAGGTTCAGTAAAGGAAAAACAATGATGAAAGGGAGGAAAAAACTTTGAAATCAAAAAAGAAAAAACGCTTACTGATCTTGATTGGTATTCTGATGATTTGTCTGTTACCAATCTCATTTCTGTCAAAAGTATTAGTTCCTTGGGCAGAGGAATTAGGAGAAGTTACAACGGAGGCCGGTGCAGCACCGCCGGGTGATGCCACTGTGACGGATGCTGCTAATGATACCGTAATCGATGCTGGAAGAACATTATTATCAGGTATTCAAAATGGAAGCATCAAGTACACGGATTTATCTGTAGAACAAGCTGTTCAGGTTGTAAAAGCAATACTTTGCAGCAAGGAAGATTTTGCATGGTTTTGTTCTCTGGATGATTCACAGGCAAAGAAAATCTTTAGTGTTGACAAAAGGCGTATACAGTTCGAATTTGAGACTCTTATGAAAGATAATACGGATATGTCTTTCGTGAAAGATATGTCTGTTGAAGATTATGATAAGTTCTTTGGTACAACAGAGGGTAAATCTGTTATCAGCACAGTTATGAATGGAAAAACTGTAGATGCCACTGCAGCAGCTGATGGTGGGTTTAATATGAATATTACTTCGTGTGCTCCGGGACATGAGGGTATTCTTCAAATATTGCCTTTAGGCAAACATTATGTACATTGTATAGAAGGTGGCCATTATGTCTCTGGCTCAAACAAACCGCCATATGGGTGGATGGAAGTTAATGGAAGCAAATTTTATCTTATGTGTGGTAATGATAATAAAGAAATTAATTCATTTTTTGCTTTTTCCACTAAGTCTATAGAAGCTGAGGAATGGGAAATTTCGGTAGCATTCCCAAGCGCAACACAGATGTATTTTGATTATTATTGGACAAAAAAAGGTGGTGCACAACCAAGCAATGAGGTACCAGACAGAGACTTTCATGATGCGCTAGGTAAACTTATGGAAGGTGAAGGTAGTACTTCTTCTTACAATGGAAAAAGTTATGCTTATCCTGGAAGTTGGAATGATGTTATAAGATCTGAAAGATACAAGGTGTTTGATGCTGATACTGGTGCAGAATTAAATTCTAGTTCTTTACTGGAAATGAGTGTAGTTGATGGACAGCAGATTACGCATAAACTGAGATTTGAAACCGGAACTTCTTATTTTGGCACAACAATTACTGTTCCACAGGGTACCGTTTTTCATTATTATCAAGGTGCTAATCAATATGATGTTGTAGGTGGTCAGAGAGTAACAGTCCCTAATGGTACAATTGGTTATTTTTATGCCCCACTAAGTACTAATGGTGTTATAGCAGCTGAGACAGTTTCAGCAGGTTGGTATGTTGAAACAACTTATCGTTTTGAGTGTAAAGGAAAACCTGTACAAATTTCAACAGGTAAACGGTTGCCTGTACAGCAGTTGTTGTGTCCAATAACAAAGCAGCCATCCCTTAATTTTTCAATTAAGGCAGCAACTACATCACATGTGGCATTAAAGAAATCATCTTCAAATCCAAACTGCTCAAACAACAATCCATTATACGATTTAGCTGGAACGCAGTATACGATTTACAATCAGGATGGAGTGACAGTAGCTAAGACCATAAGTGGAAACAATGCTGTACTTACATGTAATAGTGCAGGTAATACAAACACATTGGAGTTGCCGATTGGTAAATATGTTGTAAAAGAAACGAAAGCTGGTAAGGGATATCTGCTAGATAAATCTACAATAGCGATAGAGCTGACAGCGTCTAACACGACAGATAATCCGTACGTAATTAACACTACTGATAAGCCAGTAGATGATCCTATTTCTGTTGCGTTGACGAAAGAGAATAATAACAAAGTCCCTATCAAGGGAGCAGTTTACTGCATTGAATACTATCCGGGAATTCAAACTTACAGTGAATCGGAAGCTCAAACAAAGCACACAGGCTCTGTAAGTAAATGGTATTTTGAGACTGATGCTAATGGTGAAGTAGTCTTTTTGTCATCACTAACTGCTGCTGGTTATAGCTCAAGCCCTTTCTTTACAGGTGCTTTGGGCGGAAGAACAATACCTCTAGGTACGGTGATAATGTATGAAGAGAAAGCACCGGATAATTACACAAAGAGTGATAAACACTGGGTATTTCAGGTAAGGCAGGCTTCAGATGATTTAGCCTATATGTACGGAATGGATAATGGTGTAGAGAAGTGTTACGACGGTGTAAATGTATCCGACACAAATGCACCAAAGTTCTCTGATACACCAATTCCGGTCAATCTTACTGTGCAGAAAAAGAATGGAAATCCTACACCGCAGCAGGGCAGTACAGGAGATGTCACATTAGAAGGTGCAGTATTCGGATTATACGTGAAGCGGGATATTGTGGACGAATCAACTGGTGAGACCAAGGTAAAGGCAGAGAATTACAGTGTTGGCACACCACTTACACATAGTGATGGTACACCGGTTATTGATCCAACCACAGGCAAGCAGGTAGTTGCTAAGGCAGGTACAGCAAAGGCAATTCGCATAAGTACAGCAACAGGTAAAGATGGAAAGATAAGCTTTAATGATCTTTTCCCGGCAAAAAATGCAGATGATTATTATGTGGTTGAGTTATGTGCGCCAAAGGATTTCTACAGAGACAAAGCAGAGCATTCGGTAGATTTACGTGATAACCGAACAGATGCTGAGAAGAGTGATGTAAATTACACTGCACTTTCAAAGCATTTAGATGTAACGAATCAGCCAATCATGCAGCCGATTCATGTTAAGAAATATGTACCTGTAAAGGATGGTAACACTACTAAGATTGAGCCATTGAATGGTGCAGGATTTAGTGTTTACTTAATCAGTAGTCTTAAGGGCGATATTTCTGCTTGCAAGGTTACAAATGCAGATGGCAGCGTTTCATACAACTTTAAGAGTTATGACTTTAGTAACGAAACAGGTGAAGTAGTTACTGATGATGGTGAAAGAGTCTTGGTTACTGGTTCTGGCGATAATGACGACGGAGAAGTCACTTCAATTGATCTTATGCCGGGAACATACGTAATTGTAGAGACAAAGACTCCAGAGGGTTACGAAACAGTTGATCCAATGGTAGTCACATTACCAAGATACAGAAAAGATTCAGCAGGTAATTTTGTGCTGGATGCAAACGGAGATCCGAAGATTTATGTTACAACAAGTGTATCTCCAACTGATATGCAGATCGAGAAATACCTGAAGATCAATAAGAAGGATAAGAGTACAAATGAATTTGTACTTCAGAACAAAGCCAAGTTTAGCATTTGGGATATTTCAGGGGCAGATAGTTCTGAATACAGTAAAGATCCAAAGATTTATGGTAAGCAGGTTACTCAGCAGAGACAAACAGAGACAGGTTACACTGATGTCTCTACTTTTGAAACAAATGACGAAGGCTATTTGATGTTATTTGAACCTTTCAAATACGGAGAATATGCTATTGTTGAGGAAGAAGCACCGACTGGATACGATAAGGATGACAATATCACCTTTAGCGTTCGACAGGATGGTGTATACTTATGGGTAAATAACAGTTGGGAGAAGGCAGCTGTTTACACGAATGCAACAGGTGAAACGGAATATGAGTACTGGGAAGTTGATTTTTATGATGCACCATTCTCATTAGAGATTGCGAAAGCTGATTGGGAAACTGGAGACTGGGTTCCTAATGCAGAACTTACAATCTACAAAGCTATGGATAAAGCTGGTCATATTGCATTAGACGAATCAGGAAATCCTGTAATCCTTGAGGCTCGTGATGAATCAGGCAAGACTGTGAAAGCTGTCTGGGTTACAGCAGGCGGTATTAAGAAATTTGATAAAGTTCCATCCGGTTGGTATGTGATTAGAGAGACAAAAGCTCCAACTGAAGATGGATACGCTACTTGTGCAGATAAGGTTGTTTACGTTGGTAACGATGAAACAATTGCTCCGAATGGCAAGATGACAATTAGCGGTGATGAAACCGTTTACTTTAGCTTCACATACGATAATGATGGTGTAACTATTGCTAACGTGCCAGAGTACGAGGCAGATACAAAGAATGGCAAAGTTGCATTGTACGACAAACCTATTACTGTAGAGATCAGTAAGATTGATGCAGCAACTGAGAAAGAATTACCGGGAGCTGTGCTTACTCTTTACAGAGTAGACGAGGATGAAGACACTGTTATTGAGACTTGGACAAGTACTAAAACAAGTCATGTTGTTAAATACTTGACTCCGGGTAGATACAAGCTTCACGAGGACACTGTACCTTTAGGATACTACACAACTGAGAACACTATTGAGTTTGATGTATCTAACACAGAAGAGATTCAGAAGTGCGTAATGGTAAATCATCCAATTGAGGTTACTTTTGATAAGCAGAGTATTAACTTAGGCGGTACTTCGCTTCCGGGGGCTACATTAGCTCTTTACAGAATTAGTGAAGGCCCAGCATTTGCAACAGCAACTGATGCAACAGCTAGTGATGCTAGTAGTTCCGATGCAACAGTAAGTGATGCAAGTAATTCAGATGCTGATGGATTACAGTTGGTAAAACGTTGGGTGACTGACGGTAAGCCATATACAATTAAATACTTAACTCCGGGCGATTATAGACTTATTGAGGAAAAGACACCAGAGGGTTACACAACTGCAGCAAGTATTGACTTTAGTATTTCAGACCAGAAAGCAGCAGAGGCTGTTGTAATGTATGACGAGCCCATTAAGTGCTATGTACAGATTTTCAAACATGGCGAAATGCTGACAAAGACTGAGATTGTTGAGTGCAAATACGGAAAGTACACAAAGTTTAAGTGGGAAGATGCTCCTATGAGTCAGATCTCATTTGATGTGTACGATGAAGATGGCAATCTTGTTGACACAATTGTAACAAATGAGAATGGTACAGGCGTAAGTACCGATTTAGCTTTTGGTTCTTACAAGATTAAAGAGCGCGTACCTGATGGTTGGGTTGATAAGCATGTTGTTTACAATGTGACGTTTACTTGGTTACAGGGTATGACAGAGACTAATCTAACAGCTTCTGTGACTGTTAACAACGAGAGTTGTAACACACAGGTCAATATCAACAAAGTTGGTGAAGAAGCTGTGCTTAATAGCAAGGGTGAGTACGAATACGTAGAGAAACCATTAAAGGGTGTACTCTTTGGTATTTATGCGAAAGATGCTATTAAGGATTACAGTGGTAAGGAGATAGCAGCAGCTGACACTTGCGTTGGTTATGCAGTAACAGATAGTAATGGTGTTGCTTCGTGTGACTCTAAGTTAGTTCGCGGAGAATACTATTACAAAGAGCTTAAGACAGCAGGTCCGCAGTACGTTATGGACGAAGATTTGCATCCTTTCACATTGATTCTTGCTAATTCAAAGATTTCAACATTCAATGTGAATGAAACATTGCCAATTAAGAATGTATTGGCTAGAGGTAATATCAAGGTTCTGAAGGTAAACAAGGATGGTCGCGCTCCATTAGCAGGTGCAGAGTTTGATGTATTTAATGCTGATGGTAAAATCGTGGATCATTTAGTAACCGGTGCTGATGGTACAGCAATGACTAAGATTCTACCTTACGGTAAGTACAGTTTGAGAGAGACAAAAGCTCCAACAGGCTTTGTTCTGTCTAAGGCTACTTTCGATACTGAGATTATTGCTAACGGTGATGTTCCTTTATTGGAGATTACCAATAGCACTATTACCAAGCTTGGTTCTAAGGGAATCTTTATTGTAGTCGGTTTGGCAGTTATTTTTGCAGGACTGGTTACAGTAATCTGTTTCAAGCTTAGAAGAAAGTAATCTAAGGGTAGGGTGGCGTAAAAGCCACTCTATCTTTTTATAAGTTTTTATGATACACTCTAGACAGTATTAGAAAGGGAGAGGATGATCCTATGGAGCCATTAACACTTTTTCCAAGTAAGAAAGAAACGTATTTTTTAATGAATAAGTATGATCTGTTACTTGTTTTTTATAAAATAAGTGCAGGGAGTGGGTATATATTTAATATTGATGAAGCATCAATTCGAAGTATTCCACCAAGCTTTAGAGATATTAACTCGTTTCTCAGTTCAAGAACTATCATCGCTAATAGAGATTCCATAGAGAAGATACTTAGCGAAATTGGTTTGAGAGAGAGGTTTGATCTAGCATTGGCTAATTACGGTATTTCTATGAATGATACCTTATGGATAAAACGTGCTGATGATAATATGACTTGGGATGTAATAAACCCGTACAATAAAGAACGTGTTTTTGACTTGGCTTGGTTTTGCTCCGACAAAGCTAAGAATAATTTACATGTAGGAAGACCTGAATACTCTACCGATGGTAATTTCCCTAAATGCTGGGTAAAGCAGAATGGTATTGACAAGCTTATTAAGTGTGGCGGTAGCGGTGTATATAATGCTGGATTGGAGCCTTTTAGCGAAGTACTTAGTTGCCAGATCTTAGAAGCTCTAGATTATAAAAAATATGTACCTTATAGTCTATGTGAAATTGATTATACAAAATTTGGCTATAAATTCCACAATAGCAGTTATATGAAAGAAATAGTTTCTCCAAACGTAGAGGATAATATACGAATTGCTTCTGTTTGTGCTAGCTTTACAAATGAACAAGTTGGTTATGTCCCTATGCGTTACTATTCTGAGGGTAACTCCTATCAGGAACTTTTACAAAAGGCGGATTTTTGTGATGATCTTTCTATGATGCTATTATTTGATTGCTTATCTTTAAATGTAGACAGACACACTGGAAATTTTGGGTATTTGATTGATAATAATAATTTCAATCCAATTGGGTTTGCACCAATATTCGATAGTAATTTGGCACTAGCTCCTTATTGGGTGGATTCTTTAGACGGAGATCTGAGTTCATATGCTGCAACTTGTTCGTCAAAGTTTGGAGACTCATTTATAGAATTAGGTGATTTTATACTACGAAATCGTCCAGATCTTACAGAAAAAGTTAAAGCTGTGGCAAAATATTTTGAATTTAGGATGACGGAGCCTTATTCATTTAAGCAAGAGCGTTTAGAAGCTCTTAGTGCTCTTGTGCGATCGCAAGCAAGCCTTATTCTTAAAAATATGTAGATACTATGATGAAATAGATAGTGCAAAAGCTATCTATTTTATTTATGATGGAGGTTAATTATGAGATTAACAGAAGTAGAAAAGGATCTATTTAGTGTAGATCCACAGTACAGTTTAGCACATTGCATTTCTGCAGACTTTGCTTTAGGTGCAGGAATTGCAAAGCAATTCGATACGCGGTTTAATATGCGATACGAGTTGTTTGAAAAATATGGGAGTTATCATTTCACTGGTGGTAAGTGCCTGAAGATTGGAAGTGTTTTCAACTTAGTAACGAAAGACAAGTGCTGGCAGAAACCAACATACAAAGCACTGCGAGAAGCTTTGGAAGATATGAAGAAGCAAGTAGTAACATTGAAAATAAAATACTTGGCAATGCCATTAATCGGATGTGGTTTGGATAGGCTCGAATGGGATCGAGTACGAGAACTTTTAGAAAAAGTTTTTGGAGACACGGATATTGATATACTGGTTTGTTATAGATAAGGAGTTTTGATACTCCTTATTTTTTTGGAGGATTTTATGAATTTTTCGAAGATGATGAAGAATGTAAAAGTCATGGATAAAATAATCGATAACAAAGATTTTAAGTTATTAGAAAAGCAGGATGATGATATGCTCGTTAGTATCGGGAAGCATATTCTTATACATCATTTCTCAGATATTAAGGAGTACCATAAGCAGCTTAATGTCTATGAAAGTTTACCACGTGAGAAGAAGTTGTTTTTCATAAAAACCTGCTTAGAAAATGATAAGTAGGTGATAATGTGTATTGCAAAATATGTGGTGCTTTCTTAAATAGTACACAAGGATACTGTATGTCGTGTGGGTGCAATCTGAAAGGTAATGTTTCTATGAATCCATTGCCTAAAAGAAAGGAAATACCTATTCCGGTACAAAAGACAACAGTGAAAAATTATTATGTGAATGAGTGATACAGAATGGAGGACTAATGACAGCAAAGACACATGTTTTAGGAAGTATGTCTCTAGCTTTAGGTGGTTACATACTGATGGATAAAGGTGGATTACTTATTCCTGATGTTGAACCATTGATACAGCTTGGCATCATACTTCCGTATTCCGTATGGGCAAGCACTGTACCAGATTTGGATCAAGCGCATGACTCTGTAGCACAGAGCAGTCCAATTAATTTGTTAATACAAAGATTTTTCAAGATAGTAAAAGCAGGTCACCGCAGTGTTAAATCACACGTGGCACCTGCTTTTATTTCGTTAGCAATTTATTTAGCTCTGGCTTTTAATATGATTGGCAGAAATCTAAATGGGACGGAAATTACTATTCTTGCTTTAGCTGTTCTAGGAATAACAGCAGGCTTAGTAAGTCATTTCTTGTTAGATATCATGACAAGAGACGGAATAACAATTGGAAAAGTGAATATTAGGGTAGTTCCGGACACAGCTTTGTTTGGAGCTGGAACAGATTATGAAAGGATAGTTAGGAGATTGCTATATGTACTCACAACTGTTCTTTTTATTTATATTTTATTTAGGGAGGTTGTGTAATGCAGTTTGTACCATCATTTGTTCAGGCTCAGATTCTTAATTATCTGAATGATTCTGAATATAATGCAATTTTGAAATCAGTATCTGTTGATGATATCTGTAGAGCTTTTGCTAATGATCCAACTGTCGGATCTGTTACAACAGGAACAGTAAGAAAAGCTTTAGACGATATGCTTATTTATAAGCTTATTGATTTGGGTGTAAAAATAGGTAGAACTTATACTTATTATATTACACCGCAGGGTTCAGCTTTTTGTAAGATTATGGTTGGTGAAACACCAGACAGTGATAAGAAGAAAGGGAAATAGTTATGAAAGAAGAATATGGATTTTTGTGCGTAGGGCAGGCAGCAAGTAATATCGGCGTTCAGTTTGAACGCCTTGGGTACAATGTATTGTATGTTAATACATCGTCTGAGGATTTGAATTTATTAAAAGATTCAAGCCATAAGTATCATGTAGAAGGCGGAGAGGGTTGTGCTAAAGATCGTGATAAAGCTAAGGCTTTACTTGCAAACGATATTGACACCTTGGTCGATTTAGTTCGAACTAAGTTACCTGAGAGACTTATCTTCGTTGTGTTTGCCAGTGGTGGTGGTACTGGCTCTGGTTTATCACCATACCTTTTGGGTGTTCTTGTGGAAGAGTTTGGTGCAGATGAATATGATCCGGAAAAGCGATTTGCGGCAGTGACAATTCTTCCAACAGATAAGGAGCCATTGCAGCCGGCAATCAATAGCTATAACTGCTGTAAAGAGTTGTACGATGTAGACGGTTTGGGTGCTATTTTCTTTCTTGATAACAACACTCGGGATAATAAGTTCACAATTAATGACGAATTTGTCAAAGGATTGGATGAGATTCTGAATATCCCAGAGCGACACAAGAGCACTAAAGGTAATGTCGATAAGGCGGAGATCAAGAAAGTTATTTTCGAGACATCGGGAATGGCAGCTTTCACAGTCAAGAATCGTAATTGCAGCACAGCTCCACAGCTGATTGCATCTATTAAAGATTCTATTTTTGCACCAGTAGATACATCAGGCACAGTTTTGTACTATGTGTTCAGTACGACACAGGAGATTGATCGGAATGCAATTTTCACAGAGTTTGGTGAATCATTGGATGTATTTGCTACATACAATGAGACGAGAAATATTATGCTTATGTCAGGTTTAAAGGCACCAACTGAGCGTTTGGATAAGATTGCTAAGCGTGTACAGGATAAGAGTGAGAAGATGCAGCAGGCATTAGACAATTCTTATGATAACAAGCTTACTAAGGAGATTGGATTAATCACCACTCCTAAGAAAAAGAAGCGCACAATTGTGAAGGAAGTAAAGAACGATAATGGCGTCATAGAAAAGGTAACAACAAAAGCGCCAAGTGCAAAGGATCTCTTAGCTCGTTACAAGAGATAGAAAGGATGGCTTATGCAGAAATTAAGTAATCGTATGCAGGTACTTCATAAGAAGTTTGCGGAACAGTGGCTGGTGTTATTTTTAATCAGTGGTTTGTTTATCTCAACGATTCTTAAAATAGCGGAAATCGGACCAGATGTTTCAGATGTAATAGTATACATTCTGTTTGGTTTCTTTATTCTTATGATAGTGCTTGCCGTAATATCCATTTTTGGATTTTTTGTAAATTTATTCAAAGCAGCTGGGTACTTTAATCCACTTCCGGTGTTGCTAAAGTTTCATAAGGTTATTTTGTACAGAGCAAAAAAAGTAAGACAGCTACCTGATTCACTGGCTTCAGACACAAAGATTGTTTGGATATACGGTCCATTAGGTTCTCGTTATTTTGTCCTTTTAGCGGATGAGTTAGAACCTACAGGTAAGGAGGTTACTGATAATGATCAAAAATCTGAATAGCCTGCTTAAATTAGCAGCAGGACACTCATACAAGGTTTTAGATGTAACAGATACTGTAGTTTCAGTATTACATAGAAAATGCGGTAATGAGTTTACAAGTACGGTTACTGATATTGCGAGGGCGGGATTTTCCTGCCCTCGTTGTAATGAAACCAGAGCAGATAAAATGCTTACTACTTTGCAGAATGAGCACTCTAAGGAGTTATACGAAGCAGTAAAAGCTAAGTTGCCGGCAGGGTATAATATTTTTGGTAGCACTAAATCTGTTGATGAGCAGATTAAGGTGATATATGCCGGGGGAGAGTTCACAATTTTGATCTCTGATTTGTTAAATGATCGGAATTTGCCTGATTGTCTTATTCATCGCAGTACTTCCTTAGTACCATCTGTACAGCTTCAGATTATTGATCTGTTTATGGAAGAGCATGAGGAAATTTTAGATGATTTTACTGAGTTTACAGATAAAATTCGGATCAAGGATAATAAGCTGGGAGTAATCAAGACAACTACAGTAGAAGCGTTATTAGAAGGGATTATGAGTAGATATGGTAAAAATACAGAGCAAGATATCCACTTGCGGTAGCTTGTTGGAAGTCAATACTGTGAAACCTGATAATTCAGTTAATTTCACAACAACGATTGTTGATATTGTTAATGGGCATCCTAAAGTGGCTAGCAGAGTTGAGCATGGTTCAATCAATGTGAATGCTGCTAACAGTGAACACGAAGTGTGTCTACAGAATGCCCTAAAGGAGAGAAAATGATTAGTACTAAAACATTAATAGGTCGTATAGAGAAAGCGCTGGAAAAGAATCATCGTAAAGCTGTGGTTAGCTTAGTGGATGACACATTGTGGATACAGGGATCAATAATCACTGGAGATTATGATTTAACAATTTACAGTAAAGTGTCAGAAGCTGTAAATGAGATTGTAGATGATTATGTGAAATTTGAAGCATCAGCAAAGTTAGATGTTTTGAATGATATCTATTATCGTATCAGTACAGCGCCTATTCTCGGAGCCATCAGTTATGTGAGTAAGAATTTTTCTGGAAAGAAAGTTTACGTTGGATACTGGAGTGATAAGTTGATGAAATTTGTATCTTCAGAGCTTCTCGAAGAACTTGACATAACTGTGACCGAATTAGATGAGCGCACGAGAAAGAATATGCTTAGCAGTGTGACTATTTCAGATATGCTTAGTGCTGTATCGGAGGACATGCTTACTTCATTAGTGAAAGAAGATGTGAGAACTGCAGTCAAGACTAGTGATACTATAGCCGAAGTATTGATTAACAGTGAGCTCTATAAGGTTCTTGCAGGTATAGGGGTGATAATATTAAAAAATCATGATGTAAGTGGTGTATTAGAACTAACCGAAGTTTTGGAACTCATAGCAGCTAAAAAGAATTCAGATTTATTATTTGTCCCTATCAAGGATGACGCATTTTTGGTAGACACTATTGGAGCTATTTGGCGATATGGCTTAAACCCTAATAGATACACAATAGTTCAGTTACGAGAGACTTTATACAAGTTGTTGTATACATATAAGCCGGAGTCTAAGGATACGATATATCGCTATAGCAGAAGTAAAAAGAAGTTGATTGCTTTGTAAAATCCTTTTGTTGCAGCTGTAATTAGCTGTAATAATTAAAAGGAGGTATTCTTATGAAAGATTACCACAAAGTTTTTAAGAAGTGGTCCACCTGTGCCACAGAAGAATTATTACAACAGGATGATGCGGGAGCCAGAGTAGAGTATGCGATACGTACAGGACTCCCAGAAGACCGAGCTAAGGCAATAAGGATGATGGATTTTATGCCATACAATGTCATAGCTGGTTTGGAGTTATTAAATGAGGACAACTACAATGAGGAATTGAAATTGTATGAGACAACACTGATTCCTGCATTGTTGACGAGTCATTTAATAAATGTTACAGAAGATCAGGAAGTCTTAGCCTACTTTGTAGATAAGGTGAAGAATCATGCTGATGGTCTACTTAAGCAGGTAGCTGATCTTCTTCATGTTTTACAGGTGAAAGTAATCACCAGAAACTCTCGGCAGTATCTTAGATTATTATCATTTCGGTTCACGGATTTTGAGATTGCATATCTTAATTATGTATGGCTTAGACGTCACACAGGAACTGCTTCTCTGAAAAAACTGGAGTACAATGTTTTACAAGCATTGGCTGATAGTCCAGAGGCATTTACAGAACAGCAGAAAAAAGTAATTGAAGAGTGCATTAATTTTCACGGAGTGGAAGTTGATAATGTTTCATGGACGAGTCATTTTGATGCAATAACCGTCACGAATAATGAAAATTGGGCTTACTTTTACAGTTTGTGCAGAGCAGATAAAATGTCTGTGAAGTGCATTCCGGTACATCCATTCTTATCTGGCGATACTTGGAAATTCCAGAAATTGACATATGATGAAAAATTAATGTTTCTTGATTCTGATGTAGCTGGATTACCTCATACATTGGCATTGGAAGGAATGTTGGACCGTGTTGATTTTCATGAATATATGAACACATTCAATAGAAAACTTCCGGATGATACATTTGCAAACTTAGTACATTTGCATGTAATCGATCTTAATGATATCTCTTTTGATAATCTTCGGGATTATTTAACGGGCCTAAACACAGAAGAAGCTGTTATGTATTTCTTAGAACATAAGGAAGCACAATCATTAGATTTACTTCGTACCAGTTATTGGTCAAGTGATCTGGATATCTACAAAGGTTTTCTTTCAATAGAGAACAATAAAAGATTGCAATCAGTGATCTTAGACTTAGCTTTTGATATAGGGCATGATAAGTATATTGCTGTGCTTGTTCAGATGCTAGAAAATCGTAAAATAGTAGAATTATACGATAAAGAGCTGATTAGATCAATTTTTAATGAACTCGTAGAAACCTATAAAAATACCATTAGTTCTTATAAATTAAATAAGATACGAGAGAATGTAATGTCTCCAGATGAATTAGAAGCTTGGAAAGCTGAAGAGCGTGTTAGAGAAGCTAAGGAATCAGAAGAAAGAAAAATACGTAAAGCAGAAGCAAAAAGTCGTGAAATTAAGGATAAGATTGATGCTTGTACTTGTTACGTTGAATTGGATTATGCATTTCGAGAATTAACTTCATCACGCTATTATGATGAATCAGAAGTTCTGAATGCTGTTTATTCCAAATTAGTGGACACGCATGATGACTGGGAAAGAGATGAGTCATACGCTAGAATTTGTTATGCTTTATGGGATAATGACGTTATGAGTTTTGAAGAATTTCAGAAATCGGTTAATTCAAAGGAGGCTTAATCATGGATAAGGTATTGGAAAGATTAAAGATTATCGCTGCAGCTCGATTCGATGTTGATGTTGAGGATGCTGACACATCAGATTCATACGATGATGAGCTTGATTATGATGATTACTATGAGGATTAAATAAAGGAGGGGATCTTGTGCGACAATACTCAGATGAATATAAAGAGTCTTTAGCTAACGAGTTTGTGGAATTGCATGAGCTGTACAATAAGGTCATAGCTCAAGCAGGAGAAGGTCCATACAATGAGGAAGAGCAACAGATAATCTCAGATTATGAGGATGTTTGTGAAGAGTACGAAGAGGTATTCAATAAGAAACCTAAGTACAAGATCCCATTCTTTCAAAAAATATACAGTAAGAGAGAGCTCCCTGCTAGTAAGCGGGAGCCTACTTACTGTGATAGTATCTCTGTAGAGATTCGACATTTTATACCAGAGAATTATCTATTAGTGCATAAGGGAAAGGGGGTATCGTAATGGCTGTAAGAAGAATGGATATCTTTGGTGATGATTCTACTGAAGATGTAGAAACCGGAGATATTTTTTATCATAGTTCCGCAGAAAGAAGTAATGGATTTAGTGCAGAACACAGTGAACCGGATGATAGACATTCTGATTTTACTAAGCAATCTGAACGGAACACTTCAAGTACAAAGAATGTAGAGCGTGTTTACGATTATGGAGGCCGCCATAAATTCACAGGGGAGCTATACGAGGAAGTCCCAGATGAATATGAGGATTCACACAGAAAAGAATTTGAACAATCACGGAGTAGGATGCGAGATAGGGACAGAGAAAGAAATTACGGTAATGAACACCATCACGAGTGGAAGAGGAAACCGCAATATCATTATGAACACAGCCCGCACCATTCCGGGAATGTACAGAAAAGCAATGTCTCTCCAATAATCAAGCTACTAGGCTTAGTATTACTTATTATGGGAGTTATTTTTGTGATAAAAGGACATCCAGAATATTCAGCTGTGGTCGTACTTGTTATCATTATGTATGTATTGAATTTTTTCACAATAAATAAGAAAGGGTCAGGCAGTCGAAGACAGAGATAGTCTCGCGGCCTTTTAATAATTATGGATGTTAGAATTATTAGTATCGTATTAGTAATAGCTATTGTAATTTGCATTCTGGCACTTATTGCTATTTCAGTAATACCTGCCATGAAAAAGAAAAAGAGCTCTGTGACTTCAAAAGAACCAAAGAAGCCAAAGGAGCCAAAGTCACCGAAGGAGCCAAAGTCACCGAAGGAACCAAAGGAACCCAAAGAGCCAAAAGAGCCAAAAGAACCAAAGAAGCCAAAGGAGCCAAAGTCACCGAAGGAGCCAAAGTCACCGAAGGAACCAAAGGAACCCAAAGAGCCAAAAGAGCCAAAAGAGCCAGCTAAGACTAATGAGTCTGTTAAGACAGAAGAAACAAAGGAGCCGGCGAAGAATAAAGAGCCACTTAAGGAAAAAGAAACAGAGGTTGCCGATAAGAGCGCTGCTGAAAAAGAAGAAGTAAAAGTTTCTGAGATGAAAGCAGATACACAGAAGCCATCAAAGGTCGACGTCCCGGAAAATGAAATAGCATCAGAGGGTACAAAAAAGATTCAAGAGTCTGTTAAGAATCCAGAACCTGTTGTCAAACCGGAAGTAAAGAGTTCCAGTGGTTCTCTGAATCCTCCAAGAAAAAATCCACCAAAGGAGAATACAACTCAGACCACCGAGCAGCAGAATGAGATTACGCGTTTTAAGAGTTTCAGTAACAAAGATGCTTGTATGGCTTTGTTATCTCTTATTGCAGAGGAATACAGTAAGCAGCAACCAAAGAAAGATGAAGTAGTTATAAACTACTTAAAAGACGATGCTTTAGAGCTTGTGTGTGATCATGGTATTTTCTATCTTAACAACGAAGAGATTTTCTTGAATGGTAATATGCTAGAGGATACTCATGTATATGTTATAACTGCTGGCAAGCGTGTTATCATTCGGTTCGGTGTAAACTTTAGTTTACCGGAGGGGTATGAGTTGTCACTCTGCTCTAATGATACTATGTTAACAAAGAAGGGATTACAGCTTATAAGCGCAAATGAGAACTCTCGAAACTCTTTACGGGTTTCATTAATTAGCACCAAAGAGTGTACAATAACTAAAACTGATCATTTGTTTTATGTGAAGATAATGAAGGAGTTGATTCAATGAGAGTAACTATAGAGGGTACTAATTATTGTGTTAACACAATAATTACAAAGCTTAAAGGTTCTTTAGACCGAAGAGGAGAAGGTTATCTCTTACATAATGATTCCACAGGATGTCCGGGTACAAAAGCTCGGGCATTTTTTAGTATTGATAATGAATTCTTAAATGTATGTGATGTACTAATGGATGCCAGAGTAGATGTCACTATTATACGAGAAACTCCAGATACCAGATTTACTACAAGATCTCCTAGAGGAACTAAAGGGTTTACCACTGATATTCTTATGCTAGATGTTCCGGAGCAGATGCTTGATTTTGAAGATTCAGAGTCATATCAAGAACGTATGGCTGACTTAGGTATCTCAGTTTAGGAGGTTTTATGGAAAAATTAAAATGCGCATTAATAGCTTGCTTAGTAATTTGCCTGATTGGGCTGGTAAGTATTTCTATCTTTAGTAAAGAGTCAGAAAAGATTACGTTAGAAAAAAAGCAGGATAAAGAGATTGCATCAGATACAGGTATTAACGTTGATGATCAAATAGAGCGTTATGTTGGTACAAGTGAAAGCGAAATCACAGAGCATGAAGTGACTTACAACAACAGGAAAGTTGGTTTTTTAACAATTGACAATTCGGCAGTTAATTATCCAGTTATGCAAAGCGACGATTTAGTCTATTATACACAGCATAATAGTAGCGGAAAAATAGATTCAAAAGGAGCTATTTTCCTTGATAGTCGTATTACTGCTGATGACACACAAGTATACTTACTGCATGGCTTAGTGAATGAAGAGGGCTCAATGTTTTCAGAATTAAGTAATTACTTAGATGAGTCATACGCCATGGAGCATCAATCATGTAAATTTACGATTGATGAAGACACAGAAGTTTTTGATTTATTCTCAGTAATTACAATGGAAGCGGACGAACCAGTAATTGATTTAGAGTGCGATAGTGATTCTAAGGTAGAGCGCCAGTTTAATTTACTAAAGGGATTGTCCCTTTATGAGTTTGATAAAACTTATACCGAAAATTCCAAGTTACTGATATTGAATACGATGAAAGGGAATACGCATATTCTGGTGTGTTATTTACAAAATAATGGTTGAGTTTATACGTGATTTTGTTAAGGGATGTAATCCAGTTGCTATCTTGCGGAATAAGATTGTGCGAGGTTCTTTTGATGTATGTCTCATTGATTTTCTCGACAAGAACGATAATTTTCATTCAGTGAGAGTTGCTTTTAACGATAGTAGGATTTTTTCTACAGGAGAGGGGCATCTTCTTGGTGAGAATAACAATGATATATCAGCAGTATTAGAGAATAACCATAAAATCTTTAGTACTAAAGAAGATTATCTAGCCGGCAGATTCACATTACCAGATGAGAAAGAAATAGCTGCTTATTGTGAGAGCTTGCAGGCAGGATTTACCATGAGTGTGTACAAGGGATTTGTCCCTTCGAAGATCACTCTTTGTTTCAAGCCAGTGTTTTGTATTTGCTTTTATTTCACATTAGATAGTGTAGAGCAAAATCCTTTAATTCTTATACCTGGGCAGAAAGTTGAGTGTTGTTCTCTTTATAAGGAGAACAGTGTTGATTTTATTGAGTTTCTGCGAAGAAATGGTTTAGGGCAGTTTATTGTTGAAGCAGAAGAGTTACCTAGCATGGATTGTTTTATTTTGGATGGAGATGAATTATGACTATTCAAGAAATGTGTGACAAAAAGATGTATTACCATCTTTGGATTTTGTCGAGGTATTTGTACAGAGTTGGCGAAGAGCCGATACTCACAGATGCCACATATGATAAGATAACAGAATTGTTAAAGGAAAAATACTATGACGTCGCAAAAGAGTACTTAGAACGTACATACGATGATGATCCGATACCGTATGCTATCTTGAAGATGGTCGATATGGAGCCTATAGAATTCGATAGTCTAAAGGACCGAGGGGATTATGCAAATGCTTTAGACGAGGAAAAGTCTTTGAGTATCAACTCGGTAACGTCATACGAGGATGTCTTTTCTTATTGTTTGGATAAGAAAAAGAGACATTTGGATTTGATTGCGTCACTGAAAATGGATGGTGTCAATCATAAGGATTTATACGTAAATGATCAGCTGAAGTTGTCGCTGAGTCGTGGACGTGCAGGCTTTGGTTTTGATTTTACAAAACAGATTTTCAATTGTTTGCCTTTTAAGATTAGTTCCGGTATGACTGAGCTTAAGGTAACTGGCGAATGCTATGTGGCAAAAGAGGGTTTACCTGTTTTACGGGATCGTTATAATAACGACAAATACAAGACTTCCAAATCCGCTGCTATAAGTTTATTACGAGTTGAGCATGCTCCAGAGGATTATCGTTTCTTACGGGCTAAAGTATTTTCGGCTGATGGATTGGCAACCACTCTGGAAGAGACATTCCAGAAATTAAGTGCTATGGGTTTTGACGTAGTTCCTTATTTCAAAGTGAAATGGGAAGAGATTCCTGAGGATTTAGTCACTTTCAAATCATGGTTCTATGAGAAAGTAATGACGCCAATTCATGATATGCAGATGGAAGATAATATGCCGGCAGATGGATTAGTGTTACAGGTTAATGACCTACTGTGGGAAGATACCATCAGCGGTCAATACTCGGATAAGCAATTAGCTTGTAAATTTGAGTACTGGTCTTTTGATGTATATAAGGCAGTGGTTACTGATATTGTGATCACGCAGCGAAGAGTGAATGCATCAGTTCGTATTAAGATAGAGCCTTTAGTCACAAATGATGATTGTAAGGCACAGTGGATCAATGGATTTAATCCATCTATTTTGTTTGCCAATAATATCAAGGTAGGCACAGAAGCTTATTTTGAGCGAAACAGTGGAGCAGTAAATATTCTTATTCATGGAAAAAGATTGGATGATTTGTTGAAAGAATAGGGAGGCGATCATATGGCTAAGAATCTTGCAGGGTTACAGAATTGTAACCCTGTTTTTACGTCTACTGATACGTCTCTTTTTTCAACAATGGGAATGGTTTACTCACTGTGTGACAATAAAGATTATTATAAGTTTGACATAAAAGCTTTATTAGAATGGAGACAAAAGTTGTATAAACTTTTTCAGTTATCTGAATCTTTAGACTTCTCATTTGAAGATTATCAGCAAAAAGTTATTTGTCTGTTAAAAACTACGCAGAAATTATCTCCAGACGATGAAAATTTTATGAGCAATTTGCATACAGTAGAGCTTTTAGTTACGAGAGTTTCTATGTTTTTCGAGTGTAAAAAGATTTTTATCGAGAATTATGAGATTTTATGTGAAATTTATAAGAAAGCACAGGAACTACAGCGAGTTAACGAAAGTTATCCCGCAAATTATTATGCGGTATCTTTGCAGTTCCTAAAGGCTAAATTTTATAAAGAAGCTGATTTCGACGAGGAAGAACTACTAGAAGCTTTACAGCAAAGATTCTTTAAGGATGAAGTGAATATAGCATTTCTTGCAGATATCAGCTTATACAAAAATTGTGATAGGTTCGACCTATCTTTTGACGATCTAGTAAATTTGTGCTCTGACAATAATTGGTGGATATACGAACCGTACATTAATAGATACAAAAAACAAATTCATGACACAATGTTTAGTTTGTGCGGTGACGATATCTACAGTAATTGGTTTTCATTTGTGACAAGTAAGAAGTTTCTCGGCGGAAATGGGTGTATTAAATACATCATAGAAAGTCTGGAAGCTTTTTCAGCAGCGGGTATTTATACATACGATGCTGCTCTTTTATTAAAAGCTATAAAACAGAAGAAAGGGGATGATTGTTTTGAGACAAACAGTACAGAAGCTTGAAAACAACAACATAGTGTCTCTTCAAAAGCAGGCACTAAAGCAGTCATCTATTAGTGTGTTTATAAGAGAGTCAATTACTCATGCTCATGATAATACAGAATTTGATGACACTACAATTTCTACAGACAATATGATAAATGGTCCTATGTCAAGATTTAGTACAAGTTAAAATGAGAAACTTTTCCCATTTTAACCCGCCAGAAGCTCAGCCTCAGTGTGTGTTCTTTCATACAA